>Ga0325401_1004450_pt1 | contig 13209 bp, 9 predicted proteins | sample PopdelMetagenome_FD_205666 | JGI IMG/M metagenome (GOLD analysis project Ga0325401, IMG submission 205666) | Populus deltoides microbial communities from Bellville, Georgia, United States - Xylem-PdKOR-R2 | ecosystem: Host-associated > Plants > Phyllosphere > Stem > Wood/Secondary xylem | place...
CGAAAATCAAAATTGTCAAGATGACAAAATTCATCTCCTTATGGAAATAGTTAAATCATAGTTCTGGTTGAAGGGGATCGCTACGAAGATAGAGTTTTAGTTCAACCGAACTAAAGCTTTGAGAAGATCAAGTTTGGAGAACAATTTATTTGTCTTTATAAACTTATTACATAAAGCACTTGACAAGTGTTAGCTCCAAAAGTATTGTAAAGAGGAAGCATTTGTTCTTACCCATTTTAGGGCCCTACATAAAAATAAATGAATAAAATAAACATAGATATACAAAAGAATTTAAACTCACATCTTAGAGCTAAAAAAAAGAGCATCTTAGTGGGATTATACAAAACTTGACAAAAATGGGAGTTTTGGAGCAAGTTGCATGATGAGGAAGTTCAAGGACCATTTTGGACAGATCTGGAAAATTAACAATCCAATTGTGATTGATAAAGGCCCTGTTGATAAGATAAAACTTAATTTATGAAGAAAAATTCAAAATTGAATGATTAAAGACTTAATTAATTTTTTTAAAAAAATCAATTTTTGTGTTTAATTTAGACTTTAATTAAAGAAATTAAAGCTAATTTGATAAATCAGGGGCTTAATTGCATGAATACTAAGGTTGATAGATAATTAGGGGGTTTGATTATAGAAATTCAAAATCAATGACCTATTTGTAAAAGGCACGTGACTTTAGGGACTGAAATTGGTAAAATCAATGGTCAAATTAAAGAAAATTAAAAGATAAATAGTCAATTGAGGATTAATTTGTATAAATCAGAAACCAAGGATTAAAATGAAAAAGGTGCTAAACTTTAAGGTTGGTAATTGAGTTTGGCAAGGACAAGATTGCACAAAAATAGAAGTTAGAGGGTAATTAAGGATATAATCAAGAAGATTTGATAGTTTAGGGATGGACAAATCCCAAATTAATTCCCTAATCCCTTGGAATTTAACCTAGATGACATGTCATCTAGGGTAAAATCAAAACGCATCGTTTAGACACGTGAGAAAATGACATGTCATCTGCCCATCATTCATCTTTTTTTTTTTTGCAGTTTTGGTTAATCGAGTAGGCATCTTCAAACGAATGAATATGAAGCTACAAACTAAAGTTGTGCACCTCCTCTACCGACTTCAAGTGGTCTTCAATGATGTTTACATTGGAATTGCTCTGTTGAAGCCTCAAAAGTGGTCAACTCGATCATTCTTGATTGTGATACCTATTGTGCAAAAACCACTTCTTTTTTTCCATATGTTCACATTTGATAGCTCTTAGATGGGTTCTTATCACTAGTTGGAAATGTTTTCCATAAGATTAAAGGGTTAAAAACAACTTATTAATTGGCCTCCAAGTATAGCAAAACCACCAAAATCTCCAAAACCAAGTTTGTTGCAAAATCACCATTGCAAAACCAGCAAACTATAGAGCTTTCGGCTATTAAAATCTGTCCAAAACCCTCTCATTTTGATTAGAGGGTCGAGTATTGATCAATCCTTGATTGAATCAATCAAAAAAATCCTAACAAAAGCTTATAAATACCTACTAAAATCTAGAGAAAAAGGTGGGGAAGAGGAGAAAAAAGTTTATTCTTTGAGTTCATTAATAACCAAGTTTATTGTTTGGCCTCTAAAAGCAAAAAGGATAAGTTAAAGATTGAGCAAAAGACTAGATTTTCAAAGGAAAAAGGGCAATAACTATTATGAGTTTTGGGAAGTTATAATCCTCCATTAACTTGGTAGGTAATGTCTATAAGACACATCTGTTATGATCCAAAAAACAGTTGAACAAAGAAATTCAAATTCTAGTGTAATTATTTCTATTGTATAGTTTTACAGCAACAATCATAATTCTCAATCTGACAATTGCATCGGGCTAAGGATTTACCTAGATTTTCTTGGAATATTGTTCTATGTTGGGGTAAAATTTCAAGTCAATCAGAGTTCGGGAAGGCCTTGTAATATAGGTCAGAACAAGTTGTGTGAATTTTGTTATTTACTTCCTTTTGACTTGTTATTTACTTCCTTACTTCCTATTTGGTAAGGATTATTTTCCTACAAGGATGTGGCAGCTTGCTTTAGGGATTTTCTAGTTCTATAAGTATCTTTAATAGGCTATAGCATAATTTCTAAGTGTGGCAAGAATTCATTAATGTTCCAAAATCATTTTCTTTTGGTCAGTATACACAACAAAAGCCTTTGGTAATGACAAATTGGTTAGCTAATTATAAGGAGTTTCCTAATCCTACAAGGAAGTTAAAGGAAGGCAACAAGGGTTTTTATATTTTAAGAGAATTCTTTAAAGCTGTAATTAATTATCCTAGACAAACAAGGAAACTAAAGGAGATGCAACTTCAACAATCAATTTCCTACCTAATTTTAGATATCTAAAGGTGGCAACAAAGACCCTAGTTTTTCTAGGATGGGAATTCCATTTATTACATTATTTAAACTAGGAAAATTATTAATCTTAGGTTATTTTGTTTAATTAGGTGCAATAACTTAAGTCTATGCATCAGATTTGTTATTTTTATTATTTTCTTCATGTTTTGGCTTAGTTAATATACTTTGGGTTTATTATAAGTGGGTAAATATTACCCACAAGTTTTAGGTCCATTATGGTTACTAGTTTAACCATTATATAAGGTTTTGTAATCTAAAATTTTCAGCAGCCAAAGATTTATGATATAAACTTGTATTTTATGTGATGCAACATAATTTCTTTGCTCAGATAAAGAACATATTTTACTTATTAAGGTATAACTAACCTTGTGGCATCTTCCATATACTTTAGAAACATCATTATTCGTTGGGTGAGGGTTTTTTATTACAATAGTGCTAGTGCATTGGGACAGGTTTAAATTGTGTCACATTCATATCAAACCTGATTTATTGGCTTTCCAGGAGTTGTATCATCTACATTGTGGGTTGTTTGACCGCGTGATCAAGAGGTCTGCATCAACACCTCTAGCTTGTTTTACATATTTAATGATGTTTTTTAACTTATTTAAGTGTTCTAATGTTTTTTAGTTTTGATTTTGACTAATGCATAAAAATGTTGTTTTTTTCTTGTTTAATCTTGCTTTAAGGTGGTTGTTTATGTTCTTGGATGTTTATAAGATGTTTGAATGATTGTTTTTGATAAAATGGAATACGTTTGGAATATGTTGAATGTTGTAGTAGGTTTTTTTTGTTTGGTAAATGCGTGTTTTTGGCTCCTAGGTTTTGGTTTAGTCCTATAGAGTGTTAAAATATCAATTTTGAACCTCAAAATTTTTAATATACTTGTTGTTTTAATTTGGCAGTTTTGGAAAGTGAAACCTCATGCATGATTTTGATGTTGTTTGTTAATTATTTTGATTCAAATATGCTAGGTATTGGTATATAGTTAGTTAGGACTGAAAGTAATGGGTTTAGAGGTCAAAAATGCATTTTCTAGGGATAGGCAATAGTTGTGCATTTTTTAGGTTTTATAGGTTTTTCTTCGAGTTCTTGGAAAGAACGTTGTCTTACATGCATCTTTTAGGCCTTGATTTTATCATAATCCTTGCTCTTGCAAATTCATATGACCTTGTGCATTGATAACCTGCATTTTATTTGAATAAAAAACAATAGTTTGGTCATTATAATCGTAAGTTTCCTTTTTTCAAATTAAAGCATATTTTGATAAAATTATGATTATGGGTTGATAATCGATGTTTTTTTATGATTGATTCTTGTTCCTTAAATGATTTACAATATGCCTATGCCTTTGATTTTGTTGTATTTGGTCAGACTTGAGAATCATGTGGCTAGGTTTACTTTTAATGTTCTTCGTGTTCTTGATTTTTCTACATTTGATCTATTTTGGTAAAAAAAACTTATGTTTATCTGTTTTTTTTTTTTTTTGCAAGTTTGATCTGCTTTATCTTTTGGTTTTTCGTTTTGGCTTGTTTTTCAGGTTAAACTAATGTTTCTTGTTCGATTTATAATAAAACCAAAGATTTCAGATCAACCTAATTGGGTCAAGTTCGGGTCATTTGTGTAAAGCCTTGTTTGGTTTTCAATGATAAAGGAATTTTTTGCTTAAGGGCGTGTTTGGAAAACATGCCCTTGGGCTTATTTTGACAGTTTTATTTAAAGAAAAATATTTTTTATTCAAACAAAACCTTAAAAAATAATAAAAAATATATATTTTTAAAATAAATAAATAAAAGGTTTCTTGCATATGGCCAAAAATCCTAAAACAATATTGGAGCATGTCTTAAAATTAGAAAAAAAATCAATAAATATTTTTGCATGTTTAAAAATATAAAAAGTATTGCATGGATTTTACAACAAGTTTGTAAAATTACAAAGGATTGTGGCTTATATTTCAAAAAATATAAAAAACTCATTTTTAATATAAAGATTAAAACATATATGAGGTTGGTATCCAACATATTATATGGAGTAATATAACTCATTCACTTCTGATATAAAGATTAAAAAAAACCTACAAGGGGTTTTTTATCTGAAATATTAATAAAGAAGACGCGAAGATACCCAAAGTTCAAGTTTGTTTGAAAAAAAACCTCAACGATAAATGATGATATTTCAACATATGTCTCATGGCACAAATCATGGACATTTGAAATACCAAAAGAAAAAGTGAAATTTCAATAGTCACCAAATCTTTTTGGATTTCTAACTCCAGTTCCTTCGCAGCACAGAAGTTGTGAATAAGCTTACTTTCTTCTAATATCTTTTCAAATCGGAATCTTTTAGACCAAGTTCTTAATCTAGAACACCAGGGTTTGTTTATCGTAGCAAACTTGTCATAGTAGGTTGATAAAATTTAGAAACACCATTATATCATAGCAACCACAAACAACGAAAAATGATGCAGTTTACCTCAGGTAAGGTGTATTATGAATGCTAATACATTTTCTTTACGCAACCAGTCCCTTTGCCTAGAATCTCTAAAGACTTGTTAGGATTCCTAATAACCATAATATAAGATGGCACCTCCTTATCCAACCAAAGACCTCTTAACCCACCCAGGAAGGGTCATCGAGACACCGCACTCTCATGAAGGGTACGACACTCGTTTTGACCAAAAAAATTGAAAAAAAAAAGTTAATAGATTTTTTTCCACTTGTTTTATCTCAGGTTGACTAGGTTGCAGTTCAACCCAGGTTTTTAATTAGGTTAGGTCAGATTAATCTTTTCTCTATTTTTTCTTAAACCCGAACTTTTTCAGGTATAGATCCGAGTTTTGTCTATTGTCTACCAAATATAAAATAAAACAAATTGTCATGTTCAGTCCAAAGCACACCAAATACAAGACAAGATTGTTATTTGTCCAGTCATGTTTTGTTATGTTCAGTCCTATTTAATCCAATCAATATTGTCCACCTTACCAAATATTTTATAAGAAAATCTCATTTTCATTACTCTTGATCATAGATATGCATGTTCAATTCTACATGGGATTAAATTTTATGTATGGGGAGGGCAGCACCATTCAATTAATCAAAGTTAAAACCTCCTTCACTTAATATTTTTCACATGAGGACAAGGACCCACTATGGTTGTGTACTCTTACACCAGCTACAAAGGCAAGTTGAACTAATTTCCTCAATCTTTCTCTCCCCACTTCTGGTTAATTGTGATACTTTCCATATATTCTTGAAGTGGTAATGACTTCAATGCCTTTTTAAAAATTGAGAAATTAAAGCAAGCCTTCAGGAACCATGAAGATAATTTTGAAGTTCACCGCACCACTAATTTCCTCATTCATGTCTACTTTCCGACACATGGATGGCCAAAGATGGCCCACCATACCAATTGTGAACAACACTGGCCATCCGATTTAACACACTATTTTGGGTAACATAAAGTTCTCAGGAGTAGTTGGGCATCAAAAGAAAATGATCATTACCAACTATGATGCATCCATGGTCAACCACCTAACCATGCACTTTTTTAAACCACAGACACCCACTATAAACACAAGTGTGTTTATGATAGTCTAAGCACTTGCAAATATTCAAAACTCAAATGTGATCCATGGGGCTTAATTGTTTTTTGGTGGGGAGCTTACTAACTTATTATTACCCTTTTGGTTAGCATTTTGTCGTGCACATTTGAACTTCCAAAGAGTGGATTTTCTATTATGAACTTGCTGATGGTGAATCCAGTAGAACACAAATGACTGGAATGGCAATTAAAACTACTAATCATATTGATAGCAATACTAATAATTTCCCTTCGTAAGTTATGGAAATGTTTCCCCCTTTAAACTAGAAAATGAATTTAGGGATCCGTCCTCTCCCCTCCCTGGTTTTATAAACTAATCGAAGTTGTCATCTTTATTCATTCATTCCTTCATTTTCTTTTTTTTTTCCCTTTTCATGGCACCCATGGCCATCAAAGTTACTCTCATAATTTGCTAGTAGTTGGTGAATGCGAAATGATCGCTTCAAGCACTTGGAAATGTCTTTCACAGTTTCAGCTTTCACCAAGAGAGCCAATATACAATGTAATGCAGTTTTACATGAACTGCTGAAATGAACATGAAAGTCCCACCAATTGACACAGAGGTCCTCTCCATCATGCAAGGATCAGCTCTTGCAGTTGTTTTCAATACTAATGTCTAAAGCTTCTTTAGTGTTCAATCAAAACAAAAATCTACAGAAAAAACCATATCCAGGTAAACTTTAGCCAACTTGAACATCATATGTTTTACAGCAATTTTATGGTGCCTAAGCTGATGGAGAATGCAAAAGCAGTGTTTGCTCAACCTTCTTCCCAGTCTATATCATCATCGTCATCCTCTCCAGAAGCAGAAGCTTCAGCATTTAAGTTATTAACCTTAAAACCTTCACTTGTGTTGCCTGCAGTATTGTAGACAACAAGTAATGAACTGGGAGGAGAAGAGTTCAAACGGAAGAAGAAAAACTTCAACAACCTATGAAGTTAAAAGTTTTCTGCAGTCCCAAGCCGCTAAATTTGGTATGTCTCAGTCTCTGTAATTTTAGTTTTAGTCCATGTGATGTATAAAAACACAAGAGAACCCTGAATTAATTTGATTAATCAATATTCAAAATGTGACTTGAATGTCTGGGTAGGGCAGTATTAAGGGTGCCAAACCAAATAGAAATAGGAAGAGGAAAACATACTAAACAATCTTTAATGTTATCAGGAAACTAATTAAACCTAAATATATTCCTAAAATAAGTGCCTTCAAAATCTTTCACTGGCTATCCCACCTCACCCATTACAGCATTTACAAAGCCAAGCTAGAATGGTTTTATTATAAATGAAACCAGGTTATACCCTAAATATGGAGGTACATCTCTTCTTCGAAGGATAAAAAAATGGGAAGCTCCTAATCTATCTCCATATGTGCCAAATGCATCTTAAACATATGCATGCATCATGTGTTTTAATGCCAACTAAACGGGGAATCATATTTCTTCCTGTAGCTCAATAGCATAAGGTTGGAATAGGTTATGTGAATTTGCAGTAATCTATCCCTATAGCCTGGAGTTGATACAATATACATTGGTCTTTGGAGATGAAAGGCCAGATGCTTCGAAGATGTAGGGCTTCCACAATAATATGATTGGTATTGCTTTCACAGCTTTTTAAAGTGTGTTTAGGATCAAGTTTTGAGCCAAAACGCAGGTCTGGAATCCCAAAATGGATATTTGATTATCTTTTTAACCATGTTTTGAAATCCCAAAAACTCAAAACATATGGTTTTGGAGAAGCAACAATCTGCTGCTTTTTTTAAAAAACATGGTTTTGAAAACTCAAATCCCAACATGCACACTTAATGTGCAGCGTTTTTAGTGAGCATGCAAAACAATTGGAGTTCACTTTTATATAAGTTGAGATTTTTTTTCTTTTTCCTCAAGGAGGATGTCTTAACTTCCATTTGTACTCATTATTTTTAGTCTTTGAATAGTATTGTTCATCTATTAACTAAAGAAAAACGAATAACAATTTTCACCAATGTAAAGCACAACAAATGCAGGGGCAGGATGCCACTTCCTAGCATGCATAGGATGCATTGACACGCCTCCTAGTCCCTAGTAGGATTGGAGAGGATCCCATTCCATTGATAAATAAGACATACCTCTAATTGGAGCCTCTTCCCATTCAACGTCATCATATGGCTCATCATCCTCCTCGCGTTTGGATTTCATGCCCACTTGACAATCAGAAGATGATTTGGAAAAACCATTAGAGATGGATGTCTGTAACAATTCCTGTTGTTTCTCAGCAGATTCTTCTGCTTCTCGTTGTTTCTGAAGCAGAGCAGCATAATAAGCTTTAACATACTCATCCTGTCATTTAAAAAGAAGAAGCCAAGTCAAAAGATAAGAAAGTGAGGTTAAATGAGGAAGCAAAACCATGTATAACAAATCAGAACATGCAAATGTAATATCATGCAGGAGACCTTTATCTTGTCATCATTCTCAATAGAAATCTTTTTGTCATCTGAGGGCTCTGCTGCTGCTGAACTGTCATCCATCTTAGACTCCTCCTTGACCTCTCCACGTTGCTCTTTTGTAAGGTTTATTCCCTGTTTGATCATCCATGGTGGTAAAACTTTCAGACCAGTACTTGCAGTTTCAAATTTGAGATCCTCCTTGCCTTCAACACCAGAAAATGAAACTTCAACCTGTCAAAGTTTAGCAATTTATAGCTTGTGAATAATTTAATCCAATATTGAAGCAAATGCTGATGTTAGAAACTTTTACATGGCCAGTGTTCGTAACAAAGACCCAACAAATTTCAATGATTAGCCATAGCATGGTAAATAGAAAATTTTCCATGTAACCAGAAGACTAAAAAAAGAAAAAAAAATCCTACAAAAAAGGTAAGGTTAAAAAGAACTGAATCACCAAACAGGGAAAAAAAAAGACCCTGTCAAAAAGGGAATTCAAAGAATGCCCATTACATCTTACACAGTCATTGGTTACAGCTTTGAGGGGTTTTTTTTTACGACTTACCCTCCCTTTTGTAGAGTTGTCCTTTTCCTTTATCACACACAGAGACATGCACACATGATATATAGAACATTGGTTCTCTTGCTACCCAATTTTTGACCCACGTTTTGATAAATTTTCAGAAAAATTCAAAAATAGCGAAAAACATTGAAAATCCAAAAAAAATACATTTTTAAATATATTTGCATCGTTTTTAGCATTTTCAGCATCATCTCTAAAGAATTTAAATTTTCAAAGATATTTGGAACGCGTTCAACTTTTAACGTATTATTTTTAAAATCATTGATTTTTCTCATTGAGTCGATGTTGATTTGCTCGTTTTCAAAAAATACAAAAAAAATAAGAAAAATCAAAATTTACAAAAAAAGAAAGAAGTTGAGGGACTAATTTTGAGGCCCAAGCAACATTTTGCCTATAAATAGTAGCCTTCAACACACAAAAAAGGAGGGGGTTTTAAAAAAAAAAGAAGGGGAAACACAACAAACCCTAAACCTAAACTTATCTCTACCAACACAAACCAGCCACCCCCCCGGACTCACCAAAAAACAAAGTCGCTGTCCCCCGGGGTCCTTGGTGGTTATTTTCAGAACAGAGCCAAGGACCCCCTGACATTTCAGCTTTCCTCCGGTCATCTCTGCCAAAACAAACCAGAGCCGCCCCATTCCCACAAATCTTCCCCTCTCAGCCATTCCCCATCCTTTTTCAGCCCAACAAGACACTAGCCCTTTTTTCCTCACAGAACCCATAGCCGATCTTCCCCATTTCCTCTCATTTTCAGCCGACAGCACAGCAGCCCCATCTCTCCTCAGCCAGCCGATCTCTCCCCTATCCTCCACCGGAGCTTCAGCAGCCAGCAACCTCTTCACCTCCTTTAACCAGCCTTGCAGAGCACCGCCAACAGATCTTCCCTCTTCAATTGGCGAAGCACCGCAGCACCGACTCGCAGCCATCACAGGCCGCTACCACCAACAGGGGTGAAGACCAGCCAGCGGCACGCTCACAGAGCCATCAGCGCCGTCCACATTGTCAGCCAACAGTGCTGCCACAGATCCACCGTTGCCTTCTGCACACTGCAGCGCCGCCCGATTTGCCACCCGAAGCAGAGGAGAAGAACATGAAACCCATAACAGCTGACCCGCAGTGAAGCAGATCCGAAAAAGGAGAAGGGAGAAATGCAGATCTAAAAAACAAAGAAAGACAAATCTAAAATCAACTGTTTGGGGCCCTTTTTTTGCGTTTCTTGTTGCAGGTAGAGGTAGCAATCATCGCTGGCGAGGAAGAAGGGAGGAGCTCCCCCGCTGCCTTTTTTCAGGCGGCGCGTGAACCCACGCGCCACCAGTGGCGGTGGCGCGTGGGGAGACGCGCCGCCACTGTTCCTGCTGTCCTTTGGCTTCATAGAACTGGTCCCAGCACTGTTATGGATTTTTGAATGGCTGTTTTGTAATTTTAGAATTGTTTAATGTAATATTTGTTTAGTTTTGAGTTTTTGTAATTTGTATTTTGTAAACATGGAAGCAGAAAAAAAAAGATAAGGAAAAGAAAAAAAAAAGAAAAGAAAAAATATAATGAAAGTGTATGTGTGTGTTTGTATGTTTTTATTTTTTTATTTTTTTATGGATGTTTTTATTTATGATAAAATTGCAAAGATTAAAGAAGAATTTAATATTTTAATTGGATCACGGTCAAGAATTATTAACTTATACGTAAGTTGTATTTCTAATATCCGATGAAAAAACAATTATTAAAACTTCTTTAACACGTCAATCCACGAAGCAGCTTACCTCAGGTAGGGTGTGTTAGGGGTGCTAATACCTTTTCTAACCACAACCAGTCCTTTACCCACGAATCTCTGACAATACCAGTACATCCGGTTTCCTAGTAGCCCGCAATCAATTACTAGGTGGCGACTCCAACGAATCAATCAAAACGAACAACGAAAAAGTCGCCAAGCCGACGCCGCGCGGATTTTGACGTGCGACAAGTTCCATGATCCTTTTACTGACCATTTGAAATGGATCATTAATGTCAATCCAACCAATTATTTATGAAAGAGAAACATGTAATATATCTCTCTACAGTTAGCAAGGGAGACAGTTTGCTCTTGCCATCAATGTTTCCTAGTATCATCAGCATTGATTTCCCACTATAAAAAGAGAGTATGAAATGCTTTGAAAGAGTTATTTAGACCTAAATATATCTATTTGGTGGAATTAATTAATCAATCAACTCAAAATATCACTTTAAACAGCCACATTGATGGGACAACAGTTTGTCAACATTGATGGGACACATTAAGTATCCCTGTATTAAGAAGGCATCATTCAAATAGAGCATCATCACTGATGCTATCAACTTTGTCAACAACAAGCCCATGATATAACTGAACAAAATGGGCACTGTTGACAAAAATGGTTCCATTTTATCTCGCCAAATTTATAAAGTAAACCAGTCTGTCTGCAGTATGTCTTTCTCAAACCTGGTCATGTCTCAATTGGCATCTATTTGATGCATTAAATTCAACTCGGTGCTGCATGTCAAATATGCTAGTCAAAATAACACATGTAACTGATGTTTTCATAACCGATCACAGCCAAGTATGGATGAACTTCACCAAAAAGAAAGCACTAACAACTTTTCAATTGGGAAAGTTACTATTTAGATATTATACGTGTCATTTCAACTATCACATTTGATATCAAACTTCTACATTGCCTTAAATAATCATATCACAAGCCAGAGAGTTCAAAGGAGTGATTTCATCATATCCATACCACTTTCAAAAGCTTCAACTCGTTTCCCATATGTATGAAGGTTTAAGTGGAGGCAAAGTGAAGGGAGTTTGTACATTACACGCCTCTCATGGATTATATCAACACAAATAGTACATGGCACATATCTTTTTTGCTCAAACACCACCTAAACTCATTAAATAAAGATCAACAAACCCAAAAATACAACTAAAAATTCACACTGAATTATTGTCGTGAACACCCAAAACAATAGGTCAAAACACCTAATCTGGTTTGTTAGGTAACATCCAGGTGAGGATGATAAGCCAAAACACTTTATCAAATAAATTTAGCATGCAAGATTACGTTAGTTGCCTTAAGAACTTACAGTAAGGTCTACAAGTTGGAGCAAATGATTCTTCCAATCTCACACTAGAGCCAAAGCTTGAACTAACCTACCGTTGATGGACTGAAGGTTTGACAAGTGAAGTTATGACTCGCTAAAAGAGAAAAAACATTGATCCCTTTCTTGAAAGAGAGATTGAGAGAAACAATAAGGTCTGCGTGGTTGGCAAGGTAGCATCCAAATTCAAGATATCAGTGAATGATCAACAGAGTACTTGAGAGAGTTATGATTTTGATCAACTTTTTCAAATATGACCCTAATTTATAGCCTTAAAACTTGTCATGCTACCACCACTAAGGCTTGAACTAGCCTAGCTTAGATCATATGGAGTTTTCACATGTAAAGCTATGGCTTAACAAATAAGGGAAGCACCCAACTCCTTCATGGCCTGGGAGGCAGTGAATTGGTTTAATTCAAAATGCTTATTACCTAACACCCCATTCACCTTCTAGCCTAAATTTCATCTATTTGGTGCATTAAATTAAAATTGATGGCTTACTAAAAGGCACAATGTTAAATCCAAAGTGCAGCAATACCTTAGCTTATGCTAAACCATTTTTTTCCAGTAACTTCATGCAAAAAGCTAACCCTAGAAAATTAAGGATGGCAATAATTTACGATCTTTGAAAGGTGTAATGCTGTTTGGGTACACCAAAGGCGTTAAAGCTCCCTGGTAGAAATATCATCTCTATGAAAATAACTTCTACATAAATTTTAGTGTAGGAAACCAAATAAAAATTCCTTATAGTTTATAAAAAAAACACTGCATGAGTAACAGCAGATATTTTTTGCACTCAAACTTCAAGCAGAAAGAGCGATTGTAGGTGGGACTGAGAAAAGTGTTACCTTTGTCTCTCCCAGAAATGGCATTGGTGTTCCACCATACCCTTAAGAAGATCTGGAGGGATCATTGGAACTAGAATCACCATTTGCAGCACGCCTAGCAGCACTTGCATGAATTTGCCTGTAAACACCCAAAGGAAAATATATATATATATATATATATATATATATATATATATATATTTAGAGAGAGAGGGATGATGATGAATGCAGTTTTCGCTGCCGATGCAGAAATCAGCAGCGATGCTGTTTT
>Ga0325401_1004451_pt1 | contig 13207 bp, 7 predicted proteins | sample PopdelMetagenome_FD_205666 | JGI IMG/M metagenome (GOLD analysis project Ga0325401, IMG submission 205666) | Populus deltoides microbial communities from Bellville, Georgia, United States - Xylem-PdKOR-R2 | ecosystem: Host-associated > Plants > Phyllosphere > Stem > Wood/Secondary xylem | place...
TTCTGATGGTGCTGGAAGTCCAGCGTGTGGTTGGTGGTGGTAATGACGGCTGAGGAGCGGCGGAGGGAGTGGTAAAAACTAAAAAGTTAAAATAAAAGGGAAAACAGAAAATGGGGGTAGGGGCTGGTTTTTTTTTTTTTTTGGCCAACTTTGGACATTGATTTCTTGATGCTTAGGTCATGGAATCTACCCCTAGGGAGTGGAAGATGGACATTTTATCTTTAATAGTGCCAAATATTAGCCCTTGATTTGAACTGGAAGAATCTAAACCGTTGGTTCAAAGTTGTCTTCACGAACTATCAGATTTTGACAACACAAGGTTGCCTGAGTTATTCTCTTTAGGGCGGCACCAGCGTGTCTATGGTGTCAATCAGCCGGAGGTAGCCATACCAAGGTGTAGTCAAATGTCAAGCCATCATTTTAGTGTATGTTATGTCAAATTTGGTAAAGAGATGAACCATTAAATACCCCTAAAAAGTAGCCTTTGAGTAGTCTTTTCGGGTTGAAGAAGAAGAACACAATGAATAAAAACCAGATGATAAGTCTTCTAATGTTGTTTTTTCCTTCAAAATGGCGTCGTTTTGGTCCTTAAATGAGGGATTTTGGCCAAAGTTCAATTTGGTCCTTCATCTTCTGATTTCTTATAATTACACCACTGATTGACTTTAACTTTCAATTTTATACAATTTTGCCCTTGCCAAACTTCAATATCATTCTTGAATTTCAACACCTTTTTCATATTAGTCCTTGATCTTGAATTTATGCAAATCGACCCTTAGTTAACCATTAAACTTTTAATTTTCTTCAATTTCACCCCTAATTTCAACCAACTGAATTTCCATGGTTTGACACCTATTGCAAAATGATCTTTGACTGTGAATTTCTTCAATTTATCCTTTAATTGACCCCAAACTTTTGATTTTCTTTTAATTTTGCCTTTGATTTGAATCAATTGGCTTGGTAAAATTAAACTTTGTCTTCTAAAATTTCAATATTCTTAATTAAGCTCAAATTGAGCTCCTAAACTTAATTTTTTCACCAATTAAGTCTCTAATAAAATTAATTTTACCCATTTAAAGTATAATTAAGTTATTTCACCTAATTAAATCCTTCAATTTTACCCAAATTAATTCTTAAACATAATTAAAATTTTAATTTATCTAGTGATTAAATCAAATTGACTCATTAAAAATTTAATTATGCCCTTAGACTTAACTTTTAAGCAGATTAGTCCAATAAATATTTAATTTGACCTTAAATTTGCATTGTTTTTTCAGTTTTGGGTATACTAGGTACGATTAGGCTTCCAACTTTGTCTAAAATTGCAAATTGATTTTATGCATATCTTGAAACCTTTTTCAACTAGCTTGTTTTACATCGATAATCTCCTTTATTTTTTAATTTTATTTTAAAAAGAAAAAAGGTAAATTTAATGGAATAACCTAGAAATGAGTTACGACACAATTTGTGGCCCACAACCAAGGTTTGATAAATTACCTTGTTCTTTCTATATCCATTTTATCATATCTGTTATTTTCTCATCCCATCTATCTTGGTGTGTGTGTGTGTGTGTGTGTGTGTGTGTGTGTGTGTGTGTGTGTGTAAGTAGCTATAACGAGTAAAAGTTTTATTTAACATCATTTAGATGGAGCTATGGCCTTTGAAAATTCCTTTTGAGTTCATATGTATAATATATAATATATTTGTTCAATATTGTTAACTAATAGAAAGAGTGATGCTATACATCATGATTTTCATGCCATGAATATGGCACGAACTCATCACACATCTTCGTGGAACGAGACTTTTGTGCCATAAATGGACAAATTGGACAATTAGCATAGAAAATAGAAAGAATAGGTGAATTAACACATCAATAAAAAGTTTTGATGAAATAGCATAATTCTAAATGTTGCGATTTAGAATCATGACATTTAATTAATATAGTGGTTTAGAAATGTGGCATGTAATTTATGTCGCGTTTCTAAACTGTGAAAATTAATTGATGTTTTCTTTCATAACCGCAATATCAATTAAATATTGTGGTTTTGAGCCGTAACATCAATTAAACTCCAGTAGTCATTCCATGAAAATCCAGTAACAAAATTCTCTAGCATTTAAATCTAACAAAAAAATAATTTTTATGAGATTTATTATTTAGTTTGTTAATCTTACATTTAATTTAGTTAATAATTTTAAAGAGTAAAAACTTCTCTAATTTTAATAAAATTTGGGAAAAGTTTTCCCTATTTAGGAACTACACCCAAAGTTTTGTCCAACTTAAAAATATATGCAAAGAACCATAATAACCAAACATAATTTTATAATCACAAATAGCCTAAAAAATGCAAATATATAAAGATATATGTATGTAAATAGAATATGAGATACTTCAATATTACAACATTCTAGTAATTGAAATTCTCAAATATATCAACGTAACCTATTTATTTATCTATGTCTACTGGATGATTCAGGCTCATCAATAGCATAACTATATCTGGCCTGAATGGCCTTTTCCTCTGCTACGATATCATCAAGAGTTAATTTCTCTCCAAAGTTACTAAGCTCATTGTTGCAAACATTGAGCCACCGAGACACATAAGTGTATCCTTCGTGTTATTCATCAATATAACAAATCACAGGTGTAACCTCTCGACCCTCTCGTAGCAACAAGCCAAACTAATATTTATAAAATATTAATATTAAATTAAAAGATCAATAAATAAAATGCATCGTTTAACATATATGAATTCTAAAAAGATTTGATTACTTGCAATATTTTGAATTCAATACGCATGTTGCTTGTATTGCAGGTATGTAGGTGGACGAACTTGCTCGAGATCCAGTGTAATGACCCGACATGTGATACTCATGTACCAAATCAAAGCCTCTTGAAAAAATTATATGACTAGGTGCCCAAACATAAGAAACAATAAAAGTAGACCTATAACCATCTCTAAATTCATGAACATGAGGTATTATTTCATCATCAACATTTATTATCACATTCGGGTCTAAGATCTCATTATCTTCATTGTCACTAGGCTCTGAATAGTTAAATTTATGTTGATCAATAAATATATTATTAAACATATTATCATTAATCCCTTATAGCAAATTATTCAACAATAAACTATTTTTTTCCTTTACTAACAAACTTTAAAGGACCGAAAAATTATGAGACAATTATACATATTCAACTAGAAGTTAAGATACACAAAGCTTTTGGTCGATTACTCACATAAAATATCATTATGTTCAACTCACTTTGGATGAAACAATCAATCATTGTCTTAAATGACCATCACATATAATTGGTACAGAACAATATTGATGTTCACCAATTTGACACCTCCAAGTTATTTCAACATCAATATCATTATAATTCATCCCAAGTTCATGACAAATAGTTTCTTTTATTTTCGCATATGACATGTTTAAATTACCATTTAACAACAAATTGATCATGTCATTGTATGTGATGCTACTATTCACATCGGGAATAATAGAGACAACATAATGACTTAACATAAAAATGTTATAAGACATTCTAAAAAAAAGAAACAAATTGGATTCCAGTTAATTGAATGTAATTTTAACTAAATCACATTACTCCAACACTATTTGCCAAAATTCATAGCAAGTTCCTAAACCAAATACAAATTCATAGCAAAGTATTATGTTTACCTTGCCTGTTGGACTAGAAACAATGCTAGGGCGGCGAGGGCAGAGGCGGCAGCAACGGATTTTGAAGAGGAAAACATCATAGAATGCTTGAAGACTAAGATGAGTTTGATTTTTAGGTGTTTTAAGGTAAAAAAAAAATGATTATAGTTTTTTTTTTAGAGAGAGGAAGGTCGTTGATGTATATGCCTATGTTTTTTGATCCGAGAAAGGGTTTTAATTTCATGTCATATCACCTTTTTGAAGAGTGATATGTTAAGTTATCACTTTTATGAAGCATGACATATTTAATTGTCTCTCTTCTGAATCACGACAACTATCCTGTCGTGCTTGGGAATAGCGATATTTAATAAATATTGTGTTTCAGAAGTGTGACAAAGTGAAAGTGTACTATTTCGCCAAAACTTTTTTAATTTATGTTATTCTGCCAAAATTTTTAGGTTGTTGTGCTAATTAAAAAAGATCCAAGTCTTTTTCATATTAAAAAAAAGAGTGTCTGCGTATCATTAATTTTTTGCCTAGGATTTTGCATGCATATTATTTGATTATATATTTAATATATTTTTTATTAAGTTTCAATGAAAATTACTTTAAATTTCTTATAAATGAAAACATTTGAATGGATAATATTTATTGAATTAACGTACATGATATTTGAATCCAAATAATTTTGTATGAAGTTTCCATAGTTTCTAATCAAGTTAGTTATTTTCTCTCTTTCTTTATACGGACATATAAAACTATTTTAATTTAACTATAAAAAAATAAAAATAAAATTTAGCTGTCATATATATGTACATATACATAATAACAATTCAGAAAATAGCAGTCTTTATAATTAAATTCTGTATAGTTTTCATATAAGCATGATTAAAGGTTAAAATAATATAATTCTTATCATATTGTTATTAAAAAGTCTCACATAAAAACATAAAAGATAAAAAGTTTCACGTAAAAACATAATATGAAGAAAGAAAGAGAGGTTAATTTTTATATTATAATTAATGCATGTAAAAAAATTAATTAAGAAATAGAAAATTAATCAGTCATTTTTATTTTTTTAAAAAAAATTAAGTTTGATTATGTGAATAAAATAGATATAATAAAATATTAAATTGAAAATATAATAAATAATAATCTAATATCACTTTTAAAAGTTTTGTTTTGATTACTGATATTGAGCCATACCTATAAAAGAAAAGATTTGCAAAAAACTCTTAAGAAAATAAAAATTGATAAATTATTGCAAACCATGAACTAATTTTATTTATAATTGATATTAAAAATTGCAGCAGCTTCTTCTATCAACTACTATTTTATGATTTTATTTTCCTTAAAACGTGTCTTTTTTATTACGCTTCAATTTGGTTCCGATGCTCCTCCCTCTTTCAATCATGGTGGGAGTGCGAATAGCGTGTTTGGTAATAATTAACATTTAAAGTATTTTTTATTTTAAAATATAATAAAATAATTTTTTTATTTTTTAAAAAATTATTTTTAACATTAACATATCAAAATGATATAAAAATATTAAAAATATTAATTTAAAAAAATAAAAAAATTATTTTTTTAAAAAAAATACTCTTAAAACCCAATATCAAATAGCTAGAAAGATTTCTTGGTCGCGATATTTTCTCCTTCCAAAATACCATAAAGATCTCCTCTGGATTGAATTAATGGCTCATCTCGTTCTTTGTGATTAGAAAGGGTAAGAACAGAGCGTGTTCTAATCTACTCAGTCACGATTTTTCAAATTAATGGTTCAATGTTTCTATCCCATTTCAGCTTATATATATCAATCAATCACAATCATTATTGCTGGTAGCAATGTTTTGCGTATTTTTCAAGATATTTATATCTCCAATTTGCATCAACTTAAAGTATATTAAAACATCTGTTTTTTTCCTCAAATATCATCAAATTAAAGATATTTTAATCTTTGATGATGTTGACAGTATTTAATCAATCATCACGGATTAGTTTAACCTCATATTAGCAATTTAATAAACAATTTTACATTAATCATCTTCTACCAGAGTACATTATATTTTATGATCTCCTTTTTTAGCCACAGTTACTCCATCAAACAATATTAATTAATTAAAATACTGTAGATTGCTACAGTGTTTCTCCATTTTTGTCTTGCTACAATATTTTTTTATTGATTTTTTTAAATTGTCTTTATCGAATTTATTTTTTTCATACTGAACTGGTTAAAAATTTAGCTTTTCAGTTTTTTTTCTTTAAAACACCGTTGATTCCTCCAATGTTTCCCCATGATTTTTTTGTTATGATTTTTTTTAAAATTATCTTTATCGATTTTATTGTTTTTAATATTGAGCTGATTCAAAATTACAACTGTAGATTTTCTCATGAAACACTCTAGATTGCTACAGTATTTCCCTGCATGTTTTTTTTCCTTTCGTTTTTTTTTTATATTTTCTAAACTTATCTTTGTTGATTTTATTTTTTTTAATATTGAGCTGCTTGAAAATTACAATTGTATATTTCATCACAAAAGACTATAGATTGCTACAGTGTTTTCCTAAATGATTTTCATATTGAGCTAGTTAAGAATTTAGCTTTAACTTCCCCTTTATGTTTTTTTTTTCTTATTTTTTTATTATTTGCTTTTTGCTTCTTTTTTTTCTCAAAATTGTCTTCTTATTTTTCATTTTTTTGAGTGTTTTTTTTAGAATTGTTTTTTTCGATTTTATTTTTTTAATATTGAGTTGGTTGAGAATTTATCTTTGTAATTTTTTTCTTTAAAACACTGTGAATTGATACAGTGTTTCCCTACATTGTTTTTTTATGATTTTTTTCTAGAATTGTCTTTGTCAATTTTATTTTTTTTCATATTGAACTGGTTGAGAATTTAGCTTCATAGTTTTTTTCTTTAAAACATTGTGGATTGCTACAGTGTTCCCCCATATGATTTTTTTTTATTATGACTTTTTTCAAAATTATCTTTATCGATTTTATTATTTTTAACATTGAGTTGATTGATAATTACAACTTTAGATTTCCTCTTGAAACACTATAGATTGCTACAGTGTTTTCCTACTTGGTTTTTTTTCTTTTATTTTTTATTTTTTCAAAATTATCTTTATTGATTTTATTTTTTTAATATTAAGCTAGTTGAGATTTTAGCTTTGTAGTTTTTTCCTTGAAAATATTGTGGATTGCAACAGTTTTTCTTTATATGATTTTTCCACAAATCCATGACAACGTGCAAGCATGCCACAAGCCCGTGGCATGGCGCGGGCATGACATCTTGTCAATACTCTAAAAGGCATGGGGAAAGTACCATAGCTTTCTCAACATGTTTTTTTTTCTTGTATTTTTTCTTTTTTTTTTCCAGAATTGACTTTTTTTTTAATTTTATTTTTCAAAATTATCTTTACCAATTTTTTTTTAAATATTGAACTGGTTGATAATTTAGCTATGTAATTTTTTTCTTTAAAACATTATGGATTGCTACAATATTTCCTTACATGGTTTTTTTCTTTCTTTTTATGATTGATTTCTTTTTTTTTCAAAATGATCTTTTTTTATTTTATTTTTTATCCTATTGAGCTAGTTGAGAATTTAGTTTCATATTTTTTTAAAAAAAAAACACATTATGGATTGCTACAATGTTTTCCCCACATAATATTTGTTTTGCTACAATGTTTCCTCACATGTTTTTTTTAAATTATCTTTGTCGAATTTATTTTTTCAATATTGAGCTAGTTGATAATTTATCATCAGCTTTCCCCACATGTTTTGTTTTTCCATTTTTTTTCTTTTTTGTTTTTCTTCCAAAAATTTTCTTTTTTTTTTTGTTTTATTTTCTTTTTTTATTTGTTTTTTCATAATTGTTTTTGTTGTTATTTTTTACTATTGAGCTGATTGATAATTTAGTTTTTTAGTTTTTTTTCTTTAAAACACTATGGATTGCTGTAGTGTTTCTCCACATGGTTTTTTTAATGATTTTTTTTGTTTTTTTTCATAATTATCTTTGTCGATTTTTTTTCATATTAAGCTAATTGAAAATTAAGCTTTGTAGTTCTTTAAAACACTGTAGATTGATACAGTATTTCTCCACATGATTTATGCCTTGCTACAGTGTTTCTCCACATTTTGTTTTATCAATTTTGTTTTTAAAATTGTCTTCATCGAATTTATTTTTTTCATACTTAGCTGGTTGAAAATTTAGCTTTGCAATTTTTTTTCTTTAAAACATTGTTGATTGCTCCAATATTTCCCCACGTGTTTTTTTTTTGTTATGATTTTTTTCAAAATTATCTTTATCGATTTTATTGTATTTAATGTTGAGATGGTTAGAAATTATAAATGTAGATTTCCTCATGAAACATTCTAGATTGCTACAGTTTTTCCTTGCATGTTTTTTTTCCTTTCGTTTTTTTTATATATATTTTCCAACATTTTCTTTGTTGATTTTATTTTTTTTAATATTAAGCTACTTGAAAATTACAATTGAATATTTCCTCACAAAACACTATAAATTGCTACAGTGTTTTTCTAAATGATTTTAATATTGAACTGCTTGAGAATTTAGCTTTAACTTCACCACAAGTATTTTTTCTCATTTTTTAATCTTTTTTGCTTTTTTTTTCCAAAATTATCTTCTTCTTCTTTTCATTTTTTTTGTGTTGTTTTTTTCAGAATTGTTTTTATTGATTTTATTTTTTTAATATTGAGCTGGTTGAGAATTTAGCTTTGTAGTTTTTTTCTTTAAAACATTGTGGATTGCTATAGTGTTTCCCCACATGGTTTTTTTCTTTTTTATGATTTTTTTTCTAGAATTGTCTTTATCGAATTTTTTTTTTCATATTGAGCTGGTTGAGAATTTAGCTTCATAGTTTTTTTCTTTAAAACATTGTGGATTCCTACAGTGTTCTCCCACATGTTTTTTTGTTATGATTTTTTTCAAAATTATCTTTATTAATTTTATTATTTTTAATATTGAGCTGATTGAGAATTACAACTTTAGATTCCTCATGAAACATTATAGATTGTTACAGTATTTCTCTGCTTTGTTTTTTTTTTCCTTTCATTTTTTTAATAAATTTTTCTAAAATTATCTTTGTTGATTTTATTTTGTAATATTAAGCTGGTCAAGAATTCAACTTTGTAGTGTTTTCCTTAAAAATATTGTGAATTACATCAATTTTTCTTCATATAGTTTTTTATTTTATAAATTTTTTTAAAAATCTATAACAACACATAAAAATAACACAAACCCATGGCATCGCACATGCATATCATCTAGGGAATAACTAGGGATTGTTGTACTCTAAAATCAACCACCGCAGAAAGAAACAATATAAGAAATTCGGTGATTATATATGATAAAAATATTGCGATGACAACACGAAAACCACTTCCAGGATGAGCAAAACCATGTCAGGTAAATTTCTAGATAGAAGAAAAATTATTTTTTAAAACGTTCTATAGAATCCATACTTAAGCATGTTTCTTGACAGGGATTGGCTTCTATCACAAACGATGGAATCAACAATTTTACCCTTCAATTTGGCTCAGATGCTCTCTCTTCCAGTCGTGGCAGGCAGGTTCCATCTAGCTAGCTAGTTTTTTTTTTTTGTCACGATCTTCTCTCCTTCAGAAATACTACAAAGTTCTCTCTCTCTTGAATTAATGGATCATATTTTTTCTTTGCAATTAGAAATACTACAAAGTTCTTCACGTATATTTTACAATCATCATTGCTGTTAACAATGTTTTACGTAAATTTTAAGATATTTAAAAAAGATATAAATTTAAAAAATTCATATCTCCAATCTGCATCAAAATGGACTTTAACGTCGTTTCCTCGGTGGGGTGGTGGATACCCAACCCAGCAAGTTGTCTCTTTACTTTAAGGAGCACCAGAGAGGAAGGGACCAGCCTTGAGTTGAGTATTCATTAAGGCCAAGGCATCTTAGTTTTTTACCGTAATCTTTGATAATGACGACAGTATTTAATCAGTCAACATGGATTAGTTTAACCTTAATCACAATTAATAATCCCAAGAAGCTAAGCAGAAGTCATGGCTGAAGTCATGGCTGGTGGTCTGCACATTCTCATCCATGAAAAGAAAATCCTGAAAGGAAAGGGCAATAAATGTTTTTGTTTTCTTGGAACATTTTAGAATCTGCCTTCCCAGTAATTTAGCTTTAACTATCTGCCTAACTGCGCTACGCAGCAATATTTTTTGCATTAAAAATTGATTTTTAAATAGCACAAACATGTTTTTTTATTAAAAAAAATTGTAATTTAAGTTATAGAGTGAACTGGATCAAATAAATAATTTTTTTTATTTTAATCATACGATAAAAAAATAAAAAATAACAACAAATGTACCAAATAAAAAAAAATGGTGACAATAACCTAAGAAAAAAAAATTTGTAAAAAAAAGACAAATGATGTAGTTCAATTGATTAAATATGAAAGGATAAAAGTGGGGAAAAAAACCCAACTTGATTCAATTCAAGTTAGCATGACAAATCTATAACTTAGAGAATAAGGAGCGAGTCAACTTGAGTCAACCAACCATAAAAAATCACAGAGTTGAAAAGAGCACAAGTAAAAGAAATGATGTCAACTAACGTTAACTTTTCAAACTCGTGACCAAGAGTATTAGACTGGAAGCACCCTATCTGGATAAATCACAAAACTCAATTCCTAACCAATTAAAAGTTCATATATCAACTTGTAAAAAGAATACCAATTATACAAAAAGATCCAAAATAAAAAATGACAATTAAAAGAATGGGTTCAGAACTAAAATACAAAATAATTTTTTTTTATTGAATGGTGAAATTAAAAAAAAATAACTGAAAAAATGGAGTAGAAAGATAATAAAAAGAAATAGGATTAAGATTGAAATAAGAAACAAAAACAAATTAATGCTGTCAAGCTTACGACAATAAAAGATTCTAAGTAGTTTGGTGTAAACCTCATAAGGAGACAAACTTCATTATTATTATCGTAGAGAGAATAACCTTGTGAATTTAAGATTCACATTTACAACCCCTTTCGCTCATAAAAAATTATAAGTTCTTTGTTTGTTATTGTCTTCAGCTTCTACTTGCATCATATATTTTTTTTATTGAATGGTGAAATTAAAAAAAAATCAATTCAACAAAAAGACCAAAAAAATAATTAAAAAATAAGGATCAAATTAAAAAAATAATATATGGCAAATTGGGATTGAAAGATAAAATCGAAAACAAATAAAACTTCTACAAAAAGGCCAAGAAAAAAATAGGAATAAAAAAAATAAAGACTAAATTTAATGTATAACAAAGAGGGTCAAGTTGTGATTTTCAAGGGAGGAGGGAAAAAAAAAATAAAGGTTCATCAATGATAAACCAGACAACCATTAACGACACACATTATACCAACAATATGAGAACATGATGAAACTTCAAATGTTATGACGAAAGGGCATTTTTAGATGTTGAGAGGCACCACACGCGTCGCTTAAATGACGTGGCCGCCTCCCACTCGCTAAAGAGTGCACCACATGCGTACCAATCTTTTTTTTTATTTTTATATTTAGTCAAATATCAATTTTTTTCTTAGCTGACCTGATACTAATGAGAAAATCATGGTGAAAAAACAACAAAGACCAACTTACGTTTTTTTACTTCTAATAACATTTTAATTGTTTTATTATGCTTTATATTTTTTTTGTTTTATTTTTTATATTTAGTAAAATATCAAATTCTATCTTGACTGACTTTATAATAATTAAAAAAACCATTGGGAGAATATGAAAATGCTCATTGACGCTGTTTTTAAAATTTTTATTTCCAGTAGTATTTTTGTCATTTTGTTATGCAATTAAAGTATAAAAAAATTATTTATCCTTGGTAAATTTGATAATAACTAAGGGATCTTGTGAAAAATATTTCATTGCCCCTAATAATTAGTGTTGATTTTTTTTTTGTGAGGGACAAAATCATGAGAACATTATTTTAACTCACATGCTGTAGTGAAAATCCCTCTCCAATTAAATTTTGTTAATAACGCATATAATTTTAAATGATTTTTTTTACCCTGATTAGAATTCACCAAAGTTCCAGCACAAGCTAGATTGTAAGGCAAAGTTCAAACTCAAACGAGGCATGCAATGTTCTAGAGTGAAAACAAGTCATGGATGATTAATACATGGCATTTTCACGGTGTTAAAAAATATTCTAATTTTGAATTTTATTATTTAATATTTTCTCTAATAAAAAATCATTATTGCAGCTCTTTAGATTGCTTGTATACTAAAAAAAAATCTTAAACAAAATTTAAAAAATAACAAAATATCTCTAAATTAATTAGAAAAAAATTCTAAATCAACTAAAATATATCTTAAATCCTAAATAGTAATTTTTAGATCTTATTTGAAGGCCTTATAAATATTCGATAACTACAAAATTTTAATTTTATACAAACCAAAGTTTTTACAATTTTCTAGCAAAATTTCATCTCGATCTAACAAATACATAAAAAAAACATGTCCTTTAACATAAAGTTTTATGCTAAAAGCAATGCATTAATTTCTCCATTGACCAATCCAATTCTTTATCATTCTTTACTGCACATAATAAACCAAATCTTCCAACCGATCTTCGAATTCAAAATCCAACATAATTATATTGTCCTCGAGAACAACTAGGAATTTCTCTTTTGGCAACTCCCCCTTGTTGATAACACCAAAACCAATCCGGATTTCTTCGAGCGTCAACTTGACACACTTGATTGTTCGCAATGAAAAACAAGTTGGTCCATTGATTTTTTTGTGACCAAAAATTTCTACTACTTCAATATCTTCAAAGTTAGCTTCAAGAAACTCATTTTGAGTATCAAAGAGTTCTTCACACTTTCGAGAGAGAATCTTTATAGATCCTAACTTACAGAAATTTTATAATCATCGAATTTTGGTGGTATGTCAATCCGTAAAAGAATTAGAAATAAAAAAAAAATCAGTTTTAATATTATAATCATCTTCATCTCTTTTCCATCTCTATCAATTGACGAGATAATTCTTTAACTTATTTTTATCTATCACCGCCAATTAATGGGTTAAATATATGTGTCTTCTATCACGAGTTCGTGAACATCTCTTTTCAATGAGAGAACCTCTTTATCTTTGATGTGATCCTAGTTTCAACACCAAGAGATCAATTGAAAGTTCCAGTCACGAGACTTGAGCAAAGAGCTTCATGGATTCAATTAATTAACTTCTTCGAGATATATAGATTAATGTGGACTTAGAGAGGATATAAAAAAATGAAAAACAAACCTTAATTAATTTGATTCGTGTTTAAGAAAAGCTTGTAGGGGAGCTTAAAGAACTTATAGAAAGATTGGATAAGGAGATTCAAATATGTCAGTTTTGACCTTCCACTAATGTTTTGGCTATAAATGGAGCTACATAATGAATTTTGATGCGATTCTAGTTGAATTGAAAATTAGACATCTATACTTTTCCCGTGACATATGGTATAACTTCTAATTC
>Ga0325401_1004452_pt1 | contig 13206 bp, 3 predicted proteins | sample PopdelMetagenome_FD_205666 | JGI IMG/M metagenome (GOLD analysis project Ga0325401, IMG submission 205666) | Populus deltoides microbial communities from Bellville, Georgia, United States - Xylem-PdKOR-R2 | ecosystem: Host-associated > Plants > Phyllosphere > Stem > Wood/Secondary xylem | place...
TTTTTTTTATTGCTTCTACTCTCTTTAATTAAAATAACCTTAATGCAAAATAGTGGGTGCTTGTTTGAATCTTATTTAAGGAGGCTTGTAGGCATTTTATAGGATAATACAATACTATTCTCGAAGTCTCACATCTATGTTTAATAATTTAAACTTTTAAATTAAAATAATTAAAATAGTTTCTGACATAATGTAGAAAAGTTTATTTGACTAAAAAATTATAAGTTTGAATTTTACCTTTTTCATTATTATCTTTAATTAAAATAATTTTAGTGGAAGATATTAATGACTTTATGCAAGTTTTTATATATTCTAAGAACTTTCATTTAAAAAAGGTTTTTTTTATGTGTTATAGAATAATACATAAATATTTTTGAAACATCACACCTTTACCTTGGCAATCATGGTTCGAGTAACTACAATATATGATGTATTTCTTCATTGATATTAGAATCTTAATTTGTGTGATATCCTATTTTTTTACCAAATCAAGAAAATGGATTTTGTTTTGAGATGCACACCACGCACTAAAAGAATCACCTCGATGTAAAATAGAAAAAAGGAAAAAGAGAAATGGAAAAGAGATCCGTCAATATTGGACTAATTAAGGTTTTTTAACTATTACTTTCCCTACGCTAGCTTTTAATTATTAAAGTACCATTATAATTTAAAATTTTAAATACTCAGGTGAGGCATGATAAATTAAAATTGAAACTTACATATTCTCACTATTAACTTGTTTTAGTTTTATAAATTTAATTAATCAGAGAGAATAATGACGATATATAGAAGTTAATTAAAATCTTAACCTAAAACTTTAATATTATATTAAAAAATTATTTTAATAAAAAAATTTATACTATCAAATTAATGAAACTCAAGAAATAATTTTATTTTATTACCTTGTAATAACATAATTAACAAGTTTAAATTTGTTGACTCTACTTTACTACTTAGTATTTAACTTCTACTAAAAGAAAAAACGAAAACAGGGACACGTGTTTCATTAATGGAATTGGTAAATGTACACCTCGAATATTGCAAGCTCTTGTATAAGTAACATTTTTATACGCCAAGTTGAGTCAATGTTGCTTCGAGGTTAAGTATGGGATCCATAAAATAGACAAAACTACATCGAGTAATTCGACAAAGATTTCCTATTCCTTTCACACTTTATTCCGAGGACTCTGTTTACACCTCGAGCCGCAACAAAATCAAAATCACACATAACATAGCTCCTTGATGATCGAACATCGAGTCATATTAATGTTTGACCAATATGTTTCCTAAAGTCTAACGGTGTAATTCACTTAAGGTAGGTATGTCTTTTATTCAGAAATCTAACACGCCGGTCAAGAGCTCTCGGGGAGTGGTTGTATTTATAATTTTTTAAAAGTGTTTTTATTTAGAAATTTATTAAATTAATTTTTTATTAATAGTTATTAATAGTTTGGATGTACTAATTAATATTAAAAATTAAAAACATTATCTTGATATATTTTAAATTAAAAAAAATCATACACCATATAATCAAATATACATACCAAAGTCAAAAGGTAAAACTTTTGAATATTTGTTTATTCAAATAATATGAAAAAAAACAGAAGTGAAAGTGAAAACAAGTGGATGATGTGCATGTGTATACAAAGCTTAAGCTTTAATTAGATGCAACTCTCTCTCCCTCTCTCCCCACATTTTTTTTTCGTAATAATTCTCTATTTGTATGGTCTAGATTTATTATTAAGATATTACAATGAACAACTTATGAACTATCAATTGCAGTACATGCCAAAGAAGTTTGTCTGATTTGTGTGATTTTTTTTTTTTGTATTTATAAAGAATTTGTGTGATCTTAATTATTATATAAGCAATATCTACATTAATTAAAAAGAAAAATTATATATGCATATATATGCTAAATATTCTTGAACCCAAAACCATCTACAATTTAACGATACTAGCTAGGATGCAGGCAAGGGCGGAATATATATAGGTGCATATATTCTTTTTCTTTTTTCCTTGCTATATATGATCAGTAATGTTGATTCAATTTCACTTCCTTGCTGACATATTAGAAAGCCAAACTGCACAGAGAGGATCCAAAGGGTCTATTTATGTTCTTAAACCTTACCTCATCAGGGTTTTTAAATTTACAAATTCCGGATCCAAAACCGCTATTAATTAAATCAAGCGAAAATTAATGGTGAAGTACCACTCATCACTTATAAATAATCCTCAATATGTAATCCCAGACCAACTTAATTATCCTGACATAAATCTTATGATAAATATTATTTTATGATTCTGTTTCTAGATTAATGCTTACATCATCGATTAATGGCAGCTGTAAACTCAACTTTGATAAACTTCCAATACTTTATTCTCTGTGTGTGTCTAACCTCAGTATATATATATATTACAGTAAGATTATGGAGAACAGCCATTTATTCCGTACCTCAGTATTTTTATTAATTGCTGAAGCAAGATCCTAGAAGTTTCCTCAGCTTGTTTATGGAAATTAAATATCAAATTGCTTTAGACTAGACCTTATATTAATTATTGTAGTTCTCTCTCTGTCCCCCCCTCTCCCTAGATTGACTGTAGTCTTGATAGTCGACCTCAAGCAAATATTACACTAACCTGATGATATCCTCAAGCTTTCGGAGTGTAGACCTGGTCAATTACTTATGTTCGCCATTGATGTTGATGCTGACATGTTTACTTGAGCACCTAGTTATAAGCTTTCTTTCAGCTATAAATTAATCATGTCCAAATTAGCTTCGCTTTCCCAAACTCCCTTTTTTTTCTTTGACATTTACAATGACGTATAAATAGCATAACAAATTAGCACTCCGCAATATTTCCTTCCCTTCTTGAAGTACAACATATCATTAATCTTGATTATTAATGTATATAAAGTACAATATTATTATTGATTATTAAAAAATAATATAAATCATATCCTAAAATCTCACCTAATAGCTTAAACTTTTAGATTAAAATGATTCTTTGATATACATGTACGAATTATAGCATTTGAAAGACATCCTTTTCAAATATTGTATAAAATCTACATAATATTGTGGATGACATGGAAATATTGATACAAATATTGATATGTTTCTAGATCAAATTCTCAGTTAATCAGATAAGGTAACATTAACGATCCTGTCAATCGATCTAAACCCTGCAAAAATATCCAAGAAATCAATCTGATCCAAAACTGTATACAATCATAAAAAGAAAAAAAAAACCTTGCAAGGACAGAATATATTTGTAGATCTCCCATCTATCAAGAAGGAGTGGTTTTGGACTCTGATGCTTTAGAACGGCCAACAGGCTAAATTAAGCAAAACACACACGCAAAAAAAAAAGAAAAAAAAGAATAACTTACTAAATATAATAATACGAATAAATAAGAACCAAAATCAACCAGTTGACCCATTCGTTTCATTCTAGACAAATCTTGATGAAAATACCTAGCGATGATTGCGGCAATTGCAAGCAACTCTGATCTCCTTGAAAGATATATATATATTTTTAGACACAAAATTAACATTTCCATCCTCTTTAGACCAAGCGACTGCATTTAACTCGTCAAGCTATTCTATTGGCCTCACGTGATGATAAGTCAAAGTCAACATTTCTCGTTATTGTTATTATAATAATCAAGTGGTTTATCATACGGGCAACCGCTAAACGCGTGGAAAACACTAGATGACAAAACGGCTTTAATTACAAGGCAGCAAAGACAAGTCAGTCTCCTTTTGCGTGCACGACTCCATAAATAAATAGGTTCCTTTCCCCTCCTTTCTTTTTATGCCCATGATTCCATGGAAGTAACGTGTATGTGTTCTCCTCACCATTGATCTTGAAGTTTATCAGGTTGTGAAGAGTGGACGTGTTTTTTTAACGTACCTTTTTGAATTTAGAGTATAAACAATCGGTGTAAATATGAGATAACCAGAAACAGGCATGAGTACTCTCACAAAATTGTTTTAACAATTTATATGTTGCTGAGTTGAGATTGATTTTGCTACCTTAATTGTAATTAGCCAGACAAGTAATTAAATCCCATTAATCGTGTTAACCTTGATGTTCTATAGACACCAAATGATGTCCTCATCTTGTGCATGAATCATGTATTAGTGCTAACAAGTTGCATTAATCAGTATGAATAAATCTAACCGGACGTTGTTTATTTTGTTTAAATCTGATCCCTGACTCTCATGCAGATTTTCTGGCAGTGAAATCTGGATATTAGATTGGAAAGCAGCAGCAGCATCTAGCTCAATTTTTAATTTCATACAGATATATTAGATAGTCTTGTATATATAAAAACCTCGACAGAACCGAATGTCAGTGTAAGAAGAGGAAGAGAAGGAGATGTGCCCTATTGCTGACTTTTGAAGATTGTCAAACCATTTCTACATGCAACTGGGTTTTCACTTCATTTAATTTTAAACTATACATGCAACTGGGTCTTCACTTCATTTAATTTTAAACTATGGGACCCCTTACAATTCTCAAGGTCATCTGCGTATGAACATGGACGTTTATTGGATCCACATTAAAAATCTCATCTTGACTGCCATTTGGAGGTCATATTAATCTCTCGGGTCTTATTCGAGGTTGAACCTTAGAAGAAGCTAGCAAAGCTTGGAAACTTCCAAGTTATAGTTGGCCCACGATGAAAACTTCCAAGTACTCGAATGGAAAAACTCCATGCAAATATGTATAGAACACAAAAGGCAGGATACTTTCTTCTTCGTTATTTCAATTAATGTTGAAGGGATCTTTATATCTGAACTGTGCTAGTCCCTTTTTTTTGTTTGTTTCTTTGAAACGGCAAGAGAAGCGTATAGAGCATGTGTACTACATAAATTTAGGGAGCTTTTGCGAAGTGCAGAGACCTATATATTCCAATACATACTTCCCATCGTATAGGCCGAAGGTCTTGTGATCCAATAAGCAAACTCCTAAATGGACGCAAGTGAAATGCAAGAAACTGTCTATCCATTGGATTTGATAGCAATGGAAAGAACATGCTTGTGTCTGTGATAGGAAAATTAGGTGATGTTGGAGCATCCAAACTTCAAGTTTGCTGCCAATTTGCAGACTGAACCAAACATTTTGGACAAGGATATACCGACATATAAATGATGCTGGGTTTAACCGACACTTAAAAGTGAGATTATTGGAGGCAGCAAAACCTACATCCGTAATTTTCTATGGCCTCCTGGATTACGATGGGCTGCTCTCAGGTAGGTGGCCAGTTGCTTAAAAGAGACTTTTTCAAACACCTACTTGTAATGCAATTTGATCAAAAGTAATCAGATTACATTCAACGCTTGAAATCGACTTCTAAAAGTCCACTCAAAGTGTACCTGGATAATCCTTAATTTCTATGCGGCGCCCTAAACTCATGAGTGTTTGTTTTAGCTTTTGTGGTTGTGGATGGGTATAACCTAATTATTCACAAACCTCAACCTCCACCTCTAATACAAACACAATTGTGTGTAAAAACGTTAGCCGTTATCAGTAGCGAGGCCGCCAAACTGCCAGCCTAACGTTACAAGACTCAACCGTCATGTGAAGCAATTAAGAAATACGTCCACCATGAACACAAGTGTGATCCCACCAAGCTCGTGGACCGAAGTCTACAGAGCAGAAACCTAGTAATAATTTAAAACTAAAAAACTCAATAGTATAATTGAAAAAATCCAGATCTACAACCCTTTTGAGGTAAGATGCTGACATCATTCAGACCAAGGGACATAGGCTCCTTTACCTCCATCTCGCAAACCTTTTGCCAACGCATCTCCTTCATATTGAACTTACATGCGGTCCCCATTGTTTCCACCACGGACCCGACATTTCAAAATTCAAACCAGATATCTAAATCATTTAACAAAGAGATTTGAAACTTAACCAGACATCTTTTTGAAAAACAAAATCACAAAACAGTAAACAGTAAACAGCCAATCAACCTAAAGGACTTTCAGTTAATACAGATGTTACAGCTCAAGCTACGAAATTCTATCATGCATCAAAAATGATCCAGATAATATATCAAGATTCTGCATGAGTGCAGTGAACCAGACCACAAAAGTGCAGATATGCAGAAAACATCAACAGGTATGCAGAGACAATACCTTCACCGGATTAAGAAAAGAGGGATTAAGACAATACACCCTAGAAGATAAGCTTGCATTGCTGCCTCTGAAACTCAATTGCAGTGGAACAACTATTTCATGAGTCTTTCTCAGCAGTAACAGCTTCGCGCATTCTGCGCTTCTGGTGAACATCCCAATTATACACGCGGGCAATTGTAACCTGTAAAATGGTAGTAATGGTAAAAAAACCGCTAACAATTTACAAACTTACGAAGCCTTTTGCAGTTTGGTATGCTGTAAAATCAAATGCCTTAACATTTGTTTCTTGGGAATACTTGCACTATTAGTAACTTTACACATTTTCTCATTGTAAATGGCTTGCTCATTGTTTGCTAAACACAGCTTAACCTGCTCAAAATCATTTTAAAACATAAACTATTTTCATCAATGGCAAGTCATTTACATAAAGACTAAAAACTAGTTCATAAAAAGGATTTATTTTAATTTTATATATCATTTATCTTAATCTAAAATATTTTTGTTTCTTAAAAATAATCTTATTTTATAGGGTGCTTTCACTAAAAACAATCCACATTAGAAAATAAAAAATTGGCTAAAGCACTAGATTGGATCAATAAAAAACATTGGTGTATCAAATGAGAATAAAATGAAAGTTGGTGTACCAATAACAATTTTAGGACAAATGAAATATCACCAGAAAAATTGATTGGGGGGGGGGGGGGCGCAAAATTGGTGCGCACTAATAGTGCTATCCCGTTTTGTTATGCAAATAATGTCATATGCAACATATTGGTTTAAATTCTACACATTAATCGCCACTCCAGGAAGAAAGATAAAGAAGCCTATATTTTAATTAGCAATACCTGTGTTATTGTGACTTGATCCCTTAAGAATAATAGATCGGCAACTAGAACTTCTAGACTAGCTTTAGCATTGTCCAAATTCTTTTGTAGAAGATCATTGGCCTGCACCATAAAATTCTCATTGATCTTACATTTGTATCCAATCTTAATGATTTTTTTTTATATAAAAAAAAAGAGGCTTCTGAAGCATCTAAAAGAACAGGTGCAAACCTCTTCACATGAATACTCCAACATGACATTTGCTCCTAGCCATAAACAAACCGACCTGGCATCCTCAATGCGAGCCTGAGAATATATGCCTTCGGAAACTTCAAAATCAGCAATAAGAGGCTGCGTCCAAAATACAAAGCCAATGAAACATCCAATAGCATAAACTCTATAAGAGAATAGAAACCTAAAACCATTAGCTTTAAGTTCAACCAGATAACAAAATAGATTGCATAATTCAGAACTAGTCAACAGCCAACATATGCACCTGAATTAATTACAGCTTCAAGTTAGGAATAATTGTTAAGAGGATATGATACGATTGAAATATATTAAAAAATACAGTATTTCAAGTCCTATTGATGGCATATCTTTCAGATGCTAACTAAGAAAGTCAGCACTTTTTTCATATATAGCATACATGTATATTGTTACTGCTATCGATGTAAGGTCACAGAATTATCATCCAAGGTTCCGCCTTTTGAAACAACAGTAACTTTCTGAAGGCTGGTCCTGCAAAAAGTTCCAAGGTGATTTCTACATCATTGGGTATAGCTAACCAACTAGCTGGATTGCGGTATTATAATGCCATATATATCCGAATTGTGGGAGAATGCCAATCAAAATATAGCAGGTTGTTCTTAGCAAATCTATTGATAGATACTAAATAGCAGCTCACTAGTTCAATCCTTTTTAAGTCAAGTCGCCCACTAGCACGCAAGTGTTGGGTTCTTAAAAGATGGGGGAATGTAATTAGCAAAGACCATCCATGGACAACCAATGGACCACTGATTGTAAGGAATAGGTATATTATTAGAGAAGTAGATTCTCATCAACCAGAAGCTAGGACTCTGGAGTACGTAAAGCCAGGATTGCCACATATCTAATCCAGGAAGACTGAAGAAACCAACATGAAAAATATATGGTATTCATTAAGGTAGTCTAAAAAAGTGACTCTAGTTTGGACATGCTAAGTGGGCAAGAACGTTGTAAGATCAAGTCAAGATTGTAAGCTTAGAATTAATTCTCATGAGCAACTCAACTAGTGAAAATTTCTTCTGCAAGTATGATCATGTATGCAACTCACCTGCCAACATACACTTACAGTGCAGCATCTAATATACAAATTAAACATTTTTGAAATCTACTGCCTTAGTCTTGGCCCAGGGATTTTTACAATCATGGTTTGAACTATGTGAGGAGGCATGAGATGGGAGACTATACATAATTAGCCTGGCTGATGGATTGAGCACAGACCTGATATGACTATAATGATTGTAAGAATCCCTGGGCCAAGACTAAGGAAGCTAAGGGTAGGATGGTTGACATGGACTCTAGAGCTGAATCTTAGCAAATCCAATAAAAAACTATGGTGATGTAAAAGATAATGTCAGAAAAGAGGAAGCCGTTCTCTAATAGCAAGCTGTCAACAAACACGAAGCTCACTTTTTTGAGGCCAATGATAGCGAGACTCCAGCGTGCTTGACCTAAAGTAGAGGTAAGCCCTTCAGCAGAGGAGTTACATGATAGTGGGCTTTATTCATTTTCATCAATTAAAGATGGGTATGAAGAACTCAACACGTTTAAGAGTTCCAAAATGCCATCATTTATCAAATAACAAGAAATGCAATGAACATGGAGGCATGTGTTTAGTGAATTGCAACTAGTGCAAAGGCATAAACCACATCTGATTTCTCCTCCTTATGATGGGTCATGTTTCACTGTTAATTTTCAGCATGCAATGGTAAGCAGTAAATGGCACACTTCAACCTCTTGTGTTCAACTTTATTTAAAACTAGAACAGTTATCAATTCATCAGGAAGGAGGCAGGGGAGGGAGGTGGGTGAGGGATTTACTAGGATACCCCATATAACACAAACGGCATATCTATTTACTATGATATTTGTGCTGCAACAAAAGCATGACAGTATTCTTCACAGGCACATTCACCCATACATTATCAATTTTGCAACTACCCTATAAAATAATGTGCTAGAGCTAGAAGGAAATCCATCAAAATAAAAACAGTGTTATTCATGAAGTCTGCTAGCCCCATATTCGAACATAGCTTGGGTAAGAACAATTTCCAAAAGCAAGCTACCATAGATAATATAAAATGATCAGCACAGAAAACGAACCTCACCGGTACCCTTCTTAGCCTGTAAAGTGGCAACCACATCTAAGCACTTCTCTATATCAGGGATCTTTGCCTGACAACCAAAGCAATTACTGAATGTTACACCAGTTATTACAAACCAAAGAAATTAAACTAGTGAAGTCACATGAAAACTCAATTCCGATTCAGCACAAAGACCCAAATTAACCAAGTTAGATTCTGCTTGTGGTACAGAATATTTATCCCAGAAACGGAGTGCAGAAATCAAAAGCATCACTCAGATATTAGAATAGCTTATAGCTTAAGATTATGATATTCAACATTCAGCTGGATAATCAATAGCTGAAAAAAAGAGTGCACAAATACTCATAAAAAATGCTATAACTGAGATAGTAGTTTTGGAGTTAATTATCTCCAGCCAAAACCATACGAAGCAGAGAAAAGGTAAAACCCTTATGAGGTCAAATTCTAAAATGCAGCAATTCAGTCCTGCCATGCAAAGCTTCTTGAGAACTCAAAAGCTAAAAACGTTTTTCCTACCAATTCAACCGATTAATAATTCATGAACTATAAGACCCATTTTAGCCGGTTACAGTCAAATTCTACCATTTTCCATAATGTTAAGGTTTGGAGAGTCAAACACTTGACATAAATGCCCACAAGGTTTCCAAAGAACAGCAAGTCACGACTCCCCTGTTAATCAAACCCTGGTTTTCTACAGTTATAATTCAATTCAAACCATAGAATACAAAAGGTACCTGAAGATCCCTTTGTTGGGCAAGAAGTTTCATCTCCACCAACTTATATTGCTGTAATCTACAAATCAAATATAACCCCCAACATCAATCGCGAAAAAGATGAAGTATTTAACATTTTAAATCGATTAAAGTTATGAAAGAAATGATAAAAGAGAATACCTTTCTTGCAGAAAAGACAGGGCAGAGTTGACATCAAGACCAGATTGATTAAGATAGGTTTCAACATCTTCTACAAACTGAGCTCCTGGTATTCCTCTTCTCTCTGTAGTTGTTTCTGTTGCTGTTGCTGCTGCTGTTGATGATGATGACGCCATTCTCTTCTCCACAGCTACTGTATCTGGGAACTAGAAGCAGAGGAATACACAGACAGAGAATGAAGGGCTTTTCGGTTCCTCAACACTTAGAAAACGGTGTCGTCTTAAGCCTAACTGCGGCTGCGTATCATAATTGAGTCCCTTTACTTTTTATATTTTCTTTAGCAGACCCTTAACTATATATTTTGGTCAATTAAACTGGTTTGGTGGTTCAGATAAAATGCGATTTCTGATCCTCAGACCATACCGTCAAAAAAAGGAGAAATCCATTGGGACTTTCTAAGTTTCAATTGGTAAAAAAGGCTGGATCAATAGACTGCAATCACATTTAAATCGATGTTAAGGGGTTGATTTGGGAATACTCAAAATATAGGGCTTGGTTTGACCGATAGCGAGATATAATTCTAACGGGCTCCATCGTTCGCTAATTGAGGTCTTACATCACGTCAATGAGTTCTTGAGCCCGTTACAGCCATTTGCCATATCTAATCTTCTCTAGCTCTTCCGCCGAGCTGCTCTCCTTTCTTTAAACATGGTCTATAACCATGTTGTCTGCATTATAGTTGCCTGCAGTGTTTGAGGAGACTAGTGATATTGTTGATCAGTATCTCCAGTCAGACAAGAATCTGTGAGAGTGATTAATTAGTTGAGATGCACGCGTGCATGTTCAAGTCAATGAATTCTGTGGTGTTCGTTTTCACATGATATATAGCAGGGTTTTTATTTGCAGCAGTTTCGTTACATTCTCGTAGTCTGAAGAGAAGCATGAGTGATAGCATGTGAATGAAACGCGGTAATTTAGATGTTTTTAGAGTAGATAAATATATGCAATGATCTCAAATCCCCTCTGAATGCAAATCGTCACCACAAGACCTGGAAAACTTATCTCATGAAAAAAGAGTTAGCCTGAGAGCCTCTTCATGGTTTAAGTCCAACATGATAATGATGGACTCACTGAGTTTATTGGGCTCCACCATGGGTTAATCGAGGCCTTCATCAGCCAGTTTTCTTGATCTCTAAATTCCTTAATCGATTTCAGCCTTTACGTGTCACAACGCTTCTCGGTGGATCTTCCACTGTAATAAACCGCTCCTCAAAACATGCTTACAAATATATTGGAATAGAACAAAAGACAAACAATCGAAGCGATCAAAGCTGGTAACTTCGGAACTGGGTTATCAAAAAAATCAAGGTTGACGGCACTTCACACCAAAATTGTTCTGGAAAAGGTAAGAAAAATGATGCTCCGGCAAAACGTGGTTTCACTTGTTCTAAGATAAACCCGTTTTAAACAGATATTCTATATTTTGTTGTCCTCCAACTCAAGCAAAAGTAAAAAATTTCAAGATTTTTGGTCCTGGTTTGGGTGTTGCTATTGTGAATCTGGGCCTAATAGAAGGCTTTATAGAATTAGAGTCCAAACCTATATTAAACACCGATTTTTCCCACGATGATAGTTAATCACGCAATAATTGTATCACAGGCAGCTCCATAGTGCACTCCTCAGGAGCCTCGCAACCTGAGCAGAAATCTACTAATTAAGCCTGCATAGCCATGGAGGCATGCAAGCTGTGGGAAGAGCATGCATTGCAGTATTGTGATGTTGTTTAGTTACTTCCAGCAGTATATGGCTATTTGACTTGCATCCGATCATTAACCATCCATTAACCTTTGGAATATGCATTGCATTGGCGAGACTTACCTTGCTAAAAGTAGGAGTTAATTATAAATTAGTTCCTGTAATTTATTAAAACAAATTAATTACTTTCTTTTTTACGAGAAATTATTTAATAAACCCTTGACAGTTAAATGGCTAATATATATATTTATTAGTTTTGATATTATTGTTCAAGATACCCTTTATAATGCATAGATAACTATTGGCTAATGATAAATGTTAATTTACATCATTTAACATCATTTAACTAGCCTCAAAACTATTATTAATCATTCTTAATTGATCATATTCTATTTGTCAAACAATACTATAATATTTTAAAAAAATTAAACTCGAATTAAATATAAAAAATAAAATTTTTAACTCTAATTAGACTCGAGATTTTTAAGTCTTAAAACACCTAAATTAAGTGGTGTTTAGATCAAAATTTGATATCAATTATTTTTTGAAGATGGGAAATTTCATTTAATTGTGATCCTGCCATTAGTAGCCGGTATTGAAGAATCAACAATTTCTTTCTCTTTTCTCTCTCTTTATTTTCTTATTTGATTTTCCTTGATATATGGTTGTTGTTGTTGTGATGGCAGAGGAAAAAATAAGATGAAGGATGGAGAGGGAAGTGGATGGAGAAGGAGAGAGACGTGGGATGACACTTTACCTGATGTTTCAATATTTTTTTATTTGAAATATCGGTTTTAATATTGTTTTCATGTCATTTCAATGTCCTAGAAAAACTCAAGAATTTACCTCAAATAGTTGAAATGAAATCATGGTATTCCCCTCATTTTTTTAAGCATTTAATTTTAGTATATCCATGACCATAGTCTAAACAAACCCTTAGTTTTAGTGTAATAAGATTTATAAGATAATTAATAACATGACCATTTAAAAAAAAAACATTAAAAATTGTGCTATGCTCATAAACCAACGAAGCTTGTTTCATAGGAAAATTACAGTGCTTTTAGTTTATTGAGACAGTTACGTTTCAAAATAGAATAAATTATATTTTTTATTATTATCCTGTATTTAAGAACTCTCCACTGTTATCCTGTTATCTTTGAAAAGTTTCAATTTCGCATTTTGATGCTAAATAAACAACAAAAGACTCAATTTTGTTCATATTTATATTTTAT
>Ga0325401_1004454_pt1 | contig 13198 bp, 3 predicted proteins | sample PopdelMetagenome_FD_205666 | JGI IMG/M metagenome (GOLD analysis project Ga0325401, IMG submission 205666) | Populus deltoides microbial communities from Bellville, Georgia, United States - Xylem-PdKOR-R2 | ecosystem: Host-associated > Plants > Phyllosphere > Stem > Wood/Secondary xylem | place...
TACGATAAAATTTAGTATCTAATGGCATCGAGCTCATATAGTTTTGACTATTTTAACTCTCGCGATACGCTGCTATTCAATGAAAGAAAATTTTGAATGTAATAAAAAAATATAAGTTACAAAGGATGATTTGATGTGTTATTAAACTCTGCCTAATAAACTATTCTTCAAACATTTTAATTTGACTTTTTTATTAACCCGTGTTTAAAATTAAATCATATAAAAATTATTTTAATATGACCCATTTGATTAGATTTGTCCGATGACAACTCGGTCAACTGATAAAAAAATTAAGCATAAAATTTCCTGAAATTAAATCATTTGTTCAATCAACCTCTTGACTCGACTCCTAATTACCTAGTCCAGACTTAAAATTAAATGATTTAAGAATTGTAATAAAGTAATTCATTTGACTTTATCGGTCCAAAGACAACTCGATCAATTGTTAAAAAAGATATGAGAATGAAATGGAGAGGAAAAAAATAAAATTGAAAGAAAAAATAGAAAGAAAAGAGGAGCTTGTTGTTTAATTGAATAGTGAAGCTCCATGATGTTTTCTAATTCTTTTAGTTGTATTAGTTAATTTTGTAGTTTATAGGATAAGTGAGTTTTCTCACCATTTTATTCTATTATTTGAATTGAAAAAATATTAAAATATTTAAAAAAAACAAAAAAAAACAATAGATTAACTCTAGATATTATGGTAATTATTTGTTTTAATTCCACTCATAAATTTAATAATTAATTTAAAATAAAACAAAAAGGCTTAAGCTTTGATTTTGGCTTTTTTTTGTGTGAAGTTAGCCAATTTGATAACTTGGTGAGTTAGAAACACAAAGAATAGGGCACATTATCCCTTAGAATATCATTAGCCATTTCACACTTGCTTTGTTGTGATTTATAATTTTTTTTAAAAAAAAAATTAGGTATGCAAGTTGCTTCAATGTGTTTTTTTTACATAAAAAAATTAAAAGTGTAAATTGAAAACACTATGCAAGCAAGATCAAAATATTCCATCACATAAAATGAGACGTGCATCCGATTATGTTTATTAAACTTATTTATTTAAATAAATAAACAAAATATAAATCTATATTTTAAAAACTCACGATTTAAAAGATAAATATAAATAAAACTGATTGAATAAATCTACGCCATAAAAAAGTTACGCAAGGCTAAACACATCAGCAATATAATTTAAAAATGGATATTTTTTATTTAAAAAAAACTTCATTTGTATAAAAGAAGTTATAGATGAATTAGAATAACACCTTGAAAAATAAAATAGAAACAAAACAACTAAGAAAAACTTATATTAAAAAAATACATGAAAAAATTGTGACCTAAATCATGAGACCGGAATAAATCTATAGAAAAAACTTGAAGAAAATCACAAAACCAATATTAAGAAAAAACATAATGCAGAACAATAATATCGTACGAAGCTGAATTCTCAAGAAATTAAATGTCAAAAGATTAAACCAGAAAAAAAAATTCATTGCACAAAAGGATCGGAAAAAATATGGGTGAGAAAAAAATTAATTAGAGTGATAAAAATTTTCAATTTGAGGGTTTAATTGAATTGAAAAATTGCTTTAATAAAAGGAAAAAATCAAAAGAATGAGGAAATTGAAAAATAAAACAACAGAAATTTTGATTGAATAATGAAATTGCAAGAAAAAAAATCAACAAAAGTGCTAAAGACAACATTAGAAATTTTAAAAAATGAGGACCAAAATGAAAAACCAAACATATAAGAAATTGCAATTGAAAAACTAAATTGGAAAGAGTAAAAACTTCTATAAATGAAAAAGGAACCAAACAAAAAATAATAGAATGAGAACTGAAATTGAAAAGTAAGAAACAAATAGGACAATGATATACATAACCTGTCAGGAGAGAGAAAAGAAAGAAAAAAAATCAAACAACCCCCGGTTACAATCTGACTACCATAAGCACTAGTTACGCGCCACTCCAAATGAAAGAGGACACGGTGGCACATTTAGGAAGACAATGAAAGACCAATTACATCTACTAGGTGGCGTCACACGTGGCGCCTGAAAGACGCAGACGCCACCCACGCGCTGAGGAGTGCCGAGTACGCAGCAGCAGCTTTAAGCATTAAAAAAACCTTTTAAAATATGAAAATACCAAAATGTCCCCCGCGACCTCAGTAATTACATATAATACTCATATGAAAATACAAAAGTACCCTCAAATGCTAAGTTTATGTTTTGCTTTTTTCAAATTTAAAGATATAATTACACTGTATATTAAAATTTAAAAACCTCAAAACACCATTATCCAGTAACACAATAATTTTTTAACTCCAAGAGCAAATATATGCTTTTATTATGAAGAAGCTTATTTTTTGGATCAAAAGATACCAGGGTAATTTTATCATAGCTCAATTTACAGTAAAATATGTCATTGGCTACAGTAAAACATTTATGATCTTGAAATAAAACACTCATGACATTTAAGTTTTTAGGTAATGATGTTGAAATTGGAAAAACCTTCATTAATTATATAAATAAATGATTGCCAAGACTTAAAGCAAGGCCATAATTTCCAACCCGATCAGCATAACAGTTGTCTTCTCTTTAGGTGTGAAGAATCAGCACTCCCAAATCCCAATTTCTTTGAGATGAAGATCTCCAGCGACAACCAACAAGCAGTCACTAGAAACACCTAAAATTAAAATAAATATACTTAGGAAAGATTGAAAGAAGTAATTAAAATCCCATTTTAAAGTGTAAAATCCCAAATATTTACCTTTCAAACCACCCAGAAGGATATAAAGTGCATGAAAATCCTCAAAATCATAAAATATTTTTTTAGCCTTTTGTAGTTAGGAAGCAATTTATTAAATTACTCCCAATTAAAAAAAAAAATCCTTAATTGCTCAAGTGCTCACTGAGCCCTCAATATTCCTCACTTGGTCTCTTATTACTCTCCCCAAATTTCGTCTTTTGTCACAGCAATCATCAAAGGGGCCATCATCACGTCAGTCCACGTTATTGCACTCTTTTGCAATTATTATTTTTTGTTAATTCAATCTTTTTATATAATTGACAAAAAGCTTTATTTTGATCGTTTCTTAGCTTCGTATCTTTGTTTGTTCAACATTTTATTTTAATTACCATTGACGAAGTAGTTTGAAAGAATGAGAACACATGGGCATTTCTCCATAATTTGTTACATCCTCATTTCAATAATTAAATTAAAAAAGGTTAGATTCCAACTAATTTAATTAATTAATAGCTTTTTTATTAAGAATCTATCATGTAGATCATTTTCTCTTGACATAAATGAATATACAAAAAATATTTTAACACTCCATAGAAAATACTAGTTATGTGACCCGCGCTCCGTCATGAGTTCGATATTTTAATTTTCTATAAAAATAATTGTGTATACAAGTTTTTTTAATGCATTTCTATAGTTTAAAAAATTTAAGTTCAAATCAAAAACATTATGCATACATATAACCAAATAAATCGAGAACTATGAGTGCAAATAAATAAATAAAAAATCATTAACGATAACTAAAAATAAAACTTGAAAAATCGAGAGAGATATAGATCAAGATAATTAATCTAGAAAAACAAGATATTTAGCCGGTTGTATTCGCTAAATTTATTTATTAAAATAACTTTTTTTATTTAAGCAAATGATAAAAAAAATAAACACACAAATTAAATTGATCAAATAAAATAAAAAGGAAAAAACACACTGCACATATTAGAAATATTATTTGAAATAATTTTTTTATTTTAAAAATATACTTTGTCCATACAAAAGATTAAAAACAATTATAGATGAATTATAGAAATTCTTCAAATTTAAATGAATAACTAAAAAAAATTATCATTTAAAATGGTCTATCCAAACAAAATAAAAGAGAAAAAGGGTACTAATTTAAATATAAATTTAAAAAATTTAGAGAAAAAACCATAAAAATCATTAATTTAAAAAAAATAGAAAAACAAAAGTTAGGTATTGTTAGGCCTAGAAATCATGGCCCATTTATCAGGGCCCGTGTGATTGGGCTTTTATTTTTATTTTCTTAACCCTAAAGCGAACGACCCCCAAATTTTTTTGAAATAAGAAATCAGATGACGCATCATTTCAAATATTAGAAATATTATTTGAAATAATATTTTTTATTTTAAAAAATAAAATTCATCCATACAAAAGATAATATATATATATATATGAATTATAAAAACTCTTCAAATTTAAATGCATAACTAAAAAAATCATCATTTAAAATAGTCTATCCAAAACAAAATAAAAGAAAGAAAGGGTAGTAATTTAATATAAATTTTAAAAAAATAGAGAAAAACCATAAAAAATGATTAATTTAAAAACAATAGAAAAACATATAGAAAAAAAAAGGTCATGCACTATTGGACCTAGCAACCTGGCCCATTTATCAGGGCCTGCATGATTGGGCCTTTATTTTCATTTTTTTCAACTAGAGCGAACGACCCCTGAATTGTTTTGAAATAAGAAATGAGATAATGCATTGTTTGATTTACCCAGATTTCGACCACTTTGATAACCAAAAAATTGGACCTTAAGTTTTTATACCTAAAAACCTGTTTTTCAAACGATGTTTTACAAAAAAATACCTATAATACACCATAAGAATCATGATAAACTTATCAATAGCCTCAAAAACCACCCTCAAAACCAAAATCAACCTTGTTCAAAAATCAACCCGAGCTCAGATCTATTTTTTCATACACTTTAAAGGTAAAAAAAAAAAAATCTAATATGAACTCTCCTTATCAAATTGAACTACTTGACCCAAATATCATCTATTTTTGTAGCCTAAATCAGTGTCTATGACACTTTTTTCTTTTTACCGTTGGAATCAAACGACCTCTCTCCCTCTCTCCCTCTCTCCCTCTCTCTCTCTCTCTTCTCTCAACTAGGGACTAAAAATAACAAAAAAAACTTTTGTACCAAAATTGAAAATGTAAAAATATTGAGATACTGAAATTGTATAATTTGCGTGATTTTTAAAGTTCAATGACCAAAATAGATCTTTTGCAAAACTTATAACATGTCACCCATGTTTGGCACCTTTTTCATTTTGCTCCCCTCTAATTTCAATCTAACCTTTTCATAAGAAATCAAAATCAATTGGTCTTTAATTAGGACTAAATCGCTAAAAAAAAAGGTTTGAGGACCAAATTGAAAAAATATAAAATTTTGAACAGCCCATCCACAATAATGTGTGAGATGATGAACAATGAAACCTTGCAAAGTGAAAAAGCCACGCCTTTTAAGAGTAATATTTAACTAGCTATTTGACTCGCTCTTTATTGCTTGTAAAATATATTTTTTTCAAAAAAAATAACTATAAAAGCGTTTTCTAATCATAAAACAAATTACATGTGAAGGGAAAGTGAAAAAAAAAAGAAACTATAAAAAGTGAAGAAAAAAAGAAGCAAAATCTTCTATAAAAACATATCGAGCGATGAAAGTGGAAAAAAAATATGCAATAAAGAAAGGATTCTAAACAAAATAAATATATATAAAAAGTATAGGGACCGAATTTGATATAGAAACAAATTGAAATCAAATGTTTGGGATGAAATTGAAAAGAAAAGAAAAACCTCAAATAGTAAAAGGATAAAAAAAATCAAATGAGTGTGACCAAATTTGATATAAAAGTCAAATTAAATGAATAGTTAGAGAAGAAATTGAAGAAAAAACAATCAATTACATAAAATGATCTAAAATTAAAAAAAAAAGTAATTAAAAGAAGAAATGTCAACAGCAAAAGGAAACCAAATATTTATTTGGTTGAAGTTGAAATGTCAACAGCAAATAAAAAAAATAAGACCTACCTATTAGAAAAAAAATTAAAAAAAATAAAAAAATAAAGGCTGAACTTAAAATGTCAATAGTAAATAGGACCTACCTATAATTTTCAAAGGAGGAGAGATAAAAGAAGAAGAAAAAAAAGGAAGATCATCCAATGACAAACCAGCCAACCTCCACTGACATGCATTGTACTGGAAAGAAGAGAACACGACGACGCTTTCATTAATATGATGGAATGGCAATTATTACCACCGGAAAGTGACGCACACGTGTCCGAAAAGGCATGAATGCCTCCCATATAGTGGCATGTGTACTAGCCGCGCCAGCAACTTTTAAAATTTAAATATTAATTAAACAATATAAGAAGAGAAATTTCCCTCCATGTTTTGGAATTAACAAAAAAATATATATTGGAAAATATTGAAAATCCACTAAAGTAATGGCTTATTTTTTCTTGATTCTAAGGGCAAAAATGTCTTTTATTGTATTAAAAAAAAATTAAATACCCTTGGTCATTAGCATTAATTGTTTTCTGCTTGGATGGTAATAAAATCATTATACTATTTCTAAAAATAGGAAAAAGTCATATACCCCTGGTTGAATATGTAAAAAAATTGAACTTCCCCGGATTTATTAGGCTCTCTTTTTTCTTGAATGGAAAAAAAGTAATTACACTTGTTATAACTCCTCGCAAGGGAGCGGTGCTGTGACGACACTTTCTGGACTGTGTCCTTGTTGGTCTTTGGTTGGATAAGAGAGTCGCCATTTAGTATTATGGTTATAAAGAACCATAACTATTTTTTTTTATTCTAGGCAAGGGACTAGTTGCATGAAGAGAACATATTAAAACCCTTATTACACTCTACCAGAGATAAGCTATATTGTTTTTTTTTTCTTTTTATTTGTTATGGTTTGATGATGTTTCTATTTCTATCAGTTTATTTTGGCGGATTTGCTACGATAAACAAGTCATGGTTTCCTAGATCAAAGACTTGGTCTGAAATGGTGAAATCAGAGCTTTTGGAAATTATGTCATTTCAAATAATATTTCAGATAAAATTCGTTGTACTTTTTATTCTTATATTATGAGTGAATGAATTGTATTATTCCCAATACTAATTTGAATATTGATCTCATATAGGTTTTTTTATATCATTTTATGAAAATGAGTTATAAGTCATTATCCCTAATAATATTTTGAATATTAACCCCCTTTAGGATTTTTTTTATTCTTATATTAAAATTGAATTATATATTATCTTGCCAAAAGTAAATTTTTAATATTTTAGAAATATAGGCTGAAATCATTTGAAATTTTACAAACTTGTTGTAAAATCCATATAACATCTTTTTTAAAATTTAGCAAAGTATTTTAGATTTTTAAAAAAATATGCTCAAATAATTTTAATGATCTTTTCCCATAAGCAAGGAAAAAAAAGTATTTATTATTATTATTATTATTTATTTTTTAATTTTTTTTATTATCTTTTAGCTTCTTTTGTTTTTTGCAAAAAAACACATTTTTCTTTGTAAAACAATTGTCAAAATAGGTCTAAGGAGGTATTTGTCAAACACATTTTCAAACCAATAAACTCTTTAGCAAAAAGATTGCAAGCTAAACAAGGTTTTAATCCTTTGACCTGATTTTAACCTGACCGAGTTGACCCCACTAGGTTGACCTGAAATCTTTGGTTTGATCATAAATCGAATCAAAGACCCTGGTTTCACTTAAAAACAACCCAAAAACAAAACCAAAGTAATATATATATATATATTAAATACCAAATGGAGATACAAAAACATAAAAAACAAAACTAGAAAAACAGATCAAACACAAAAAAAAGGACACGAAGAACACTCAAACCTAATTCCAGCATTATGAATTCTAATCTAGACCATATTTCATGAAATTAAAAGTGCAGAAAGGATGAAAATCAATCACTAAATAATAATCAAGCATCAAACATTAACGATTATTAATTAATAATTAATAATCATGATTTAGTCAAAATAAGTTTCAGTTCAAAACCAAAAATTTAGGATTAAAACCGTTTTATAAAACTTGCTATTGATGCAAATGAACCCTACATTATTAATTAATCAAGTCTAACGAAGTGCTTAATGCAAAGGAATGGACCAAAATTGGTCCAAACTATAGAGCTAAGACAATGTTCTTCTTAATAATACGAAGAATACTATATTAAAAAACCCAGCCACTACCCAGAAACTCAACCATTGTCAAGCCTCCAAATCTGGTATTTTTTACCTCTAAAACAAGCTTTCTTAATTTTAACATGTCACGTTAACATAACCAAACATGTTTGAATCAGAAAAACTAAAAAATAACATTAAAACATCAAAATTATACAAGAGGTTCCAAATTAAAAAAAAAAAACTATCAACTTAAAACAACCTACATGTTCATACAATTTGGATTTAAAATTGGTTTTCTAAACTTATTTTGGTCATGAATAAACCTATCAAACTCAAGATAAACATTATTGCTTCAACATGCATAGCTTAAGTTATAAAAAAAAAAACTAAAACAACACTATTTTATTAGGTGTAAATAACTAAAACCTTTAAGTTTGGCTCTTTACTTTCCCTTAGAAAGTTTTTGCCTCTAACAACTTACTATCTTTTCAAAACTTACGAAACCTTTATGTTTGGCTCATGAACCTTTACACTTAGGTTTTTTATCAAGATTTTCCCGTCCTCTTTTCTTTTTTGTCCTCTTTTTTCCCCTCATTTGGTTTTGATTTTCAAAGGTATTTATAGGGTTTCAAGTTAGGTTTTTATAGATTTAATCAAAGATTGATCCTCATTCATCATCAATGATTGACCCTATAATCAGAATGGGAGAATTTTAGGTATGTTTTGTAGTTGTGAGCTCTGTACCTATTCTGGTTTTACAATGATGGTTTTGCAACAAATTTGATTTTTTAAGATTTTAGTGGTTTTCTCAAACCTGGAGATCAAAAGGCTTGTTTTTTGGTCTTTTGATCTTAAAAGAAACGTGGACAACATTTGATAAGAACCCATTAAAAAGGCTTGAAGTGTGAATACACGAAAAAGATTAGTGGTTTTGCAAAATGAGTATCGCAATCATCGATGACTGAGTTATCCACTTTCAAGGTTTCGTCAGAGCAATTATGATATCATCATCATTGAAGAACACCTGAGTGCACACCTTTTGTTTAGATCAAACCTTGCTCAATTTGAAGGTCTATAGCTTCACATCCATTTGTTTTAAAGGATGTAAATGTTTTATGAGAGTAGTTGATCTTTATAGAAGGGATGTTTCTTCGTCAAATGATGATGGTTACAGCTCTTAAGGTGGCCGGAGACGTCATATTCATTAATATGAAAGTACCTACTCGATCAATCAAAACTTCTAAAAAAGAAGATAAATAGTGGCCGAACAACGCGTTGTCTAGGTTAAACCTTAAAAATTAGGGTTTTTTAATTTGGGATTAGACAAAATTTAATTTAGTCCTTGTTCTTCCAATAATTGCACCCGTAATTACTTCCTAAACTTTTAATTTCATTCAATTCCACCTCTTCTAAACTTAATTAACAACCCCAAAGTTAACCGCTTGTTTCATTGTAGTTCCTGGTTATGAAATTATTCATTTGACCCTCAATTGATCAACAAACTTTCAATTTCTTTAATTTAGCCCATGATTTGATCAATTTCAAACCCCTGCATAGATGTGCCTTTTTTCGGTTTGGTAATTGGTTTTGGATTTCTTCAATCAAGTCCCTAATTGTCCATCAAACTTTATTATTTAAGTAACTAAGCCCCTGACTTGACCAAATTAATTTTTAAAATTATAATTTAACCTCTAGATTTTAATTTCTTCCAATTAAAACTTAAATTGACTTCAAAAATTAATTTTTTTCTTGCAATTAAGCCTTCAATAAATTAAATTAAACCTTAAAAAAATCTAATTTTGAATTTTTCCTTCTTAAATTGAATTTTTCTTACCAATAGGGTTTTTATCAGTTGAAAATATATTGTCAAATTTTTAACTTTAGGTATTTTGATCCTCCTCAACCGGTCTTTGACAATTTTCTGAACATTTTTCATATTCTTGCTATTGATGTGTATTTTTTATTTTTACAACTTTTTTTTTAATTTTTTGTTTTTTGTATATTTTATGTATATTTATCTAGGGTCTCAAATTGGATAACAACAACACTGTAGCAATGAATAATAAAATATATTTGGGTGTACAATATTTTTCTAAGTGTTTTAGAGTTTTCATTAATCATATGTGTTATCTTTCATACATATGAGAGGATTTCAATACATCTATTGCATGATAGAAGCTTCAAATAATTCAACTATTAAGGCTTGCCAAATATTGAAAAGTTTATTTTTCTAAATAGCTAATAGTGAAACTAGAACTAAAATTAACTTCAAATTGAATATATATATATATATATATATATATATATATATATTGCTTATCGTCTGAATTAATCCACTTGGATGCATTTTTGTAAAGTCTGTAAAATCCTAAGATGTAACTATTCAATCACAAAATTTGATTTATTGAAATTTACAATTCATTTGGGTTGTAGTGAGGAGACGTGAATTTAACTGATTTATTACAATCTGCACAGAAATTAACTTCACTGTTTCAATTGCCTGAGATGGCTTATTAAATTTTTCCAAATGGGCTCTTAAGCTTGGGCTAGAAAACGTACTATGCCTCATAATTTTGGTGGTTCTAAGCATCAGCATCTTGAAGTACATAACAGTAATGAAATTCATGGCCTGTGGTGGTCAAGATCATCCCACTCTCTTTCACGTCATAATTGCCTTACAGCTAACATTATCTTTCTTCCCATGCACACAGAAGAGCCATTGCTTACCAACTATGTGGTGGATATGATAAAATTAAAGAGGTTCTCATTGCTTATGCTGCAGAATTTATAGGGTGGGCATGCATGCAGGCCACAGCAACCATTTGCTGCCAGCAATACTTTAAGCACTTATGCTACTAGGGCCCTATGTTTTTAATGAAGTATTGATGTAAAGAATGTTTCCAAGACGGAAAACTATCCTCTCAAAAGGGGGAAAGATTAAAAGAAATCTTAATTCCATAAACTTGAGAAAACTGAACTTACAATTTCGAGACTAATTATAAAATAACTCTTTGAAAAAAACTCCTTCTAAAGAAGGATATCATAATACGTTCTGACCGTAGTATTATAATATAATTCTATTATTTTCTATCTTTTTATGTAACCTCGTTATTCATTGCTTGTTCAAAGCTCAAATTATAGGGCAAATAAGATGTGGGATTTCCTCAACACACCACCCATTGATAAAATTTCCTTCAAAATCCAAACTGGAAGAATTTGGGACAAAACATCAAGTTTTCCTTCCTGCAAGTAAAAAACTAACTGCTCTGCATGCATCCTTTACTATCCGAACTACTAAATGCTTTGATTTTACTAGTAGCTAGGCTGCACATAGAAAGAGAAAGGAGGGCAAGTCCCAAGAATGTACGGGTAATGTATACAGGAATGAAAGAGACAAGTGAGAAATGATTTTGCAATCGAGTGCTTCATGATTGAAGATGAGGAGGAGGAAAGAGAAGCTTTATAATAGTAATATTCAACTCAACAATCCCATTAAACTTTTTGACATTAAAAAAGAAGGAAATGTGGTTGCGACTAAAGTCTATGGAATAGACCTTGGCGGAGCTTTAGGGTGAAAATTGGTGGGATTTCAATGCTTCGCCTTTATTTGGGATTTGAGTTTCTTTTTGACTTTTTTGGTTTCCTTTTTCACCTCGAAATCCGAAGCTAACAAAATAAAAAACATCACTACCCTTCATAGGCGGTCAGGATTCAAGGAGGAGGCTTGAGCAAGGGTTAAACTGGTTGTGACTGAGCTTTCGATGTCACATAGATTATGGAGATCGATTGTGACATTGCCTTGGAGAGCTAGCTATACGACTACATGGTCTATCAGTCTTCGATCGAACTGATTACTGAATGTCTGAATCTGAATTGAACTGTCCATGCTCTATGTGCTTTGCCAATGGCGGTCAACGAGAGCATGTTAGTATAACATACTAACATTGGCTCTTTCTTGGTCATGGAGATTCTGCTATTAATTTTATTTTTTTTGCCCTTTTGGGATTATAATTGGGAGGACTATTAACGTATAGGCTATACAATTCCATCCTCGATGTGAGCAAAATGTGATTCTCAACAGTTTGAATATATATGTATATATCAAATAAATAATTATTATAACCTATGCCCTTTTTTCAGTATTTGTTGATGAAATGATTCACAAGTTATACAAACATTACTATTTTCTAATTGAATTTGCAAAACATTTTATCTTAAACCCAACAAACCTTATAATGTTTGAAAAGAAATACTTATAATTTCTTAAATTATAAACACTTTATCTTTAATATTTAAAAAATTATATTTTATGTACCATATAGTTGATAACACTTTATAAATTAAGTCAAAGTTTGCAAACTCAATCAACGAAAAAGTACTATAATGTTGTAATTGATTTGATATCTAAAATGCCTTTACAACACTATTTTTGTATCATCTTCCTTCTCAATCATATGTTTTTACATTTAAGTTTTTTTTATTATTATTATTATTATTATTATCAAATCCATGACAAAATTAAGCAAGCATCAAGTCTTCTTAATTTGCTTTTGAATTTTATATCCAATATTCTTCTAAAATTAAACAAGCAATAAGTATTTGATTAAGCAATTATTAATTTGGTAAGGAAATTAAAGAATACCAAAGCTCTCAATAAATGACGACAGAAAGGAAGGGTGGAGGGAGCAAGCACGTTAAACAAAGGCAACGTGATTGCATAAAAAATCTTGCCAAGTTTCTAGTTCACTAACAAAAACTGGCTGAGTTATTGCTTTTACCTCGCCAAGTTTTCTTTCCCATCACTTTCTTCACATCCTCCATCATGTACATCTCCCTTCTCCCCAAACACTCACTTCCTTTTTCCACTTCTCCCAAAAACCTATCTTCCTTTTCTTCTCTTCTTTTTAGCCTCCAATTTTGAAACCCAAATTTCCCTTTCAATCATTTCTTCCAATATTTCCCCGCAAGCAAACCCATCAATTAATTATTCCCCCACTTTCCTTTTTTCCCTTATCTTTTTCCATCCTTTCCTTCCACGTCAAATACTCAACACCCCGTATATACTTTTCTTTTCTCATGTGGTTAGCATCTTACTCACTTTATTTTATGGATAAAGTTAATGGTCACGGAGATAAGAGATTGCGAATTAGGGATTTGAAGAAATAAAGAAGATATATAGGCTTGGGTTATAATATATATATAT
>Ga0325401_1004455_pt1 | contig 13198 bp, 14 predicted proteins | sample PopdelMetagenome_FD_205666 | JGI IMG/M metagenome (GOLD analysis project Ga0325401, IMG submission 205666) | Populus deltoides microbial communities from Bellville, Georgia, United States - Xylem-PdKOR-R2 | ecosystem: Host-associated > Plants > Phyllosphere > Stem > Wood/Secondary xylem | place...
ACCCGAGGCGTGGGCCAGATCAGCAAGACCCCTGATTAGCCAGAAGAAGATGATGGCGGGGGTTCCAGGGGGAGGAAGAATTCCTTCTTCCTCCCCCTGGCCACGAAGGGCCGCCGAAGAACCGGCGATCCCCCTCACCCCGCGAAGCCGCCCTCCTCCAGGAAGCGCGCCTCCTCCTCCGTCGTCGCCCGCCCGAGGATGGCGTTGCGGTGCGGGAAGCGCCCGAAGCGGCGGACGATGTCGCGGTGCTCGATCGCCGCCCGCAGCGTCGCGCCGCCGAGCGGCCCGGCCAGCGCCACGCAGCGTTCCTGCTCCGCCAGGCTCTCGGCGTGCATGAGGGGAAGGTAGAAGAAGGGCCGCAGCGCCGCCTCCGCCGCCCCGTCATGCCCGGCGTCCAGCGCGCGGCCGGCGGCGGCCAGCGCCGCCGGGTCGGTCGCGTACATGCGGGGCGTGCCGCGGAAGGCGTTGCGCGGGAACTGGTCGAGCAGGAGGAGGAGGGCGAGCGCCCCGTCCGGCGTCGCCTCCCACGCCGCCAGGGCGCCCCGCGCCGCGGCCTCGTGGTCGGGCAGGAAGCGGTCGCGCAGCCGGGCGTCGAAGGCGTCGTCCCGGGTGAACCAGCGCCCCGGGCCGGCGTCGCGCCAGAACGCCAGCAGGGCCGCGGCGCGCCCGTCCGTCACGGGCGGACGCCGCGCCGCCGGTTCGCGGCCAGCTGCTCGGGCGTGAGCTGGAAGCCGACGAGGATGGATCGCTCCGCCGCCCGCCGCGCGTCGCCCGGGATGCGGACCATCATCTGCTCGCTCCGCGCCTCGGCGCGGCGGCTGTCGCCGTCGAAGGCCACGCGCAGCGTGTCGGTGCCCCGGCTGAGCACCTCGCCCTCCGTCCCGTCGGTGACGGCGATCAGCCAGGGCAGGTCGGCGACCCGGCCGCCGGTCGGCCCGCGCTCGGCCGCGACGGCGACGACGAGGGTGACGTCCAGCCCGGCGTCGCGCGGCGCGTAGTCGCAGCGCGCCTGGAAGCCGGTCATGCGGGCGTCGACCTCGACGGTCGCGATGTCGGGGCGCGTCCCGGCGCGGTGGCGGGTCAGGTCCACCGCCTCGGCCAGCAGCGCGACGCGGGGGCAGGGGGCCTGGGGCCGCTGGCTCATGATGTCGCCGCGCCCGCCGCAGCCGGCCAGGAGGACCAGCGCCGCCAGGAGGGGGGTGCGGATCGGGGCCATGGCTGCTCCTGGCAGGGTTCGGGCGATGGTCGGCCGGCGGCTCGACCCCGGGCGGTGCGGGCGGCTAGGATGGGGCGGCCCGCGGTCCGGCCGGGGGCTGTTCGCGCCGGCGCCGAAGGACCAAGTCGCACGCCATGGACGAGACCGCAAACCTCCCCCAGGCCCCCGCCGCGGAGCGGCCGCTGCCCGCCGCGAAGCGGCCGCTCAAGGTCGTGCTGGCCGGCCCGCGCGGCTTCTGCGCCGGGGTGGACCGCGCCATCAAGATCGTGGAGCTGGCGATCGAGCGCTACGGCGCCCCCGTCTACGTCCGCCACGAGATCGTCCACAACCGCTTCGTGGTCGAGGGCCTGGAGGCCAAGGGCGCCGTCTTCGTCGAGGAGCTGGACGAGATCCCGGACGACGGCCAGCCCGTCATCTTCTCCGCCCACGGCGTGCCCAAGGCCGTCCCGGCCGCCGCCGACGCGCGGGCGATGATGTACCTCGACGCCACCTGCCCCCTGGTGAGCAAGGTCCACCGCGAGGCCGAGCGCCACCACGCGGGCGGCGCCCACATCCTGCTGATCGGCCATGCCGGCCACCCGGAGGTGATCGGCACCATGGGCCAGCTCCCCCCCGGCAGCGTGACCCTGGTGGAGGACGCCGAGGGGGCGGCGACGGTGCAGGTGCCGGACGGCCCGCTCGCCTACGCCACCCAGACCACCCTCTCGATCGACGACACGACCGAGGTGCTGGACGTGCTGCGCGCCCGCTTCCCGCGCATCTCGGCCCCGATCAAGGAGGACATCTGCTACGCCACCACCAACCGCCAGGCCGCGGTGAAGGCGATCGCCGAGCGCTGCGAGCTGATCGTCGTGGTCGGCGCCGCCAACTCCTCCAACTCGGTCCGCCTGCGGGAAGTGGCGGAGAAGGCCGGCTGCCCGCGCGCCGTCCTCGTCCCCCGCGGCCGCGACTTCGACCCCGCCACCGCGGACGGCCTGTCGGTCATCGGCATCACCGCCGGCGCCAGCGCCCCGGAGGTGCTGGTCGAGGAGGTCATCGCCCGCCTGCGCGAGCGCTTCGAGGTGACGACCGAGGACGTGACCGTCGCCGAGGAGCGGGTCGTCTTCAACCTGCCCCGCCCCCTGCGCGCCCCCCGCGTCGCGGCCGAGTAGCGGGCGCGACGCCCGGAAGGGGCGGGGGGTCTACCCCGCCCGCAGCCGCCGCGCCGCCTCCACCGCGAAGTAGGTGAGCACCCCGTCCGCCCCCGCCCGCCGGAACGCGAACAGGCTCTCCATCATCGCCGCCTCCCGGTCGATCCAGCCGTTCAGCCCGGCCGCTGAGATCATCGCGTACTCCCCGCTCACCTGATAGGCGAAGGTCGGCACCCGGAACTCGGCCTTCACCCGCCGGACGATGTCGAGATACGGCATGCCCGGCTTGACCATCACCATGTCCGCCCCCTCCGCCAGGTCCGCCGCCACCTCGCGCATCGCCTCGTCCGAGTTGGCGGGATCCATCTGGTAGGTCCGCTTGTCCCCCTTCAGCGCCCCGCCCGACCCCACCGCGTCCCGGAACGGCCCGTAGAAGGCGGAGGCGTACTTCGCCGAGTAGGCCATGATCCGCGCGTGGATCAGCCCGCGCGCGTCGAGCGCCGCCCGGATCGCCCCGACCCGCCCGTCCATCATGTCCGACGGCGCGACGATGCCGATCCCGGCCTCCGCCAGCATCACCGCCTGGGCGGCGAGGATCGGCAGGCTCTCGTCGTTGCTCACGTAGCCGTCGCGGATCACCCCGTCGTGCCCGTGATCCGTGTAGGGATCGAGCGCGACGTCCCCCACCAGCGCCAGGCCCGGGAAGTCGCGCGACAGCCGCCGCGCGGCGCGGCACATCAGGTTGTCCGGGTTCGTCGCCTCCGTGCCCTCCGCGTCCTTCCGGTCCGGCGGCGTCATCGGGAACAGCGCGACCGCCGGGATGCCGAGCTCGGCCGCCGGCCCGACATGCTCCGCCAGCCGATCCACCGACACGCGATGGACGCCCGGCATCGAGGCCACCGCCTGGTGCTGCCCCTCCCCGTCCACGACGAAGATCGGCCAGATAAGGTCGTCCACCGACAACCGGCTCTCCGCCACCAGCCGCCGCGTGGCGTCGTCCAGGCGGTTGCGCCGGGGGCGGGCGATCGGGAAGGGCGCGTGACTCATGCCGCCTTGTCGCGCCGGCCGGGCGCGCCGCCAACGGGGGCGCCGGTCATATCGGTGTGCGTCCGATCCTTCGCGTGCGGGACCGAAGAGGGCTCCGCCCTCTCCGGACCTCACCCGCCAAGGGCCTGAGGCCCCTGGACCCCCATGAGGCTGCCGCGGATGCGACCATCGAAGGTGTCTCTAGACCCCATCGGCACCCATCCTGCCCTCTCCGGGCGCCTCGGGTCGTGGACCCGAGGCATGGGCCAGATCAGCAAGCGCCCTGAACTAAACAGAAAAAGATGATGGAGGGGGTTCCAGGGGGAGGAAGAATTCCTTCTTCCTCCCCCTGGCCACGGCGGGCCATCGAAGGATCAGGCCGAACACCTGCCCCCTCTACTGCGGCTCGATCCCCGCCTGTCGCATCAGCCTCCCGCTGACGGCGCGGTCGGCGATGATGCGCGCGCGCATGTCGGCGGCGCCGCGCGCGGCGGGCACGAGGCCGAGGCGGGCGAGCCGCGCCCCGGCGTCCGGCGCGGCGAAGGCGGCCCGCGTCGTCTCCTCCAGCGCGGCTGCGAGGGGGGGCGGCATGTTGGCGGGGCCGGAGAGGCTGAACCAGGGCAGGGTCTCGAAGCCGTCGTGGCCGAGTTCGACCATGGTCGGGACGCCGGGGAAGCCCGGGATGCGGCGCGGCGAGGGGGTGGCGACGGCGCGGAGCTGCCCGCTCTCCACGAAGGGCAGGCAGGAGGAGACGATGCAGAAGATCACGTCGGCGCGGCCCGCCACCACCTCGGTCACGGCCGGCGCCGTGCCGGAGAAGGGGACGTGGATCATGTCGATCCCCTGCCGCCGGCAGAAGTCGACGCCGAGCAGGTGGGCGACGGAGCCGATGCCCCAGCTGGTGAAGGCGAGCCGGCCGGGGCGGCGGCGGGCCTCGGCCGCGACTGCCTCCAGGCTCTCCCAGCGCGGGTTGGCGGTGACGAGGTAGAGGGCCTCGGCGAGAAGGCCGAGATGGGTGAAGTCGCGGTCGGGGTCGTAGCCCGGCTCGCGGTAGGCGAACTCGGCCTGGGAGAAGGTGACGTTGGTGCCGAGCAGCAGGGCGGTGCCGTCGGGCCGAGCGCGGGCGACGTGGCGGGCGGCAAGGGTGGTGCCGGCGCCGGGCCTGGGTTCGGCGACGAAGGTCCCGCCGAAGCGGGCGGCCAGGGCGTCGAGCAGGATGCGCGAGATCACCTCCTGCCCGCCGCTCGGCGCGTAGGGCAGGAACAGGGTGGAGGGGCGGCCGCCGGCGACACCCTGGGCACGGGCCACCCCGCCAGCCACCCCGCCGGCCGCGAGGGACGCGGCGCCGCGCATCAGCGCCCGCCGTCCCGGCATCGTGCGATGCGAGGTCATCCGTTCCCCTCCCCCGGCCGCCGCTTCCGTGCCGGCCGCCCGTCGAGGGGCGATCTTCCCCCGGCCTCCGTCCCGCCGCAACCGCCTACCGGACGTTCGGTCGGAACGGCCGGCGGGCGGTCGCGGCGGGACGCGTCAGTCGCACCGGACCGACATGCCGCCGTCCACCACGATCTCGGTGCCGGTCACGAAGCGCGCCTCGTCGGAGGCGAGGAAGAGGGCGGCGGCCGCGGTGTCGCGCCCGTCCCCGGCGAAGCCGAGGGGGATCCGCTTCAGGCGCGAGGCGAGCAGCGCCTCCACGTCGCCGCCGGCGCGCTGGCCGGCGAGGCGGACCTCGACCATCGGGGTGTGCATCTGGCCCGGCACCACCGTGTTCACCCGGATCCCGCGGGAGGCGTACTCGGCGGCCACGACGCGGGAGAACTGGATCACCCCCGCCTTGGACGCCGCGTAGGCGACCTGGGCCGAGCCGGTCCAGCGGATGCCGGAGGTCGACGCCGTGTTCACGACCGCCCCGCCCCCCTGCTCCACCATCACCGGCAGGACGTGCTTGCAGGTGAGGAAGATGCTCTTCAGGTTGGTGTCGATCTGGGTGTCCCAGACCTCCTCGCTCATCTCCACCGGCCCGCCCTTGGCCGAGCCGCCGACGTTGTTCAGAAGCACGTCGATGCGGCCGCCATAGGCGTCGCGCGCCGCCCGCACGGTGGCGGCGATCGAGGCCGGGTCGGTCACGTCGCAGGCGCCCGACTCGAAGCGCCCGCCCGCCTCCCGCACGCGCGCCGCGGTCTCCTCCATCGCGGCCGGGTCGCGGTCGGCGCCGAAGACGAGCGCGCCCTCCCGCGCGAAGAGGGCGGCGGCCGCGCGGCCGTTGCCCCAGCCGGGGCCGACCGAGCCCGCCCCCACGATCAGCGCGACCTTGCCCGCGAGACGTCCTGCCATGATCCGTTCCTACCCGCCGAGGGCACCCTGGGTGTTGACGTAGAGGGCGTAGACCGAGTGGCTCGCCGCCATGAAGAGGCGGTTGCGCCTGAGGCCGCCGAAGCAGAGGTTGGCGCAGCGCTCCGGCAGGTCGACGTGCCCGATCGGCACGCCGTCGGCGTTGAAGACGCGCACGCCGTCCAGCCCCGGCTCGCCCATGCCCCAGCCGCACCAGAGGTTGCCGGCCGCGTCCACGCGGAAGCCGTCCGGCGTGCCGGGCCCGGCGTCGAGGAAGGGGCGGCCGCGCCGCAGCGTCTCCCCGTCGACGTCGAAGACGCGGATGGCGCGCGGTCGCGACCGGCTCTCGATGACGTAGAGCCTCGACTCGTCCGGCGAGAAGGCGAGGCCGTTCGGGCCGTTCACGTCGTCGGCCACCACCGTCAGCCGGCCCGTCGCGGGGTCGAGGCGATAGACGTTGCCGGCGCCCGGGATCTCCTGCTCTCCGACGTTGCCCGTGTAGTTGCCGGCGAGGCCGAAGGGCGGGTCGGTGAACCAGATGGAGTCATCGGACTTCACGACCACGTCGTTCGGCGAGCTCAGGCGCCGGCCCTCGTACCGGTCGGCCAGGACCGTGATCGTGCCGTCGTACTCGGTGCGGGTCAGGCGCCGGCCGTGCTCGGCCGTGATCAGCCGCCCCTGCCGGTCGCGCGTGTTGCCGTTGGCGATGTTGGAGGGGGAGCGGAAGGTGCTGACCGCCCCCGTGATCTCGTCCCAGCGCAGGATGCGGTCGTTCGGCAGGTCGCTCCAGAGAAGGGTGCGGCTGTCGCCGAACCAGACGGGTCCCTCGGCCCAGCGGCAGCCGGTGGCGATGCGCTCGACGCTCGCGAAGGGCAGGCGCAGGTGCTCGAAGGCGGGGTCCAGCGCGCGGACGGCGGGGTCGGGGTAGCGGAGGCTCGGCTCCCAGGCGGCGCTCACCCCTCCCCCTCCGGCGCGGCGTCGCCGGGCTCGGCCAGTTCGGGCGCGAAGGCGTCGGGCAGGCCGAGCTCGAAGGTGTTCAGCGTCAGCGCGACCATGCAGTAGTAGCCGACGATGCCGACCAGCTCGACCATGCCGCGCTCGCCGAGCACCGCGACGCCGCGGCGGTAGAGCGCGTCCGGCACGCGGCGCGTGGACAGCATCGTCGTCGCCACGTCGTAGACCGCGCGCTCGGTGTCGTCGCGCAGCCGCGGCTCGCGCCGGGCGGCGATGGCGTCCACCACCTCCGGGTCCATGCCGGCCTTCAGCCCCTCCCGCTTGTGGGCGAACCACTCGTAGTGGGAGGACCAGTGACGGGCGGTGACGAGGATGGCGAGTTCGCTCACGCGCGGCTCGAGCGAGGTCTGATACCGCAGGAACTCGCCCAGGCGCTGGCCGCGGCGGGCGAATTCGGGGCTTCGCAGCCAGGCGATCATCGGCGCGGGCACGCGGCCGCGCACGCCGGCCACCACCTCCGCGACCGCCGCCCGCTGCTCCTCGGTCCGCGCCTCCTCCGGCGTCATCTCCAGCCGCGCCATGCGTTCCCTCCCTGGGCCGTGTCCGGTGGGCCCCGTCCGGACGGACGGTAGGCCGCGACGGGGCCGGGGGGAACCGGGGCGCTTGCAGGGATCCGGACAGGGACCACAATCTCCGCGTGAACCGCCGCCCCGCGCGGCTCGGAGAAACGGCATGGCCTTCGGGCGACGCGGCGCGCTGGGTCTGACGGCCGGCGGCATGATCCCGGCCGGACGCGCGGCGGCCCGGACCGTGACACCCGAGACCGTGGCACCCGAGACCGCGGCGCCCCAGACCGCGGCGCCCCGGGCCGCGGCACTCCCCTGGCCCTCCCGCCCCGTGCGGGTCGTGGTGCCCTTCCCGCCCGGGGGCAGCAACGACGCCATCGCCCGCCCGCTGGCCGAGGAGATGGCGCGCGCCCTCGGCCAGCCCTTCGTGGTGGACAACCGGGGCGGCGCCGGCAGCACCATCGGCACGGCGGAGGTGGCCCGGGCACCGGCGGACGGGCACACGCTGCTCGTCACCTCCTCCACCTTCGCGACGAGCGCGGCGGTGCAGCCGACGCCCTACGACGCGGGAAGCGACCTCGCCATGATCGCGCTGCTCGCGACCGCGCCGCTCATCCTCCTCTCCTCCCCCGACTTCCCGCCGGGCAGCATGGCGGATGCGGTGGCCTACATCCGCGCCAACCCGGGGCGCGTGACCTACGGCTCGGGCGGCGTCGGCTCCATCGGGCACATGGGCGGGGCCCTCTTCGCCCTGAAGGCGGGGGGGCTCGACATGCAGCACGTCCCCTATCGCGGCACGGGGCCGTCGCTGGCCGACATGGTGGCCGGCATCGTGCACCTGAACTTCACCACCGCCACCGCCGCGGCCGGGCTGATCGCCGGGCGGCGGGTGAAGGTGCTCGGCTGGTGCGCGGAGGACCGCCCCGCCTCCGGCCCCGCCGCGCCGACGCCGCGGGAGAGCGGGCTGCCCGGCTACTCGGCGGGGATCTGGTGGGGGCTGATCGGGCGGCGCCACCTGCCGCCCGCCCTGCGCGACCGGATCAACGCCGCGGCGAACGCGGCGCTGCGGGAGAGCCGCCTCTCCGCCAACCTGGCGAACGAGGGCGCGTCGGCGCGGCCGGGGTCGCCGGCCCAGGGCGACCGGTTCCTGCAGCAGGACCTCACCCGGTGGCGGGAGCTCGCGGCCGCCTCCGACATCCGGGCGGAGTGACGCGGGTCGGCCCTCGCCCCCGGCCCGCGGGGACCGGAGAGGGCCCCGCCCCCCGGCCCTCGGCCGCCCGGGCCCCTGGCCCGCTCCGGGCCGCCGCGGGACGGGTGGGACAGGGTGTCCCCGGACGTCGCCACGACCGTGCCGACCTCCCCGGGTCCGGGACCCGAAGGCCGGGAACGGAGCGGGAGCAGCCGGTGGTCCGGAGGCCCTGGAACGATCACCCCCGCAGGCTGAGCATCCCGTCGACCACGTCCAGGTGCCGGGCCGAGGGATCCTCCCCGTGCAGGGCGAGCAGGTTGATCCCCATCGGCCAGGTCCGGTAGCCGAGCGCCTCCAGCAGCCGCCGCACGGCCGCGGCGTCGGTCTTGATGGTCTCGACCACGAGCTGCGGGCGGCAGCGGTGCAGCAGCGCCTCCGCCCCGGCGAGGACGTCGGGTTCCATCCCCTCCACGTCGATCTTGATCAGGTCCACCCGCTCCAGCCCGAGGGAGTCGAGGGAGACGACCGGGACGGCGGTGCCGGCGGCGTAATCGATGGCCTGGCCGATGAACTCGGTCCGCGCGTGACGGCGCAGCTCCAGGCTGCCGAAGCTCGCGGGGCGGTGGTAGTCCGGGCTCGGCACGCTCATCGCGCCGGGCTCGGCGCCGACCGCGGCGTGGAAGGCGCGCGCGTTGAAGCAGTTGTTCAGCGCGATGTTGCCGGCCAGCGCGTAGAAAACCTTCTCCTGCGCCTCGAAGGCCGCGACCTCCCCCCAGCCGTGCATCAGGCGTGCCCACTCCACCGTGTGCACGCCGATGTTCGCGCCGCAGTCGATCGCCAGCACGCCGTCCCCGAAGTGACGGCGGCGCAGGTGCAGCAGCGCCTTGACGAAGCCCACCTCCTCCACGTCGAACCCGGAGGTGCTGAGAAGCTGGAAGCCGACCCCGTAGCCGCTCGCGGCGTCCACCATGCGGTAGTCGTTGCGGTTCGTGATCATGGTGCCGTGGTTCGTGCTGGCGAGCACGAAGGCCACGGGGCGGCTCACGGCATTCACGGGCGGTCCCTCCGGCTGGGTCGGCGCCCATGGTGACGGAGGACGGCTTAAGGAACGGCTATCGGGCGCGCGCGGGACCCGGCCGGTCTCGCCCGCCCCCGCGATGCGGACGCGCGGCATCGCCGCCGACGGGTGGTCGTGTCCTGCGCCTTCGGGACCGAAGAGGGCTCCGCCCTCTCCGGACCTCACCCGCCAGGAGCCTGAGGCCCCTGGACTCGCAGGAGGCTGCCGCGGGAGGGGCGGGACACGGTGTCTCTCGGCCCCATCGGCACCCGTCCTGCCCTCTCCGGGCGCCCCGGGTCCAAGACCCGAGGCGTGGGCCAGATCAGCGAAGACCAAACTCGCAGAAGAAGATGATGGGTCGGAGGGCGGGCGCGGGATCAGCTCCCACCGCTCCCCCGCGGCCGCAGCACCCACAGCCGCCCCGTCTCCCGCATCCGCCCCGCCGCCTCCCCTGCCGCGTCCCCTGATCCCCAGAACAGGTCCGCCCGGGCCGGGCCGCGGATGGCGCCGCCGGTGTCGAGCGCGATCACCAGGCGTTCCAGCCGCGCGCCCGTCAGGGGGTGGCGGGCGGCGATCCAGACGGGGGTGCCGAGGGGGATGTGGGCGCGGTCCACCGCGGCCGAGCGTCCGGGGACGAGGGGGGCGCCGAGGGTTCCGGCCGGGCCGCCCTCCGGCGGGAGGTCGTCCCGCCACCGGAAGAAGACCCAGGAGGGGTTGGCGTCCATCAGGGCGCGGGCGTCCGGGGCGGGCGCGGCGCGGAGCCAGGCGCGGATGGTTCCCATCGAGACCGCCTCGCGCGCCAGGGCGCCGCGCTCGATGAGGAGGCGGCCGATGGGGACGTAGGGGTGGCCGTTCTTGCCGGCGTAGCCGAGGCGGCGGGTGGTGCCGTCCGGCAGGGTGGCGCGGCCGGAGCCCTGGATCTGGAGGAAGAAGGCGTCCACCGGGTCGGCCCAGCCGAGGACGCGCCCGGGCCAGGTGCCGGCGGCCACGGCGGCCTCGATCCCCGCGCGATCGAGGTCGGGGGCGCCCGGGGCGGAGGCCAGGAGGGGGGCGGTGAGGTCCGGGGTGGGCGTCGGGGAGACGCGGAGGACGGGCTCGTAGTAGCCGGTGACGAGGCCCTCGCCGGCGGGGGCGGGCGCGAAGTGGCGGGCGAGGAAGGCGCGGGCGGCGGGCTCGTCGCCCGGGGGCAGGCGCGGGGCCTCGGCGCAGGCGGGGGCGAGGGGGCCGTGGCCGGCGGCGGTGGCGCCGAGGGCGGCGCAGCCGGCCAGGAAGGCGGGGATCGCCTCCGCCACGCGGTCCCGTTCCCAGCCCGGCAGGCCGCCGCAGGCGGCGAGGGCGAGGAGCGCGAGGAGGGGGGCGGGCGCCCGGGGTCGGCGCCTCACCGGGGCGGCCGTCAGGCGGAGCGCGTGCCCACGAGGCGCCAGGCGGGGTCCTCGCTGCGGGTGTCGCGCTGGAAGGTCCAGATGTCGGTCAGCTCCGTCACCGCGTCGGTGCCGGCGACGGGCTTGCCGTCGCGGTCGGAGGTGAGGTTCACCTGGTCGGAGACGAAGCGGACGGTGACCTCGGCGAGCGTGCCGCGCAGGTCGGCGCCGTCGATCGCGGCCTCCCGGACCTCGCGGATCTCGGTGCGCTGGGTCTCGCCGCGGGATTCGCGGTCGACGATCGCGCCCTCGAAGCCGGCGTAGGTCTCGGGGGAGAGGAGGTCGCGCAACAGGGCGCGGTTGCCGGCGGCGAAGCCCTCCACGACGAGGCGGAAGGCGCCCTCGGCACCGCCGAGGAAGCCGGACGGGTCGAAGGAGGGGTCGGCGCCGCGGATGCGGGCGAGGGCCTGGCCGACGGGGCCGCGCGGGTCGGGCACGCCGCGGCGCGGCTCGGCCGCGGCGGGGGCGGCGACGCCGGGGGGCGGGACGGGCACGGGGGCGCCGGCCGGCGGGCGCTCGAAGCCGGTGCGGCGGCCCAGGACGCTGCGCAGACGCAGGACCAGGAAGGCCGCCACCATCCCGAACAGGATCAGATCAATCGGGAAGCCGCCGCCCTGCATCGTGGTCTCCTATTATGACACGACAGTTAGGTGCGGCGGGCGACTGCCGCAACGCCCCCCCGCCCGGCGCGTCCCCGTCGTCTTCATCCCCAACGCCCGGGGGGCGGCGCGCGTTGTGCGCGCGTCCCGGCCCCGTTCCTGCGGGCGGGCGATGCGGAGGCCACGCCGATGATCCTGCTGCGACACGGCCAGAGCGAGTTCAACCTTCACTTCACCGCCACCCGCAAGGATCCCGGCATCGAGGACCCGCGCCTCACCCCGCTCGGCCACCAGCAGGCGGAGGAGGCGGCCGGGGCGCTGGCGGGGGAAGGGGTGACGCGGATCGTCGCCTCCCCCTACACCCGGGCGCTGCAGACCGCGGCGCCGCTGGCCAGGCGGCTCGGGCTGCCGGTCCACGTCCACCCGCTGGTGCGGGAGCGCTACGCCTTCGCCTGCGACGTCGGCACCCCGCGCGACACCCTGGCGACCAGCTGGCCGGAGCACGACTTCGGCCATCTCGACGCCGTGTGGTGGCCGACGGAGACGGAGGGGGAGGAGAGCATCATGTCCCGCGCCCGGCTGTTCCGGGGCGAGATGCGGGAGCGGCCGGACTGGGGCAGCACCGTGGTGGTCTGCCACTGGGGCTTCATCATCGCCCTGACCGGCCAGGCGCTGATGAACGGCCAGTGGCTGCGCTGCGACCCCTGCGAGGCGGGGCCGGAGGGGTTCTCCTGGAACAAGGGCGGCTGATCCGGCCGCGGCGGGCGGAGCTCCGGGCGGCCGGGAAGGCCCCCGCCTCGGCCTGACAGCGCGGCTTCGCCCGTGCTACCCCGCCGCGCCACACACCGGGACCCGATCCATGTCCGACCTGCCGCCGCCCCCCAGCATGCCGCCGAGCGACGCCCCCGGAGGCCAGCCCCAGGACCCGGCGGCCGGGCCGCTGGTGGTGAACCTGCAGTACGTGAAGGACCTCTCCTTCGAGGTGCCCGGCGCGCCGGAGATCTTCTCCTCGCTGCGCGAGCAGCCGCGCGTCGACGTGGCGCTCGACGTGCAGGCCCGCGCGCTCCAGAGCGGCGGCAACGTCTTCGAGGTGACGCTGCAGATCCGGGCGGACGCCAAGACGTCGGACGGGGCCACCGCCTTCATCGCCGAGCTCGCCTACTGCGGCATCTTCACGGTCAACGTCGGCGCCGACGTGCTGGAGCCGGTGCTGCTGGTCGAGTGCCCGCGCCTGCTCTTCCCCTTCGCGCGCAACATCCTGTCCGACGTCACGCGCGACGGCGGCTTCATGCCGGTGGCGCTCACCCCGATCGACTTCGTGGCGCTGTGGCAGTCCCGCCGCGGCCAGGGGGCGGCCCCGGGCGGGGGGATGGGGGCGCCGGACGGCACGCTGCTGTCCTGACGCGCTACCCCCATCCCCCCGGGCCGTGACCCCGTTCGGCGCCCGCCTGCGCCGGTGGCGCGCCGAGCGGGGCGTCACGCTGCGCGACATGGCGGCCGCGATGCAGGTCTCGGCGGCCTACCTCTCGGCGCTGGAGCACGGGCGGCGGGGCACGCCGTCGGCGGGCCTCGTCCACCAGGTCTGCGAGACCCTCGGCCTGATCTGGGACGACGCGGACGAGCTGGCGCGGCTGGCGCGGCTGTCCCGCCCGCGCGTGACGCTCGACACCGCCGGCCTGGCGCCCGAGGTGACCGAGTTCGCCAACCGCCTG
>Ga0325401_1004461_pt1 | contig 13189 bp, 12 predicted proteins | sample PopdelMetagenome_FD_205666 | JGI IMG/M metagenome (GOLD analysis project Ga0325401, IMG submission 205666) | Populus deltoides microbial communities from Bellville, Georgia, United States - Xylem-PdKOR-R2 | ecosystem: Host-associated > Plants > Phyllosphere > Stem > Wood/Secondary xylem | place...
CGTCGACCAGGGTGCAGTGGTTGCCCGAGCCGGTGGGCAGCTCGATGGTGAACGAGTCGCCGTAGAACCGGCCCAGCGTGCGCAGCTTGTCGGCCAGCAGCACGTTGACCGGGAACCAGACCGGCCCGCGCCAGTTGGAGTTGCCGCCGAACAGCGCGGTGCGCGACTCGCCGGGCTCGTACTCGATGCGGGCGTCGCGGCCGCCCACCACCTTGGCGATGACCTCACCGGTGGACTTGCTCAGCGACCGGATGCCGAACGGGGAGAGGAACTCCTCGGTGTCGAACATGCGGGTGAGGATGCGGCGCAGCCGGTCCTTGTCCACCAGCGAGAGCAGCATCTTGCGGCCCTCGGGGGCCGAGCGGCTGCGCAGCGGGGCGACCAGCTCGGGCCGGCGGCGCTGCAGCCAGCGCAGCCGCTCGGTGACGTCGGGGACCTCCTGGGTGATCCAGTGCGGCACCTCGGTGACGCCCAGGATGGGCAGCAGGCCGACCATCGAGCGCACGCGCAGCGGCTGGCCCTCGCCGTCGGGGGCGACCAGGACGTCGTAGAAGAAGCCGTCCTCCTCGTCCCACAGGGACACCTCGTTGGAGCCGAAGGCGTTCATGGCCTCGGCGATGGAGAGGAAGTGCTCGAGGAACTTGGTGGCCGTGCCGTCCCACGCCTTGTCGTAGCGCGAGAGCTCCAGGGCGATCTTGAACATCTGCTGGCAGTAGAACGCCATCCAGCTCGTGGCGTCGCTCTGCTCCAACCGGTAGCCCGGGGGCAGCGGCGCCGAGCGGTCGAACAGCGCGATGTTGTCCATGCCGAGGAAGCCGCCCTCGAACACGTTGGAGCCGTCGGCGTCCTTGCGGTTGACCCACCACGAGAAGTTCAGCAGCAGCTTGGTGAACACCCGCACGAGGAACTCGCGGTCGCGGTAGCCGTCGATCCGGTAGACGTGCCAGGCCGCCCAGGCGTGCACCGGCGGGTTGACGTCGCCGAAGGCCCACTCGTAGGCCGGCAGCTGGCCGTTGGGGTGCATCGCCCACTCGCGGCACATGAGCACGAGCTGCTCCTTGGCGAAGTCGGGGTCGACGTGCGCCAGGGGGATGGTGTGGAAGGCGGTGTCCCAGGCGGCGAACCAGGGGTACTCCCACTCGTCGGGCATCGAGATGACGTCGGCCAGCGCGACGTGCCGCCAGGTGGTGTTGCGCCGCCCCTTCTTCGCCCGGTCGGCGGGCGCCGGGACGTCGGGGTCGCCGTCGAGCCACTGCGCGACGTCGAAGCGGTACAGCTGCTTGGTCCAGAGCAGCCCGGCGTAGGCGCGGCGGGCCACGTGCCGGTCGTCGTCGGACAGCCCCGGGTGGATGACGGTGGAGTAGAAGGCGTCGGCCTCCTCGCGGCGGGCGGCGAGCACCGCGTCGAAGGACTCGCCGAACATGCCGTCGACCGGCTCGTCGGTGGTCAGCCGCAGCTTGACCGACACGGTCTCGCCCGGGGCGACGGACTCCCACTGGTACCAGAACGCGGCCTTCGTGCCGGTGTGGCTGGGGTTGAGCCGGCTCTTGTCCCCGTGCACGACCCGGCGGTTGATGCCGTCCTTGGGGTACTTGGTGTCGTTGCGCGAGGCGCCGAAGAGGGTGACCTTGTCGGTCTCGTTGTCGCAGCACAGCACCTTGGGCGCGCCCTCGGCGGCCAGCACGTACCGGCCGAGGAAGCCGTGGTCGGCCTCGACGGCCTCCAGGCCCGACGCCGTGAGCGTGGGCGCCAGCAGCTGGGTGAGGTGGCCCTGGCGCTTGTCGCCGCCCCACGACCACGTGTTGCGGAACCAGACCTGCGGCAGCAGGTGCAGCGGTGCCGGGTCGGGCCCGTGGTTGGTGGCGGTGACGGTGATGCAGACGTCGTCGTGGTCGGCCTTGGCGTAGGTCACCTGGACGTCGAAGAAGCGGTCCTCGTCGAGCACGCCGGTGTCGGCGAGCTCGTACTCCCGCTCCATGCGCGAGCGCTTCTTGTTCTCCTCCCGCAGCTTGGCGTAGGGGTACTCGGCCTGCGGGTAGCGGTAGAGCCACTGCACCCAGGAGTGCGTGGGGGTGCCGTCGACGGCCCACCAGTGCTCCTTGGCGTCCTCGCCGTGGTTGCCCTCGTCGTTGGTCAGGCCGAACAGCCGCTCCTTGAGGATCGGGTCCTTGCCGTTCCACATGGCCACGGAGAAGTTGAGGAAGCCGTAGCGGTCGCAGAACCCGCCCAGGCCGTCCTCGCCCCAGCGGTAGGCGCGGGCCACGGCGTGGTCGAAGGGGAAGCCGGCCCAGGCGTCGCCGTCGGCGGAGTAGTCCTCGCGCACCGTGCCCCACTGGCGGCCGGCGAGGTAGGGGCCCCACATGCGCCAGGGCGAGTTCTGGTCGGTGGACTCGGCCAGCCGGGCGTGCTCGGCGCTGCGGGGGTCGACGGCGTCCTGGGGCCCGGGCGGCGGGGCCACCGGGATGTCCTTGACGCTGGGGACGCGGGGTCGGCTGGGGGGCACCGGGACACGGTGCCATGCCCGGGTGACGTTCCTGCCCTCCGACGCCGCCGGACGTCATGACGACCCGTGAGCTGGGCCTCAGCCGACCCGCGCACCCCCGCTGTCACGGCGCTGCACCGGCGCGCCGAGCTCGGCGCGGCCGCGGCCGGCCTCCTTGGCGGCGTAGAGCGCGCGGTCGGCCCGGCGCATGAGCTGCGCGGCGGTCTCGCGGGCGCCGCGCTCGGCCACCCCGCACGACATGCCGACGTCGGGGTGCCCGGCGCGCAGCCGGTCGACCAGGGCCAGCGCCCGCTCGCCGGTCCAGCCGGGCAGAAGCAGGGCGAACTCGTCGCCGCCGTGCCGGGCCAGCACCGCGCCGGCCGGCAGGGCCGCGCGCCAGTGCGCCGCGACGCGGGCCAGCACCTCGTCGCCGGCGGCGTGCCCGCCGGTGTCGTTGATCGTCTTGAAGTGGTCGAGGTCCAGCAGCGCGGCCGACAGCACCGCGCCCGGGCGGACCAGCTCGCGCAGGGCGTCGTCGAACCCGCGCCGGTTGGCCAGCCCGGTGAGCGGGTCGCGGCTGGCCCGCGAGGCCTCGTCGACCAGCCGGCGGGTGGTCGCGCCGATGGCCGCGACCCCGGTGACCAGCGCGCCGGCGGTGGCCGCCTCGACGTCGCCGCGCAGCAGCAGGGCCGCCAGCACCACGGCCTCGGCGGCGACCAGGTGCACCAGCGCCCAGCGCACCGGGAAGAAGAAGAACGCGTCGACGCCGACGAACGACATCAGCGCGGCGATGACCAGCGCGGTGACGCCGTCGGGGGCCACGAGCACGGCCAGCGCGATGAAGCAGGTCGCGACGCCCACCGGGGCGTGGAAGAACGGCCGCGGGCACCGCGCGCCCCAGCGGGCCAGGGCGGTGCCGCAGACGACGGCGGTGGTGCCGACCCCGACGACGGCCCAGCGGCGCGGCCAGTCCGGGGCGCTGCCCAGCACCGCGAGCAGCCCGCACACCCCGCCGAGCACGTAGAACAAGGCCAGCGTGCGCGCCATCACCTGCGGGGTGGCGACCTCCGGGGCGCGCCCGCTCATGCCGGGGCCCCGGTGGTGGCGGCCAGCTCGACCCGGCCGCGGCCGGCGGACTTCGCCGCGTACAGCGCACCGTCGGCCCGGCGCATCAGCTGGGCCACCGAGTCGCCCGGTTCGTGCTGGGCGACCCCGCAGGAGAGCCCGATGCCGGCCAGGGCGTCGCAGACCCGCCAGACGTCGGCGACGGCCTGCTCGCCGCGCCGTCCGGGCAGCAGCAGCACGAACTCGTCGCCGCCCTGCCGGGCCAGCACCGCCCCGGGCGGCAGCGCGCGCTCCGGGACGGCGGCCACCCGCAGCAGCACGCGGTCGCCGGCCTCGTGGCCGGCGGTGTCGTTGACCTCCTTGAAGTGGTCCAGGTCCAGCAGCGCGACGGAGAACGTGCCGCCGCCGGCCACCAGCTCCTGCAGCCGGTCGTCGGTGCTGCGCCGGTTGGGCAACCCGGTGAGCGGGTCGCGCCGGGCGCCCAGCGCGCGCTCGGACAGCTGCGCGGTGACGATGCCCAGTGCCAGCAGGATCGCGTCCAGCGCCAGCACGGTGGCCACGTGCACGTCGCCGCGCAGCAGCAGGGTGACGTTGGCCAGCAGCACCAGCGCGGGCATGTGCCGGCGCACCCAGGCGCGCGGGAAGAAGTAGCTGACCTCGACGACCACGAGGCCGAGCAGCGCAGCCGCGGCCAGCGCGCCCCGGGGGTCCTGCGGGACGAGCTGCGCGAGCCCGATGCCGACGCCGCCGGCGTGCACCAGGCCGCCGAGCAGCCGGCGGGGCAACCGCGGCCCGCGCAGAGCCAGCACGACCGTGCCCGACCCGGAGAACACCAGCAGGACGACGACGGCGACCGCCCGCAGCCCGGTGAGGTCCTGGGTGGAGGCGACGAGGGCGCCGGCGAGGGTGGCAGCAGCCCACAGCACGGCCATGGTCTCCGCCATGACCGCGGAGCTCCCGCGCACCGTCGCCGTCGTCACGGGCACCTGATCGTCGGCGGGGTGCCGTGTCTTGACCGGTGGTCATCCCGTCGGGTGGGTCATGCGGCAGGGTGGTGCCGTGCACCTCATCGGGATCGACCTGGCCTGGGGACTCAAGAACCCCACGGGGCTCGCCGTCCTCGACGACGGCGGGCGGCTCGTGCACGTCAGCGCGGTGCGCACCGACGACGAGATCGTGGCCGCGCTGGAGCCGTTCACCGCCGGCCCGTGCGTGGTGGCCATCGACGCCCCGCTGCTGGTCACCAACGAGACCGGCAACCGGCGGGCCGAGCGCGAGCTCAACGCCGACTTCGCCCGGTTCCAGGCCGGCGCGCACCCCACCAACCAGGCCAAGCCCGAGTTCACCGACGGCGACACCCGCGGCGGGCGGCTGGGCAAGCGGCTGCGGCTGGACCTCGACCCCCGCTCGGGCCGCGACCGCCGCGGCATCGAGGTGTACCCGCACGCGGCGACGGTGGCGCTGTTCCGGCTGGGTCGCACGCTGAAGTACAAGAACAAGCCCGGGCGCACCGTCGACGGCCTGCGCGCCGAGCTGCTGGTGCTCATGGGCCACCTCGAGGGCGTGCCCGAGCTGCACCTGGGCGCCAGCTGGGTGGCGCTGCGCACCGCGGTGGAGACCGCGCGGCGCAAGAGCGAGCTGCGCGTGGTGGAGGACCAGGTCGACGCGGTGGTGTGCGCCTACGTGGCGTGGGTCGCCGTCCGCCGTCCCGACGACGTGACCACCTACGGCAACGCCACCGAGGGCGCGATCGTCACCCCGACCCTGCCGCCGGACCTGGTGCCCGGTCCCCCGCCGGCGGCCGCGGTGGACCCGGCGCTGCGGGCCATCCAGGCCTACGCCGACGGGTTCGCCGACACCGCCGCGGCCGCCGAGCAGGCGCTCGCGCTGGTCACCGGGCTGCTCGACGAGGCCGGCATCAACTACCTGTCGATCGCCGGCCGGGCCAAGACGGTGGCCTCGTTCGCCGAGAAGGCCATGCGCGAGGTCGACGGCGTGCGGTTGTACGCCGACCCGGCGCGCGACATCGGCGACACCGTGGGCGTGCGGGTGATCCTCTACGTGCAGAGCGACGTCGTGGCCGTCGCCGAGCTGCTGCGCGACCAGGTGGTCGTGCACGACGACCGCGACCTGGGCTCGCAGACCGCCCGCGAAGGGCGGTTCGGGTACTCCAGCCGCCACCTGCAGATCGGTCTGGACGCCGCCCGCGCCGGCGAGTGGCCGGCGCTGGTCGACCGGCGGGTGCAGGTGCAGGTGCGCACGGTGCTGCAGCACGCGTGGGCCGAGTTCGAGCACGACATCCGCTACAAGGGCACGGTGCCCGCCGAGCACGCCTCGGAGTTCGACCGCCGCTTCACCCTCGCCGCCGGCCTGCTGGAGCTGGCCGACCAGGAGTTCACCGCCATCCGCGAGCGGCTGCGCTCACCGGGGCTGGCCGACTCCGACGACGAGGACCCCGACGACCCGCGCATCGCCCCCCGCGAGCTGGCCGCCTTCCTCGCCGGGCAGTACGCCGACGCCGGCTGGTCGCGCCCGGACCACTACGACTGGATCTCCGGCCTGCTGCTCGAGCTGGGCGTGACGTCGCTGGTGGAGCTGGGCGAGGTGCTGCGCTCGGCCGACGACGCCGGGATCGCCGAGCGCATGGGCTACCGCTACCCGCCCGGCGCGGTGCGCCGCCTGGACGACGCACTGCTGGCCGCCTTCGGCCGCCGCTACGTCGACCTGCACGGCAACGCCGACCGCCGCGCCGCCCTCGCCGCCCGCCTGGACAAGCTCGCCGCGTGACCGGCAACCGCGCGGCGTGGCCAGGTGCGCCGACCACCGCGGCCGCCCGCGGGCGTCATGTGACGCTCACGAATCACTTCGGGCCGGTTGTGGGTCCTGACCGTCATGTCACGGTCAGCTGCCGGGCGTGGGGTCAGTCGTAGGGGTTGGTGAGGACTGCGCGGGCCTGGACGGCGGTGAGCTGGACGGGGGGTCCGTCGGTGGTGGTGGTGCCGCCGACCTCGACGGGGGCGCTGCCGTCGACGGTGAAGGTGCCGCCCCAGGTGACGGTGACGTAGGTGGTGTAGGTGCCCGAGGTGTAGTCGTGGGTGACGGTCTGGTTCGGGTAGGGCGCGCCCGGGCCGTCGGAGGTGATGGCCCCTGCGCCGTCGCCGGTGTGCCAGGTGAACTGGCGTGCTTCGGCGGTGATGGCGACGGTGAAGCCGCGGATGTCGACGGTGAACACCTGCTGGGTGGGGGCGTCGGTGAAGAAGATCGTCGGCAGGCCGACCAGCACTGTGCCACCGGGTGGCTGGACCGAGGTGGCCAGCTGGGGCAGCGGGAGGGTCTGGAAGTAGGCGAACACCTCCGCCGGCGTCGGCGCCGGGTTCAGGTCGGTGATGTCCACGCAACCCTCCCGGTAGGGGACGAAGCCCGACCGACTGGTCCCCGGGAGCAGCCCAGCAGCGAGAGCTGCATCGTTGGCGACATCACCGGGAGCAGTGTCCGCAGGTCGGACCAGTGCCTGCCGCTGGGAGACGAGGTACTGGATGACTCGACCGTCGACCGGGTCGCAGACCAGTCCGCCCTGGCACCCCACACCGTTGTCGTCGGCTGCCTGGCACGGAGTGATCAATCGGTAGCGGTAGGCCGGCCACGGGTCCGGGCTCACCTTGGAGGCCACCGGGATGCCTCCGGGACCGTCGGCCAAGGAGGCGACGTCGAACGACCCCGACCCGGCTGAGACCTCCGTCGGTGGTGGACAGGGGTTGTTCACGGTGCCGCACGCCAAGGCATCGGCCGGGTTGATCATCAGCACTACCGGGACCAGGACGGCAAGAAGGGCGACACGCCTCCTCACTGGCTGCGCTCGAGGTACAGCGATGTGGTCAGCCACGCATCCTGGATGGGGTCCCAGCTCAGCGTCAATCCGCCACTCAGCTGCTGCGCGGCGACGTCGCGGCCGACGAGCACCTGCCCGTCCGGCCCCACCGCCCGGAAGGCAGCGCGCTGGACTGCGACCCCGACGCTGACCGCTCCGCCGTCGATCGATTCGTCGAGGAAGGCCGCCACCGTCGCGTCCCCGCCTTCGTAGCGGGTTCCAGCCGCCCGGTCCTGGTCGTAGGACGTCACGTCGGCCGCGCAGTTCTCGCAGTCCTGGCTGAGCCGCTGCAGCCACGTGGTGTCCAGGGTCTGCGTGGTGCGGAACGACAGCTCGAGGTAGTACTTCGCCGCTGCGACGGCGCCGTCCTCGGTCTGCTCGCGGGCCTCGGGCGGGACCGGGAAGTCAGCCGGGCCGAGCGGCTCGAGGGTCGGCTCGGCCGACGTGCTGGCGGCCGTGGGCAGGGTGTCGCTCGGCGTGCCCGGGTCCGAGCAGCCCGTCAGCCCGAGACCGACCGCGGCCACCACCGCCACCCACCCGCTCCGACGCACCGCACGCTCCCGTGATCACCGACCAGTCCGCGGAGTCTATGCAGGTCGGACGGGGCCCGGAACTCCTGTGGACAGGGACCACCCGACCGGATGGCCGCGCGGACGGCGCAGCGTCAGTCCCCCCCGCCGCCGCCTCCCCCGCCGTCCGAACCGCCCCCGCCGCCGTCCGAACCGCCCGACGACCCGCCGTCCGAACCCCCGGAGGCACCACCGTCGGCACCGCCGTCGGCGCCGCTGTCGTGGGAGGCCCCGCCGTCGTGGGCGTGCCCGCCGTGGGGGTGGCCGCGCGGGGAGTCGTAGGAGGCCCCGCCGTCGGACCAGACGGTGCCGCCGGTGGCCGCCGTGCCGGCGTCGGAGCTGCCCCGCTCGACCGGTCGGCGCGCGCCGGGGGCGGACCGGCTGCGCTGGTAGGTGCGGAACAGCACGACCAGCACCACCACGACGACCACGACCGCGATCAGCTTGCCCATGCCGCACACCTTGGCGGGCGCGGGCCGGTCGCGCCAGACCGCGGCTAGGGTCGCGACGTGCGCCCGCCCCTCACCGTCGACGACCTCGAGGCCACCGAGGGCCACCGCTCGCCCGAGGCCCACCGCGAGCTGGCCGACACCCTGCTCGGCTGGGCGCGCGAGGTGCACCCCGACGACGAGGTGTCCAGCGCCGAGGTGCTGGCCCAGGCCGGGTGGCAGCTCGACCTGGCCGGCGACACCGACGCCGCGCTCGACGTCTTCCGCCGGGCGCTGACCGCCGAGGGCAGGGTCGAGCCCGACGTCCGCTGCTCGATGGTGGCCGTGCTGCTGGCCTCCGACCGGCCCGACGAGGCCCGCGCGGTGGCCGAGGAGTTCCGGCGCACCCGGCCCGGCCCGGCCGAGTGCGCCGCGATGGCCGAGGTGTTCGAGGTCGCGGGCGACCTCGACCAGGCCGCCCGCTGGACGGCGATCGGGCTGACCCGCCTCGAGCTCACCGTCGACGACGAGCTCGACGACTGGGAGGCCGAGTACCTGCTGCGCACCCGGGCCCGCGTCCGCGCCGCCCAGGGCCTCCCCCTCGACTAGGCGGTACCGGTGACCTCTGCACCCCTCCTGCTGCTGGACGTCGACGGCGTCCTCAACGCGGTCAACAGCACCGCCCCCGGCCGGGAGAGCGCCGTGTTCGCCGGCTACACCCTGTCCTGGGACCCCACGGTCACCGCCCGGCTGGCCGGGTGGCACGGCGCCGGCCGGGTCGAGCTGCAGTGGCTCACCACCTGGGCCGGCAACGCCGACGCCCTGCTCGCCGAGCCGATGGGCCTGCCCCGCGGCCTGCGCGTGCACGAACGCCCGGACGGCGAGGGCCCCTCGGGCTTCACCGGCACCCTGGCCGCCGCCCCGCGCTGGTGGAAGCTGGCCGCTGCCCGCGCGGTCGCCGAGGAGCAGCCCGGACTACGCATCGTGTGGGTCGACGACGACCTCGCGCTGCAGGCCGAGGACACCCAGGCGTTCCTGGCGGCGAGCCCGCACGTGCTCGTCGTCGCCCCCGACCTGACGACCGGCCTGACTCACGACCAGCTCGACGCCGTCGAGCGCTGGCTCGGGGGCGGCTCGCCGGACCAGGGCTAGCGGACGACGCTGCCGGGCACGTCCTCCACGGCGGCCCGGGCGCCGGGGACGACGGGCACCCGCTGCACGCACACCACGGTGTGGTCGTCGCGGCGGGCGCGGTTGCCGCCGAAGCGCATGCTGGCCGCGGCGACGGCCTCGACCACGCGGTGCGGGTCGAGGGTCCCGCTGTCGCGCACCGCCCGCCGGATGCCCGCGGTGCCGAACTCCGCCCCCGCCGGGTCGCGCGCCTCGGTGACCCCGTCGGTGTGCACGAGCAGCACGTCGAAGGGGTCCAGCGCGGTGGTCGTGGTGCCCCAGCGGCGGCCGGCGAACACCGAGGACAGCAGCGGGCCGGTGGTGTCCAGCTCGGTCCAGCCGCCGTCGGCGGGGACGAGCTGGCCGGCCGGGTGCCCGGCGTTGGCGTGCTGCACGACGCCCCCGTCCGGGTCGAGGACGGCGACGAACGCGGTGGCGAACTGGCCGGCCGGCGCATCGGCGAGGTCGGCGCACACGGTTGCCAGCGCCTCGCCCGGCAGCAGCCCGGCCCGCAGCGCGGTGAGCAGGCTGTGCTTGAGCCGCAGCGCGAACACCGCGCTCGCTGGCCCGTGGCCGGCGACGTCGCCCACGACCAGGCCGAGCCGGCCCTGCGGGAGCGCGACGGTGTCGAACCAGTCGCCGGCGAGCACCCCCTCGGCCGGGTCGAGCCGCCCGGCGACCACCGTGCCGGCGACCCGCCCGCCGACCGGCTCGAGCGCTGCCCGGAGCGCCGTCACCGCCGGCCCGCTCTGCGCGAGCGCGTCGAGGGCCCGCTGGGTGCCGTGCAGGTCGGCGGCCAGCCGGTCGCGCATGGCGGTGACGTCGCCGGCCAGGCTGCGCATCTCCGGCGCCCCGCTGACCGGCAGCGTGGCGGCCAGGTCGCCGTCGGCCACGGCGCGGGTGGCGGCGGCCAGCCGGCCCAGCGGCCGGACGACGGCCCGCCACAGCACCAGCGACCCGACGACCAGCACCCCCAGCAACGTGGTGAGCGTGGCGCCCAGCAGCAGCGTCATCCGCCCCTGCAGGGTGGCGAGCCGGTCGGCGGTGCGCTCCTCGGCGGCGGTGACCCAGGCCGCAGCCGTGCGCTCGGCGTCGCGGATGTCGTCGAAGTAGGCCTTGCCCTGCTCGGTCTCGCCGACGGTGCTGGCCGCGTCGGTGCCCGCGGACGCCACCAGGGTGATCTGCTCGCGGGCGTGGTCGACCCAGGTGTCGTGCGCGGCGGCGAGGTCCTCGACCAGCTCGGCCGGTCCGTCCACCCGCGCCCAGGCGGCGCGCAGGCCGTCGGTGAGCCGGGGCGTGGCGGCAGCCGCCCGCTCGTACGGGGCCAGGAACGCGTCGTCGCCGGTGAGCAGGTAGCCGCGCAGGCCGGTCTCCTCGTCGACGTACCCGGTGAGCAGCTGCGCCTCGATGGAGGCCACCCGGGCGAGGTCGTCGCCGTCCTGCTGGGTGCGCTGCACCTGCGTCTCGGTCGACCACAGCGCCCCGCCGGCGGCCACCGCGAGCGCGACGAGCACGACGGTGAGCACCAGCACCCACCGCGCCAGGCCGTGCTGTCGCACCGCGACCCCCTCCTCCGCCCGACGCCCCCGCGTCGTCGGGCGAGGCTAGCCCCTGGGCCTCAGCCCCAGCTGCCGGCGCGGGCCGCAGCCGTGTTGGGGTCCTCCAGGGGTCGGTTCCACCAGCGGCCGGGTGCGGCGGGCACCGGGACCGGGCGGTGCGCGGCATCGAGCTCCTGGTGCAGGTCCTCGTACAGGTCATCGGGCAGGTCGTCGGCCACGCGCAGGTCGTCGGCGTCCTCGCCGGGGTCGACCCGGCGCAGTGCGCCGGACACGGCCTGCACCAGCAGGGTGCCCAGGCCCACGACCAGCCACAGGAGCGCCGGCCCGGACAGGGCGGGCACGAACGAGCCGACCAGCAGCGGGGCCACGACGCCCCACAGCAGCACACGGGTCGAGACGGGGTCGGTCGGTCGGTCCACGGGGTGCTCCTGGTGACGAGGTGGTCCAGCCGTCATCGGGGTCGCGCCCGCGCGGGTTGAGCGGGACTCACCCGTTGGCGGGAGCCCGCTAGCGTCGGGGCATGGGCACCCTCGAGGAGTGGCAGCGGCTGGGCTCGGGGCCGCTGGGGCCCCGCTACGACCGGGCACTGGCCATGGCGGCCGAGCACCACCGCACGCAGCTGCGCAAGGGGTCGCAGGTGCCCTACCTGTCGCACCTGCTCTCGGTCAGCGCCCTGGTGCTCGAGCACGGCGGCAGCGAGGACCAGGCCATCGCCGGGCTGCTGCACGACGCGGTCGAGGACGCCCCCGACGGCCGCGGCCCCGCCGTGCTGGACGAGATCGGCGCGACGTTCGGCCCCGCCGTGGCCGCGATGGTCGCCGCCTGCAGCGACAACCCCAATGACGGCTCCGGCGAGCTGCCGTGGCGGCAGCGCAAGGAGGCCTACGTCGCGACGCTGGCCACCAAGCCCGCCGACGCCCTGCTGGTCACCGCCTGCGACAAGGTGCACAACGGCTCACGCATCGCCGCCGACGCCGCCACCTACGGGCCGGAGTTCTTCGACCGGTTCGCCGGCGGCCGCGACGGGCTGCGCTGGTACTACGCAGCGTGCCGCGACGCGATCGCCGCCCGGATCCCCGGCGCACCGGTGGTGCGCGCGCTGGACCGGGTGGTCGCCGACCTCGGCGCGGACGCCTGACCACCGACCCGCCGGCTCAGAACTCCTCGTAGCGCGTGGGGTCCTGGTCGTAGGTGCGCCCGTCGGGGCGACCCAGCGCCGTGATGCGGGCGACCTCGTCGTCGGTGAGCACGAGGTCGGCGGCGGCCAGGTTCTCGGCCTGCCGCTCGGGCGAGGCGGCCTTGGGCAGCGGCAGCGCACCCAGCGCGATGGACCAGGCCAGCGCCACCTGCGCGGTGGTGGCGTCGTGGGCGGCCGCGACCTCGGTGAGCACCGGGTGCTCGAGCAGGTCGTTGCCGCGGCCCAGCGGCGTCCAGGCCTCGGTGATGATGCCGTGCTCGGCGCCGTAGGCCAGCAGCTCGGCCTGCGGGAAGTAGGGGTGCAGCTCGATCTGGTTGACCTGCGGCAGCTCTCCGGTCTCCGCCTTCAACCGGTCGAGGTGCTCGGGCTCGAAGTTGCAGACGCCGATGGCCTTGACCAACCCGCGGTCGCGGGCCTCGATCAGCGCGCCCCACGCCTCGACGTACTTGTCGACCCCCGGGTTGGGCCAGTGGATGAGGTACAGGTCGAGCACGTCGAGGCCGGTGCGGACCAGGCTCTCCTCGACGGTGGCGATGGCCTCGTCGTGGGCGTGGTGCCGACCGGGCAGCTTCGAGGTCACGATGAGCTCGTCGCGGCGCCCGGACCTCTGCACCGCGCGGCCGACGGCGCCCTCGTTCTCGTAGTTGAACGCCGAGTCCAGCAGGGTCCAGCCGCCGTCGATCGCCCGGGAGATCGCGTCGACGCCGTCGGTGCCGTTGAGCCGGTAGGTGCCGAAGCCGAGCGCGGGCAGGGTGAGCCCGCCGTGTGCGGTGAAGGTCTGCATGGGTCCATCCAACCCGGAGGGTCCGACATCCGCCGGGGTTGTGGACAACGCCCTGGGGATCGACGG
>Ga0325401_1004466_pt1 | contig 13182 bp, 14 predicted proteins | sample PopdelMetagenome_FD_205666 | JGI IMG/M metagenome (GOLD analysis project Ga0325401, IMG submission 205666) | Populus deltoides microbial communities from Bellville, Georgia, United States - Xylem-PdKOR-R2 | ecosystem: Host-associated > Plants > Phyllosphere > Stem > Wood/Secondary xylem | place...
GCAGGTCCTGCGACAGGGGTGCCGTCATCTCCAGCCTCGCTGCTCAACAACAGCGTCGAATCAGAACCCGCGAGTCCGTGCAAGACTGAAGTGCTCTAGGGATTCGGGCCGACTTTATTTTCGGCCGAACCCCATCATCACTGTTGCGGCTTTCAGGTTTTCTGGTAGCGCGCCCGCGCCAGAACGGGGGCTGCAGATCTCCCAGATGCCTTCCACACGCCATCCCGTCTCGGACGACCACGCCGCGGGGGTGTCGGTTCCGTGCCGCACCGAGCGTAGGACCGGCACCAGGAACCGGGCGAGGTCGAGCAGCACCGTTCCGAGGTCCGGCATGGGGAGTGGCGACCGCGCCCCGGGGAGAAGGGAGTCCCACCGGTTCCGGTCGGCACGGGTGATCCGGCCGAGACCGAACGCTCCCTCCCAGTAGCCGTCGTCCCGCCCCAGCATCCGCGCGGCATCCCGCCCGGCGAAGGTCGCCGCCATGGCCCGCACCAGGGCCGGGCCATCAAGGCGGACCCTCTCGGACATCAGCCAAAGGTCGAGGACGTCCTGGAGCCTGGTGTGGTCGGATCCGTACGTCACCAGGAGCGCGGTCTTCTCGGCCACGATCTCCTCGGCCGTGCAGCAGGCCACCCACATCGACCGTCGGTTCCCCGCAGCAAGACAGAGGGGACGGAACTCGATCTCCGGGGGAGTGTGTCGGGCGGCGGTAACATTGATGCCGAGATCCAGCACGCGACATCCTAGCCGGGATGGTACGGAGATGCGGTGGAGGGGCGACCGCCGGGCGGCCTTCGTCCGGACCCGGGCCGCCGACCAGTCGAGCGCCAGCCCGCCTGGGCACGGTCCCAGGGCATCCGCTAGCCCGATGACAACGTCCTCTGCGGATCCCCGTTCCTGATCCACCAGGTCGATCCCTCTGGTAGGGCGAGGCAGCCCGCCGAGCCAGGCGGCGACGGCCCAGGCACCGTGCAAGGGAAACCGAGAGAACTGGGGGGAGGCCGACAGGGCAGAGATCGCGATCTCCTCGGCGGTCCACATGAGATCGCCGCCGACGGGATGGCCGCAGTGGATCGGCGGCCGGGACAGGCCTGGGGTGGCGATGCGCATCATGACGCGGCATCCATCCCGGCCAGAAGGACGTCGAGCACCACCCGCGCCGGGCGGGGCAGGCGCACGGCATCGGCCATGCGCCGCACGTCGGCCTCGCGTCCACCGACGGCGGAGTAGGCCCGCAGGCACCTTGCTGCGGTGGCTGATCCGCCGAGGCGGCGTGCGTACCTCACCAGGTCGACGATCGTCCGCTCACGGGTGGTCCGCAGGAGGGTGACGTCACGAAATTCGATCTGCTCGACACCCACGTCGAAGGCGGGGCTGTTGCTCCACCGCAGGACGTGCAGCTCGGCCTTGCCCCGCTGGGGAACGTGCACGCGGAGCGGGACGCCCAGCCAGAGAGGCGTCGGGAGACCTGGCAGGAGATCGTGGAGATGGGCCGCCGTCGTCATGCAGACCACGGCATCCCGTACCCTGGGATAGACGTCGCGCAACAGCCTGACGATCCCACCGTCGTTGTCGGCCACCCGGATATGGTACTTGTCCGGCTGGACGATGGAAGTAACCGATCCAGCTCGGCCGAACAGGTCCAGCTGGTGGGGGCGGAGGAACAGTGGCTGCCTCCAGATCTCGACCCTGTCGCACCGTTCCATCCGACCTTCCTTTCCCTTCCGGTTCCCGAACGTGCCGGTCGGAAGCAACGAAGGTCGAGTCATTAATTTATAGGATTTTTCTGCCTCCGGGATGGGAACCGGCGGAAGATCCTTTGGCGGTGGGAATGGCAGCCCCCTCCCCTACGCCGGGATGCCCTGCCACTCCCGCACGGCCGACGTCAGGCGCCGCATGGTTGATATGGGCGTCGCCAAGCGGTCAGCGACCTGCAGTATGAGGGCGGGATCACCACCCTGTCGGACGTAACGGGCACCTGCCTGCAGCCCGACGGCCTCCCCGCCGAAGTGGCGGCCGTACCTGACGAGATCCACGATCGTCCGGGGAGCATCGGTTCGACGCAGGGGGACTCCGCAGACCTCGTCCTCGACGATGCCCTCCTCGAAAGCCCCGGGATGGCTCCAGCGCAGGAGCCTCTCCAACAGGTCGCCCTGTCTGGGTGCATGTGCCCCCACGGGCAAGGCGAGCCATGCCATGACGGGAGCCTCGTCGACGAGGCCGCAGAGCCAGGCGGCGGAGAGCAGGCAGACGGTCGACCTAGGCGACCTGACGCAGGCGACCGCGATGGCGAGCCGGGCCGACGGAGTGCCGGACGTCGGCAGGTGATACGCACCAGGTGCAGCACGGATGACGATGCCAGCCCGGGCGGCGTCGGCGAGCGCCTGCGCCCTCACGCCTGCGGCAAGCAGATGTGCCGATCGTCGCACCGCACCGTCCGACAGCAACTGCCGGAGCAGGACATGCTGGCTGACCACGGCAGATGGCCGGACGTCAGACATGATTCCCTGTTGATCGCTGAATCCTATACAGGATGGCTCCGCGTCGGCGAGATCGCAACGACGCCTCAGGACTCCTGGCCAGTTTCACCGTCCACGTCGACGCTGCCGGGCGGCGCCGATCCCCTAGACGCCATCGAAACCTTTCCCGGTCAAGGACTCGATGTTCTGCCTCGAATCCTTGGACCCGCTCTTGGATCGCTCGTCGGAAAGCAGCGGCGTCCGGGATCAGCCGCGGACGTCGAACCAGGACAGGACGGTCGCCATTCCTTGGGAGACTTGGACCAGGCGACCGCCGGGAAGCAGCAGGAGGGTTCCGGCATCGTCCTCGCAGAGGGCCGCCACGGCGAGGGGAGAGATGGCGTGGAGCTGGCCCGCGACGTCGCGGACCAGCACGTAGCGACCGAATCGTCCTCCCTCTTCCAACGACTTGGAAAGAGATCCTCCGTGCACGGCACTCACAAAGAATCTCCATCCAACCCGGTATCGACGGGATTCCTTTTGAGCATGGCCTCGACGGCCTCGCCGGAGAGATGGCCGTCCCGGACCAGGATGTCCGCGATGTGTCGGACGACAGCCATACGCTGCCGGACCATGGCCAGGGCCTCGTCGTATGCCTGCCCGAGGATGGCGGCCACCCGCTCCCGGATGTCCGGCAGGAGCATGATGTGATCAAGCCTCGACGGGTCGTCGGCGGCACCCAGGAAGAGGAGACGGTCGGGGTGCTGGTCTAGGCCGGAGGACGCCACGACGGTACAGGCCAGTCGCGTCGCCTTCGCGAGATCGGATCCATGCGAGCCACCGGCGCCGCCGCTCGGATCCTCGAGCAGCACTTCCTCGGCCGCACGGCCGGACAGGATGGCCTTCAGGTGCTCCACCGCCTGCCGATGCGTGGGGTGGGGGACATCCTGCATGACCTCCAGGGTGTCCACAGTGGTCCTGGATCGGCCCCCGACCCTCGGATCGATGACGACCTCCTTCAGGACACCCGCTGCCATGAGGCCGAAGGCCACGGCATGCCCTGCCTCGTGCACTGCCATGCGCCTCACTGCGGCAGGGCTGTGGACCGGAGGCGGCGGGCCGATCTCCTCGACGAGGTCCGCCATGATCATTGGGCGCCCCTCCACCCGCGCGCGACGCCTGGCTCCGCGGCACCACGCCTCGATGTCGGCGCCGACGGCCCGCCGCACGACTGCCGTGCCCGCGAGAGGCATCAGGTTCTCGCTCCTCAGAGCATCGCCGAGGTGCACGCGCAAGATCAGCTCGATTCCCTCAGCATCGGGGCGGCCGACCGGGACAATGCGCTCGAGGCGTCCAGGTCTCGTCAGAGCTGAATCAAGTCCACCAGCATCGTTGCACGTGGCGATGACCAGGACACCGGTCCGGTCGGCCACGCCGTCCAGCTGTTCGAGCAGTCCATTGACCACTTCCACGACATAGTCCCGGTACCGGTGGGTCACCGATGCCCGCGACGGGAAGGAATCGATCTCGTCGATCAGGAGCACGCACGGTGCGACTCTCCGTGCCTCCGCGAAGGTGGCCTGCATGGCCGAGAGCAGGGTGCCGAGATGGCCTTCGCGATGACCTTGCCATTGGGCCAGGGATGAGGCGACGAGCGGGACGCCAGCGGAGCCAGCCAGCGCCCGCGCGAAGGTGGACTTGCCCGAGCCTGGGGGGCCTTCGAGCACGATGCCGCGGTCCATCTCGGACCATGCCAGCCTGCCAGCTGCGTAGGCGCGGAGGTCGTCAGCCATCCCGCGCCCCCATGCCCCTGCCGCACCCAGGCCGGGCAGGCTGTCCAACGTTAGGATGGGGTCCGTTGGTGCCTCTGGTGACAGCGCCTTCTGCTTCGCAAGCATCGCCTCGAGCTGCCGGAGAAATTCCGTGGGCGTCCCGCTCGTTCGATAAGCAACGTTCAGCAGCAGCGGGGTAACCTCTGCTGCGGTGTCTCCCAGGATCTGACAGGCTTCCCTCAAACCTCCGCGCGCTCGCTTGTCTCGTGCCTGATTGTGCAATGCGAGGGTGACCAGCATGTCCAGGGAGAGCGGCGGGATGTGAAGCCTCTGCGCTTCCGCCACGAGGATGTCCGGTGCAAGCAGGCCGTCGGGATCCGTCGTGAACAGGTGGACGGCCTTGCCTCTGGCGACGGCATCCCTGAGGAAGTCGACGCCGTCCACGGCCTTGCCACGCCTCTCGTAGATCTGGAACTGGTCGGTGCCCTTGTCCGTATCCAGCTTCTGCCGGAATGCGGCACCGGTCCTGGCCGACCGCTGCCGAAGCGGCTCGGCGGAACGGCCCCCAACCGTGCCTTCGGGAGCGACTTCCAATGCTTGCACGATCAGGTCCCACGCATCGGCGATGCACCGGCCCCAGGCACGGTCGGGCACCTGGATGACACTCACCGTCCCCGAGCGGCCCGCCACTTCCGGAAAGCCCTCCTCGCGGACCAGGGCGTCGCGGAGCATGAGCAAGGCGCACAGCACGGCTGGCTCGCGCTCCGATGCCCGATGGATCGGATCGTGCTCCTGGGCCACCGGACCCCATGGCTCGCTGCGCTCGGCACCGGTCTGGACCTTGTCCGGCCGATCCCGCCTGCCATGTCGACCAGCCTTCCCGCGACCCGGCTTCGGCTGCGCGGGTGATGGCTCGGCGTCCATCAGCCTCGGCGCGAGATCGACCATGCCGTCCGTCCCTGTCATCCCAGGTTCCATGCCGATACCGGGATCACTGGTCATGATCACCACCCACGTACGGGGCACCCAGGACGTAGAAGCGGGTCAGCGTGCGCGCCCATCGGCGGGCCGGATCGATAACCCATGCTTCCGTGGTGAACACGGGGCCGTCGGGTACCCTCGGATGGCCGATCGATGTGCCTTCCAAGGCAGTCATCACGCGGACCCCGAAGCGCCAGCCGTCGACGATCGGCGCGGACGCCAGGTCCTCCTCCGTAGGGGCCAGACCGGCGGCGATGACCCGCATGTCACGCGCGAGACGTTCCAGGCGCCGTGCCTCGTACAACAGGTTCAGGCGCGCGAGATCGCATCCTGGAAGTGCTTCGATCATCTGATTCGTCCGCGCTTCGATGGTTGACCGGATCGAACGAATAGGGAACGTTGTCAGCCGAAGTCGAACTTGAATTTCAGCTGTTTTTGCGTGCCTGACGATCATCGTCTCGTGGAACGGACTATGCCTTGGTGTTGGGTGCCCTGAGCCTCATGAAGGGATACCAATGGGGCGGATGACCTATCGGCCTTCCGGTCCCCGCCAGCGACCGGCTCTGATCCGCCGCCGGTTCTGATGATCCTCGGCCATCGGTGAGGTCTGTTTGAAATGACCTGCCGCTCCGGTCCGATCAGGCTCGTGAGTGGTCCGGCCGTAGCAGGCGGTCGGTCGTGGAATGACCGCTGCACCCGGTCCCATGCTGCCCCAGTGACGAGATCCGGAGGCATATGGTGGTCGAACTGCACTTCTCGGCGGGCTTCGGGATGGTTCCGGCCCGGCTCACCCTGTCGAAGGGCTTCGAGGCAGCGTTCGAGGCCTTCCAGGCCGGGGAGCGCGAGGCCGGGCGCAAGGCCACCCTCGAAGCGTTCTGCGAGGACGTGGGGATCAACGAGCGGGTGCTGAGGCGGGCCAGGGAGGGACAGGGGACGTTGCCCCGGCACCAGGTGAGAAGGATGGCCGAGCGTCTGGGATGCGAGCTGGGCGACATCGTCGAGGCTCCCGGCGCCGAGGAGAGTCGCCTCAGGGAAGAGCGAGACCGGGCAGAGATGGCGCGCTGGCCCGTGCCGCTCACGGCGGTGTCATCCTGGGTGGACTTCGTCCGCGACCTCTGGATCGCGGATCCCGTCGAACCAGCCTACGGCGACGAGGTCCTCGACCTGGAGGCCGCCGCCCCGATCGATGCTTTCGTGCAGGCGGTCCGGTACGCTGTCCGGATGGCGCCGGATCACAAGGCGATCGCGGCCGCTACGCTGAAGGACGCGGCAGCAGATCTCGAGGCCCATGGCCTCCGCGTCCTGGTCGGGCGGTACATGGCCCGCCGCCGCCCGCAGGAAGGGACCTGGCAGGGAGGCTCGTCACTCCATCGGACCATGGTCGTCCGGATCCGGCGGGAGGGATCGGACTCCGCGTTCACGGTGGACCGCAGCGCCGAGCCGTTCTTCACCTCCGATAAGGAAGACTTCCACTTGGACGACCACGACCTGACCGTTGCCTGGTTGGCATGGGAGGGCAAGGATCGCCTGTCACTATGGCCGAAAGCCACGAGCGACGGTGCGGCAGCCTGAGCCTGCAGAACGGGTAAAGCGGCCACGCATGATCACTAGTCGCGCGCTCCGCCTGCCGTCCGGGATCGGCGGATGAAGTTCCGAAACAGATGTCCCGGATCAGGTAGGCGAGCGGCCGCTCCTCCCGGGATCCGCCCCGCTTCCGCACGCGACCTGGTCGGACGCCGGGGACCTTGGGGCTGGTCATCCAGCGACGGTCGCGACCCGAGCGATGCCCAGGAAGAACAGGACCATCATCGCATAGACGGCGCAGAGGATGGCGGCCAAGCCCAGTCCCCGTCCTAGCGCGACCAGGACCAGTGCCAGCAGCGAAGGCGCGCCGAGGAGGCCAGGAATCCAGAAGATCTCGTAGGCGTAGGGCCGTGACCAGTCCGTCGCCTCCCGGAAGGTCTCGTAGAGAATCCAAGCCACCGGGGCGAACTCCAGACTCGCGACGATGAGGACGGCGAGCCGGAGGCGTGCGCGGAAGAGGTCCGGAACGTCGGGCCGCGCTTCCAACGGTCGGCCCTACCGCATGCCATCGAGCAGACGGGCCGCCGCGAAGCAGAGCAGCGCCATCGCAGCCCCGGCGATCGTCTGCCATGCGGACTGCATCGTCCCGGCCATGAAGAGGACCAGCAGCCCCATCGAACCCTCAGGCCCACTGTTGGACGCGACCAGTCCTATGGTGGAGTAGACTGCCACGAGAGCCGAACCGACAGCGATGACGGCGAGCAGCACCCCGACCAGACGAAGGGCAGAGGCGAGGGTCATGGTCGGACCGATATCATGGGCATCAGGACTTCCGGCAATCGAACTTCCTCCGCTCCCGTTCGGTCACCGCCAGGCACCGGGAGGTCGACCCTACATGAAGAAACGGAACTGGTAGGGCTTGTGGCCCAGGTCCGGGATACGCTTCACGACCCGCGCGAGCACCTTGGCGTAGCTCATCGTGACCGGGAGGTGGTCGTAGAGCGAGTCATTGTTCCAGTTCATCTTGGACAGTGCCAGGATCGAGCGGGCCGTGTCGTCCCACGGGCCGTGTCCGGCATGTCGCACCAGCCGGACCGGCGTCGGGGTGCTGCGCTTGCCCTGGAAGTAGGATCCCCCTCCGGTGATGCCCCGGACGTCGCCATGGACCCAGAGCAGAGCCTCGCGTCCGCCAAGCGGAAGGAGGGTGCCACGCTGGACAGGGTAGGCGGCCGCCACCCTCTCGCCCGTTCCCCGTATGCGCTCGAACCGCGCCGCCCGCCAGCCGACGTCCTCGACCACCTGTACCAAGTCCACCTCATCGCACAGGTGCAGGGCCTCCATGCACCCCGCGACCTCTTCCTTCTTGAACTCGGTCGACTTGTGGACGATCACCTTCCGCGGTGCCCGGCCTGAATGGCGCCTGCGGTAGAGGTCGAGCGAACGGCTCATCACCCGGAACATCTCTCCCCTGGAGAGGAAGGGGTTCCTTCGCTCGATCTCCACTTCCCTGGCATCGTAGGCGACGAACTCGAGACCAGCTCCGTCCGCGTCGAAGACCTGGCTGCAGCAGGTCACGAAGCGCGCGCGGTCGGAGGTCATAGGCCGCAGGGCGTAGGAGATGCCGATGTAGGCCGTTTCGGGGTCGGCATCCGCGAGCTTCCAGGGCACGCCGCCTGCCTTCGCGTACAAGGCCAGGCCGATGCGCCACATCACGCTGGCCCGGTCCCTGTAGGCTGCTGCGCTGTCCTCCCGCACGATCTGGATGGGGATATCACGCACGGCAGCCAGCGACTTCAGGTGGTCGTGCAGATCGAAGTCGTCCCCCTCGTCCCCAACGAAGGCACGCGACCACCGGGCGGGGATGTAGATGAAGACCACGTCGAAGTCGGTCCGGCGGGCCTGGATAGCCTGGATCGCACGTGCCATCCGATCGGCGAGAACGACGTGGGGCCTCGGCGAATCCCTCAGCTCGTCATCGAGGCGATCCTCCAGCTTGAGATGGAACCCAGTGTCGCCGGTCATGCTGAGATTGAACGCCTGCCTGAATCCGGGCCAGTCCGGCAGGTACTCCGACCTCTCCCTCGGCCTGATCTCCTCCCTCAGTTCCTTCATGAAGGCGTAGAGGGCGTGGGCATCGCGCCTCGGGGCGATGGTCGCGACCCGGATGGGATCGCCGACCAGGCCCTTGGAATACGGACCGAAGCGAAGGAGACCGCGCAGCGGATGGACGGCCGTATCCTCGGCGCGTTCGGGGTGGAAGGAGAGAGCTGGTTCAGGAAACCAGAGATGGGGATGGACTTCGGACGTCATTCCCGCGCCCTCCTGGAGAAGGCGGATCTGGTGCCTAGCCTGAAGACAGCATCGACATCGGCTCCTCCGCCGAATGCTCTGATCGGATCACCGTTCGACGACAGCATGGACGCCCAGAAGGAGATCAGGTCGCTCAGCACCTTGTTGTAGCGACGCACGGTACGCTCTCTGCCCAAATCGGCGGCAGCCGCCCTGGCCGAAGGAGGAATGTGGTCGAAGACCATCCTGGGGTCCGTGATCATCCAGACCCTTCCGGCCACCCAGTCGAGGCGCATGGATATGCCTTCGCGCCACACCAAGTCCGGATGCGATGGACTGGTGCCGCTCAGCCTGCCGACGATCGCCTGCAAGGGTGCCCAGCGCTTGTCGTCTGGATCGCGCGGGGCAAGCAGAACCTCGTTGCGCCGACGATTCACGGTGAGGTCATGGGTTTGGGCGAGTGCGCGGGCCAGGGCATCCCGCAGCAGGCCACGCTCCATAGTGTCCTTCCAGAACCGCCTCTCGTCCAGGGCGTGCACATCGACCGCCTTGATGCCGAAGGGTGCCAGCACCCGTCGGATCTCGTCCTCCAGACCGAACGCGAGGACACCAGCCTTCACGCGGGTGGCGAGGATGTCGGCCCCTGCGTCCTCGACCGCCTTGCGGACCTCGGCATGCCCGCCGATGCCGCAGTCGACGACCCGGCATACCGACGGTGTTTGGGAGACGTGTATCGCGTTCAGGCGGAGCGCCGGGAAATCGCGGTCTCCCCGCGGGCGGGGTGCATCCGACACGACGCTCCGTGCTCTGGCGAAGGCATCCAGCGCGGTCGTGTCGATGCCGGAGACCTGCCTGACGAGATCCTGCATCGCCTCGTCGAAGCTCTCGATGACGACCAGACCGCCGTCCACCTTCGCCGAGGCCGCGCGCGTCAGCAGACGGGCGACCCGCGGGAGGGGAGCGCTTCCGTCCCGATGTAGCCAGAAGAGGCCGCCGGGGAACGGCGTCGGCCCTTCGAGGACCTCCTCGAGAGCGTCCATGACGGAGTCGTCGCGGCCGCTGTAGCCCGCCACCACGAGGCCGGATCGCCTGCTCGACGTGACCAGCTGGTGCCGGAGTCGGGAATCCTGCGTCCGCAGTTCCTCGCTGCTATTCTTTAGCCGACGCGACCGAAAGTCGCCGTGCAGCTTGATCTCCGCGGGCCACATGTCGCCGTTGATGATCTCCTCGGCGAGACCGGGGGCATCCAGGGATGCCGTCGCGAGATGGCCCGTCCCACCGAAGACGGTGGCGCACGCATCGGCAACCACGGCATCGAAGTTCGTCGTCCAGACGCACCGCGCCCGATCCGCCTTCATCAGGGTAGCCAGCGCCACATGCCCGTATGAGGGCTTTCCACCCCGGATCCATGTGTCGAGGAAGGTGCGGCGATCCACCTCGCTGGGGTAGGCGGCCTCGAAGAGGGCAGCGTACTCGTCCGGGGCGTCCGGCTGGGGGAAGTTCTCCAGGGAATCGATGAAGGACTGGATCGACCGCTGCACTGATGGATTGCGGATGTCCTCCACCGAACTGCGCGGGATCCTCCGCTTGCTGATGTAGAGTTCCTGCTTGAAGCGCCAGATCAGATCCCAGGCCGTGGGGATCCCGGCCGCGGCGGAGCATCCTGCGCCGAGTAGCCAGGCCAGTCGTGCGGACCGCATAGAAAAGCGGCGTGCGAAGTCGTCCATCGGGACCTGGGGAAGGTCCGAATCGGCATCCATCTGCACATTATGCCCGGAACGACCTCGCAGGGCGATGAACCACCGCGGTCACCCTGAGGCCGGGAACCTATCCCCAAGGCACTTCCTGCCGCAGAGGTTCAAGCTTGTTGTCGCAAGCATCATGGGATCAACCCGCCGATCCGTCTCCTCCTTCGAAAGATCGTGAGAGGCCAGCGTCCGCCGAATGGCGGCCGCGAGTTGCACCGACGGATCTTCCGGGATTGATAAGCCCCCATCTCGGTCGAGCCATGGCTGTCGAGTCACAGCCGCCGATGGTGACGAGAACGGAATGTTGTCCCGGACTGCCCTGCTGGGATCGCGCGTGGCAGGGGGAAGGAGGAATGCCGTCGTGGAGATGTTCTGAACTAGGTCAATGCCGTGCTGTCGGCGGAAAGCCAGTCAAGCGAGCGCCCAAGTCTCCAGCGAACGGCTTGTCAGGGTGGCAACCTGATACATAGGATCTCTTGACGTACTGCCCACCGGAGGATCGACGCATTGCTGACTGCTACTGGCAATATCAATCAGCAGTACGAGGTCATAGGCGTCGTGCATGCGACCGTGGTTAGGCCTGCGAAGAAGAGCGGCTGTAATGGCGTTGGTGGCCTTCCCATCCAGGAGGCATACGAAGCCGTCACGAAGAACCTTCAGGAAGCCGCCAGGGCATCCGGGGGTAACGGCGTCATCCACATCGGGTATGACCATCGCGTCTCTACGACCAGCGTCGGATGCGGCGGTAACTCTGAACCCCTGTTCGAAGTCTACGGTTGGGGCACGGCGATCCGTACCGGTAATCGATGAGCATCGTCGCCCGCGCATGCTGCGGCATCGTGCATCTTGCCGCGAGACATGCCGTCGTCCCGAGGTCCCTCGACCGGGTATCCGCTGACATCGCCGAAGGGATCATCGGGGCCTACCAGAGACTTCTGTCCGGCCGTACGGGTCGTCAATGCCTGTTCGAACCGTCCTGCTCCCATAGGTCGATCGCAGCCTTTCGCGAGCATGGGTTCCGGAAAGGCCTCATCGAGACGAGCGCGCAACTGCATCGCTGCGGAGGGGCCTACTCCACATGCACGGACTGCTCCGGCAAGTTGATCCTCATCACGTCCGATGGCAGCCGCTACGATGCGAGCGAGACTTCATCTGCGGTGGCGGGCATCCATCGGCGGTCGTAGTGAGCCAAGCCTCCCCCCCTCCCCGGTCCGTGCACTTGCGCTGGATCCTTCAACAACTCCAGGCCGAGGCCTTCGGTATCCGAGAAGCACGCATGGAACACGCCTTCTGGATGATTGATCAAACGGGATGTAGGACGGTATCCCGCATTCGATCGGGCTTCCTCATGTCACGTCTCCCCATCGCGGTACTCGCCGCTTTCGTCCTGCCCGACCTAGCAGCAGCACAGCTGCCGCCTCCGACCTGGAGAGACGAACAGGCCAGCATGCAAGTCTGGTCCACCACGGCCTACTCGGCGCGTCGGGACCGTGCCGTGATCTCCTGCATCAACAGGGCCGACTACGATGCGGAGATCATGATCGAGGTGGCAGTCTCCAACGCAAGCCCCCTGTCCTCGGCACGGGAAGCGCAGGCGACCCCGCGGGGAGCGCAGCCCTCTATCGCCCTGGTCTCGATCGCCAGCAGCGAGCAGACCGGGAACATCCTCCGGTGGAGCGGTTTCAGGCGGGTGGGCTTCGAGACAGCGTACAGGTTGGCCGAGGGTCTGGATTCATCCGGCGTGCTCCATGTCGTCAGCCCTTCCGGTGCGTCGGACACCTTCGGTGGCGAATCCGTCATGGCCAAGCCGTCGGACACCGTCCTCCGCTGTGCTCCGTCGGTCGTCAGCCTGAGGGCACGTCTGGTCCGCATGCGGGATCCGTCCTCCCTGATCACGCTGTACAGCGATGCCAACAGCAGGTGTCGTGGAGGATCCGGCGACGGGCAGGATACCTGGGTATCCTGCGCCGAACGGACCGAGATCGAGGAGAGGCTGGGCCGGGTCGGACAATGCTACGGAAGGGAGGGCCAGATCGGCGCGGACATGCGATGGCACCGCTGTGGCCAGGGATCGCTCCGCCCCTGATTCCTGACCGAAGCCGCCCTCAGGGCACGACTACGGAGCGGCTTCGACCAGGCCTGAATAGACCCATCCCCAAGATTCTTCCTCCCCGACCTGGACCCATCCTCCGGCACGGGAGAACACCCGCAGCCTGGCCCCGTTCGGTGCGGTCCGGACCACGGCCGAGTTCCCGTGCGCCGCTGACCGGACGTTCGCGGCCTGCTTCATGACGATGTGCTCGACGGCATCCCCCGGTCGCGACGCCGCCGCTGCCGGATTGGAGATCTGGGGAATGGGCGGACCGACCACGGCCGGAGGCGTTTCGACCGGCTCGGTCCTCCAGGGCT
>Ga0325401_1004469_pt1 | contig 13179 bp, 8 predicted proteins | sample PopdelMetagenome_FD_205666 | JGI IMG/M metagenome (GOLD analysis project Ga0325401, IMG submission 205666) | Populus deltoides microbial communities from Bellville, Georgia, United States - Xylem-PdKOR-R2 | ecosystem: Host-associated > Plants > Phyllosphere > Stem > Wood/Secondary xylem | place...
ATTAAAAGAAAAGGCAAGAAAAGCCCATATTAATAAATGCATGTGTTCGGTATTTTAATATAAGATGATTTTTAAAAGTAACTTTTATCTAAAAATATATTAAAATAATTTATTATTATTATTAATATTAGCATATCAAAATTATAAAAAAACACTAAAAATTATTAAATTAATATTTTTTCAATTAAAATATACTTTTTAAAACATAAAAAAAAAAAAAAACAGAAGCTACCCCATAATTTAAAAATGTTGGGGGGGGGGGGGGATGATGGGAGGCTTTTTTTGTTGACTGTTCCATAAAAATTGGTGGTCGTACCTATCATTTCATGTTTATCGCGACATAATTTTCAAAAATAGATGTTAGGACAGATCTTGATGATCTATGTATCTAATTCCAATAGTAATTAGTGAATGATGTTTCAACAAATTAATCCATCAATTCCTTTTCTTGTTGTTGCCTACACCCTCTAGAACTCAAGTCTTGATAATCTTACAAGAATAGGAAAAATTATCCAACAAAAGGTGCAGTCAACTATCAACGTAACGCCTAACTAAAAAAAGGAAACGAAAAGTCAATGTTTCTAAGTTATCAGTCAATGCCATTACCATTTCTCTAAAAAACAGGGAGTTTTTTTAGGAAGCTGTGATGAATAAATCCATTCCTAGCAAGTATTTTGAGGCTACCCTTTGTTTGTCCTAACTGGATTGTCGAGTGTGAGTCAAACAAACAGCCTTGGCTTCTTTTTTTGTTGTACATTTGCATTTAGTCTCCTTCAGCTTCTCTCCTTCCCTTTCATCACTTTATATACATACATACAGCCTCTTCTTCCATTCCTTAATCCTGTTCCTCCAAGGTTGCTTGCTGAAAGTAGCTGGATTTTCACCGCCTTGCATCACTGAAGAATCAGAGGCCTGTTCTGTGAGGTATGGTTTCTTTTTACCTGCTCAAATGCCAAATTCATGTTACTGGAATTTGAGTATTTCTTGATATGGCATCTCATGGTTGCATTGATAGACAATCTAAATACCGTATAAACTAACTGTTCATGTTTTGGCAGAGAAAACAAGCTCTCTTTTTCTTAGCTATATTTGATAGTTTTGAGCAGGAGAGTCAAGCTTCATCAGAAAATAGATATTAGAACAATATTAGGCACCCTGCAGGAAAAACAAGACTATGCCAGCCAGATTACGACAGATGAGTTTTGTTCTTCCTATATGCTCCTATTCCTGGTCAGAATATGAAAAACCTTCAGGAAATTTACATAGTCTGTTGAGGGAAACATCAATGCAAACCCCAGTTAACATTATATCTTTTTAAAAAAAAAAAAAAACTTATAAGGGTGAATTCCTTACATTAAATTTAATAGAATTTTATAGATAAAGGAGCAAATTACCTTAGAATCTGACCCATCTTCTGCATTAGGTCCCGAGCCGGATAAAACAGGAACTCAATTTGAATTATGCTGGTCAAAATCATGATTTTGAGACTGATAGGAAGCAATAGCAATTGGGAAGGGAGAGAGATTAACACTTGCCTGTAACCATTCAAGAGTCAAAAGAAAATAGGTAAGCCTAAAGCCAAGCCAGAACCCATAACAATGTGTCTCAAGACACGCAAACACACCATGCAAAAGGCATCGCTACTTGTTATTGGCAAATGTGATTGCCACGTCCAAAATATGGCTCCATGTCTATGGATTGTAACTCAAGCATGGTATATATAATTCCTATCCAACTGCAATGAAAGCCTACCTTCGTCTTTTAGTTAAAGTTTATACTTTTGACTGCTCTAAAATGAAAGGAGTTAGGCAAGCCAAGGTGCTGCCAAACATTTCATGGGCACTTTCACTAATAATATATATATATGTACATGCTTTGATGTAATAGATGTCACTCTTTAGATGCATGAATTCTGCCTAACCGCATGCGTGTTTGTTCCATAAATGAGAGGCTTCCAGCTCACAAATTTGAACCTTTTCAGGTCGTAGCCTAAATGACTTGGGAGCAAGCTTGTACATTGAGATAAGCATCAATGGAGAAGCCGCCAAGCCAGAGCACAGTCGGTGGTAAACCTATTACTACATTTGTGCAAACAGACACAAAGGCCTTTCGTGATGTCGTTCAGCGGTTAACAGGCTCATCAGAGGGTGATGCAGCAGAAGGAACAGCAGGAGCAGCAACAAAGATTGCAGGCATAAAGAGATCAACACCTAAACTCCACGAAAGAAGGCAGAACCTAAGGCCCAAGCTAGAGATAGTGAAGCCCCCTCTTAACTTCAAACCTAGTACATCGCCAACAACATCGGGTAATCACAGTCTTCTTCCAAGTCCTGCAGGAACCCCTTCGTTCATGTTCTCCCCTTCCACCATTTTATCAACACTGTCAATCCAAGAACAGGAGAGCAGAGGAGAGTCAGCAATATCTGACTTAAATAACGAGGAAGAAGAGAGAGCCATTAAAGAGAGGCGATTTTACCTGCATCCATCACCTCGGTCTAAACCTGGTTACACTGAACCAGAGTTGCTTGCCTTGTTTCCTTTAACATCCCCCCAAGCAAGTGACAAACAGTAATTTTGACAGCGCATATCCTCCCACTGGAAGAACTTTTTTCCATGCGAAGTAAAGGACGTCGTGTTAACTGTTACCATAAACAAATGTAATCGTTTTTGAAAAAGCACCAAGTACTGTAATAGTATTGTTCTTATAATTCTCAAGAGATCATTTTTCATCACAAATAAGCATGCGCGGTGACTCATGTGAGTGCAGAAATGACGACTAAGGTATCCATTTTTAAATATAATGAATGAGTAAAAGTGCAGGGGATTATGTGCCATTGGAAGCCTTCATCATATCTTCTTGAAGCATGCATGGTTAACTTTTCAGGATATCGCTGTGGTCTGCCCATAGGTTATTTTTCGCTATACAATCAGTGTCCATTTTACTCTCATTTTCCTGACCTTTTTGTTGAATGTCATCTGTGGTCTAATTGCTGAGGGATTGCAACCACTTAACAAAAATGACAGGAGAAATCTGAACTCTTTGACAAGTGTGTTTACTGGTAAATATTTCTAAAGGAAAGGATTGACACACTGAAATCTAGACTATAACTAAAAAATTGTAGTGTAATAGTTGAATATATATATATATATATAACCGAAATTTCAAAAAGGTTTCTTTTATATTTTTTTATACCAAGTTATCGACTCAATATTCTCAACCTATAAACATCAATCAAAATAATTATCCCATCATCTGAACCTTTAAAACTCAACCATAATATCAAATTCTCATTTCCATATTCTATAAAACGATTATTTAAAGTCAATTAATTCATAGCATGCATTACATCATGTATAAGTAATTAAGTTAAATATTATAATTCTTAAACACAAAAGTATATTACAACAAAATATTGGTTCTTCCAATAACATCAATTACTTAACAAAATTATCCATCCATACATCACTTTTCAATTTGAGGGTACCTAAAAACATAATCATATTAAGCATGATTAAAATTATACATTACGATAAACAAATAATTAAGGACTACTTATTTATGTGCATTAATGTAATTCCCACATCTTTAAATGAAATATATTATCTTTAGTAATTCAATAATTTCATCAATTCTTAATATAATTTCCGAATAGAAATAAATTTACGAAAATACCAAGAGTATCTCTAACAAACCCACATAGTTAACTTTAATTTAAATCAATTAAATTCTACAATTATCCATTACACCGAGTATTTATCTCATTAACCAGGGAGTTAAATTCTTTTAACTTACCCATTCGTCAAGATACAATTTCCCTTAACCAGGAAATCATTATCTTCATGCACCCATCTATCTGGGCATTATTTCCATTAACCAGAAAATAATCTTTTGAATTTGCCTATTCAACAGGGCATTAAAATTACTATCTAAGAAAATTCCTTCTACAATAATTTCAAATAAGCTATTAAGTTACTTTAAAGCGTTGAACACCTACCTAGTGCTTGTGTGCGCGACGAGGTCCCTTGTAGATTAGATCCTGTGGCCTCATCTGTACCAACACAATTTACCATGTCATTGCTAATTCATTTGAACCAATACAATTATAATACTAATTACATATTTCTTGATTAAATCTAACACCCTCAAATAAGTTAATTAAACTTTTAAATCAAGAAGGATAAAATCCCCTTTTTAATTTTTTTTTATCGATATAAGTCCCCGAATTCTCCAACGATTTACTCGATTTGTCTAAAACCACCCTCCTAAATTAACGAAGTCCAAATCAAAACTTTTTTCCCTTTTCTCCTTTTTTTTTATGTGTGTCATTGCCGAACTTCAATAAGAAAAGAAGGTGAGAGTTTTTCTCCATTCTTATAAAAATCATTATTCAATTAACCCATCAACATCAATTATCTACAATTTGATAAGATTTATAAACAATTTTATTAAAACTCAATTGTCCCAATTTTCTTTTTCATAGCCGAAATTCGTTTCAAAGAAGAAAGTGAGGACTTTTCTTCTCTCTTTGAAAAATCCTTTCTTATTTCATCTATTAACATTTATAAACCTATATTTTCCCACAATTTCAAAACAATTGCATTAAAACCTTAAATCTTTCAAATCTTCCTCTTTGGCCGAAACCTCTAAAGGGAGAAAGGGATTTTGTTTCTTCTATTTAAAATTAAACACTTACTCAATCATAATTCATGCTTTCTAACATGGTTCAATCATAATTTCCATTATTCTCATAATTAATATCATAAACCCACAATTTCACATAATCACAATAATTCAATTCCTTCATCAAAACATAAAATTTGAGAAGTTAATCACTTGGAGCATGTTCTTTACTTTACTTTGATAAGGATTCAAGGAAAAAATGCAAAAAAAAAATCTTGTCTTGTCCTCCCTCTTCAAACCCTAGTTTGAATTTCTTCTTCCAAAACACTCACAACACTAAAATCACCCCTCTAAATTTGTTTAACTAAGTTAATCACTCCAATTATACACTTTTATTGATGAAATCAACAAGAATTCAAGTAGAAAAATCACACAAAACCTCCCCCTCTCTTTGTTTTAAACCGTCGGCCAAGAGAGAAAAATGGGGCATTTATATTTTAATTTTTCTTGTATTTACACATTGGCTCTCATTACTTTTTATTTCTATTTTTGTCCCACAATTCTTTTTTTTACTTAATTTACACCATAACACCTTCTCTTTTATTCGATTGTATTTCTTCACAATACCTGAAATCCTTTTATTTAATCTATTCAGTGTTTTATTTATTTTGTTCGGATTATAATTTATTGGGTTTTTACAGGTGCATTATTAGGATTTCTTTGCATAAGAACACAAAACTATTGTTTAGAAAGCTAAAAACCAGGAGTTTATAAACAATATATGTTGCATAGTACTTTCTCTAGTCATATTTGACATGTTTGCTTATCTTTACTATTCAATTATATTCATGTGAGGTAAAGTTCCATTAAGCACAGCAATAATCACTTCAATTCATGAACTTAAATAAGAACAAGTTACAAAGTTTAAGGCGCGTCCGTTTTATCTGTTGGAGTTTCCCAGCAGTTGGGAGACAGTCATACTAGTCTTTCAAAATAACATATGAAACAATACCAGGTCACTAAAAGAAATTGTCCAATTAAGTTGTTAACGAATAACTTTCAGATGCTATCTACTGGAGGTTATGTAGAATTTTATGATGTCAAAAGTTCTATGGTTGGGACTTGCCTCTCCAGGAATATGGATACTTGAGGGCAGATGGATGTCAGTTAGAAAGGCATTGAACCTTGATGCTCAACTATATAGAAACTGTGTTGAACAGAAATCTGCCAAAAAACAAATTCCTCTTAAGTTGATAATAAACCAGGTGACAAACAAATATTAAACAAAATGGTGACATGTTAGAGATAAATGAACAAGTGTAAATACAGCTATGAAAACCTCAGTCTCTTATAATTATGAAAATATCCAATCTCAATGCCCACAACTCACTAAGGTATGCCACCAAAAAAGATGAAGAAAGCAGAAGGAATTGGTTGACACATTGAGGCCTTCCAAAGGACTGTGGAGTGACTCATTTTGATGACTTTGCACACATTAAGGCCAAACAAGGGGTCTAATGAAATCCACACTTTTACAATTTGTCATTTAGACGCAATAGATTAATTTGAAGTTGGAAACATACCAAAACTGTAGAAGAAACTCATTCCATGATCCTGACACAGAAGTTGGGAAACATTGCATCCAATCGATTAACTTGAAGTGGATCATGTTTAACAACTGAATCAACATGAAGTACAGAGATTGTGGCTACACCCCAATGCAGCAGAATTATGGCTTAGAAAATTTATATCCGATTATAGTAACATCTTTTGCAAGGCAACTCCACTTGCTTTCACATCTAACATTCAGAAAGCTGTAAGTTTAACAGTTGATTTAATTGAAATGGCTCTTTGATTTGGTCATTTAAGGTACTTAATATTCTGTAAATATCAATTCTATGAGGATGAGAAGTATCTCCAGCCACAAAGACATTTTTTCTCCTCTCCACTTCAATCCAACTGCATCCTGCTGGCTTTTTAAGATCTCTTGTCCTCATCAGTTTCCTTATTTCCATGACTCCATCCCATCTAGCATCTGCTGCATACAGGTTTGACAAAACTACATAGTTCCCAATATTCTCTGCTTCAATTTTAAATAAACGGTCCGCTACAAAACGACCCAATTCCACTTCATGATGGGTCCTGCAGGCACCTAACAGCGTCCCCCATATATTTGCATTAGCTTCAATGGGCATTCCAGTCACCATAGAAAATGCATCATCAATTCGACCTCCCCGAGCAAGAAGATCCACCACACAAGAATATTGTTCCATGGTTAGCTTCATTCCATGGACCTTCTCTATAGAATAAAAGATATTTAATCCTTCATCTACAAGGCCAGCATGACTGCATGCAGATAAAACAGTGGTGATGATAACATGATCTGGCTTTATACCCAATTCAATCATATGAAAGAAAGTCCCAAGAGCTTCCTTTCCCATACCATGCATGGCATATCCTCTAATCATGGCAGTGAATATAATCAGATCCTTATTTGGAATTAATTGAAAAAGTTTAAAAGCATAGCCTATGCTGCCGCATTTTGCATATACATCTTGCAGAGCTCCATCCAAGTGGAGATCACCAAAACAAGACCTGATCGCATATCCGTGGCACTGCTTTATCAATTGCACAGAAGCCATTTCAGCACATGCTGGAAGGAGGCTCATGATAGTCACTGCATCGGGTTTTATTCCGTGAGCTTGTAGCTCATGGAAAAGACCAAGAGCTTGACTAGAACAATCATTTTCAGCATATAATCTAACCATTAGATTCCAAACAGAGAGATCTGAGGAAGGCATCCTGTTAAAAGTTATATATGCTTCATCAAGGAACCCGCAATTGATATAACCTGAGATCATTGCTTTGAAAGTGACCAAATTCCTGTTCTCTGATAAACTCTGGAAAACTTTAGATGCATACTCAATGTTACCACATTTAGCATATGCATCAAGTATTGCATTTCCAATGGTAGGTTCAACATCAAATTTTGATGATAAAAGACCATGCCTAATTGAGTAGCTATGGGCCTCTTTAACCTTGTCTTCTTTCAAAACATTAACACAAAAGTGAACAACACTTAAGATTGTAACAGAATCAGGTGTAGTTCCTTCACTAAGCATCCACCGTAATAATTCCAGAAACCAGGTATTATACCCACTCTCAACAAGGGCATCAAGCATGGAATTCCATGATATTAGGTCCCTCCGAGAAATCATAAAAAATGTCTCGTATGCTCCTTCTATGTCATCACACTTGGCATAAAAACTAACTAGAGCATTCCCGACAGACGTATCCTCACATAATAAAGGATGCCGAAGGACATAGCCATGAATCATTTTACCAACGTGCAAGTTTCTAGACTGTGCACAGGCAGGAATAATGCAGAGAAGGGTGACAGAATCTGGCTCAATCATGTCTAGAGTAAGTAATTCATGAAACAATTCCAAAGCTTTTGACCATTCACCATTTGATGCATATCCTGCAATAATAGCATTCCATGAAACCAAATCTCTTAATTCCATTCTTCGAAACAGCAATTCTGCTTCTTCTACCCGTCCAACTCTTAAATAGAAACTTACCAAAGCATTCCAGACAAAAACATCCGCTAACAACTCGTTATGCCGGAGCACATAACCGTGAATCTCTTTCCCGAACCAGTAAGCAATATACTCGTCAAAAGATGCACAAACAGGCAGAATATTAGCTAAGGTAGTATAATTTGGCTTTATTTGACCTTTTAGCATCGAACTAAACAATCTAAATGCATCCTCCATCAAATTATTCTCTGCAAACCCTGAAATAATCGCATTCCATGAAACAACATCCTTTTCATCAATACTATCAAAAGCAGCATAAGCATCTTGGCATACTAGTCCACATTTTGCATACATCGACACCAATGCATTCCCAGCAAGTGTATGTGTATCCAATCCAGATTTAATAGCATAACAATTCACACTCCTACCCATATATACATCCCCTAAGCGAGCACAAACAGGAAGAACAATAGCAGCAGTAACAGAACTAGGCTTCGGATAATTAGCACCATGCATTTCCCTGAATAACCTCAAAGTCTCAGCATCATAAACTCTGGACCCAGCATACCCAGATAAGAGAATGTTCCAAAAAATAGGATCACAATCATTACAACTACCAATTTCACCAAAAAGTTTCTTGCTTTCATCTAGAGCTCCACATTTGGCATACATATTAAGCAGGGCCTTAGACACAGCATGGCAAGAAACATGACCTATTCTAACAATACTCCCATGAAGAGCTCTCCCGCATTTTATAGCTGATAGTCCAGCACAAGACTTGAGAATCGATGCAACAGCCTGATAATCTTGTCTAAAAGCTCCATTACAGTCAGTTATCATGGTATTCCATGCTTTTAAATATGGCTCAACCATCTTACTAAACAGCACCACTCTAGTTTTTCTCGACAACCCGAGTTAAAAAAACAACTTTTTGTTATTGTTTTCGGCTACAAAATGAAAAAAAATGAGACCTTTCTCTTCACATGGAAATTTCAACAAATAGTTTGCATGCAAAAGCTCAACCCTATAAAAGCATAAGAGCAAGATCCAATTGAGCTCAAACCCACCAATTCCTTGAAGATTCATGTTCCACTTTTTCAAAGAAGCACCTACTTCATTGGTCAACTGAAATTGGGTCCGATCCTCCTTTGAAGAATTTTGAAACTTTCAATGGTAAAGACCACCATTATATTCGTCACTTCACTTTCACAGGTATTGCCCAATGCAATTTTTAGTTTATTACATCAAGGAAATGGCTTTCCTGTCCTCCAGCATACGTTCTCCAATGAAGGGTAGTTTGGGAATTCCAAGTATAAACTGAAAGGCCCGAAATTACCTCGAGCAAGAGCAACCCCACCCACTCTTTCCCTCTCAGTGGATTATTATTATCAATTAATTAGCAAGTCAATTTTAATCAAATCAATCAGAGAAAAAAAAGAAATTGAATAGGGTTTCGGTCCCTCTATCTCCCTCGTTCTTCAAGAAGACGGAAGACAAAGTTCTGAAGGTTTCTATGTCTCAAAGGTTCGATCTTTAATCTCTACAGTTTTTTTTTTTTAATTTAATTCAAATGGTTCGAGTCTTTTTTTTTTTGGGTTTTATATGACGATTAACATTTTAATATATTAAAGATTGAAACTTTGATTGTGGGCTATTTTTTTAAAAAAAAGAAATTGATGTTTGGTTAATGAAATTGATGTGAATGGATGGGACAATCAAATGGTCTCTGACTTGGTGATTAAGGAGAATTTACTTATCGTTTTTTATGTTTGGATTAGTTGAATTGATGTGAATGGGAAACTTTGTTTATTGTGATTATGATGTATTCAAAGTGACATTAATTTGATGATTAATACTGTAAGAGATGAAGGAGAATTTATTTTTTCGTTGTGGAATATGTTGTTGTTGTTATTGTTCACTTTGATGTCTACATTAGTTAATTGATATGAATAAGAAATCAAAGTGTTTACGGTGATTTTTCAACTCCCTTTGATTCTTGTGTGGGTTTCTTTTTGATGTATTTAGGAAACCTTGCAAGTATTTTGCTCAAGGAGCATGCTGGCGAGGGGATCATTGTAAGTTTGTGCATGAAAGGAAAGAGCCTCAACCTCTGTCAAGAAATGTAATGATATTTTGTGTTTATTAGTTTTTTCGTGATGATTTGTTTTGGTTGAGTCAGGATTTGATTAGTTCTCTTATTGTTTGTTGGTTTTATATTACTGATTTATCGATGCAGGTTTGTACTTTTTATCAAAAAGGAAATTGCACTTATGGAAGTCGATGCAAATATGAACACGTCAAAACTTCCTGGGTAGCTTCTGGTGGTGCTGCCGGGGCATCATCTTCATCGAGTCCTCATCAATCTGTAATCTTAAGTTCTATTCCTGCAAGTGTTGGATCAAGTAGGGATGGCAAAAAAGAAGACCGTCCTCTCTGTTCCTTTGATGTTGCTGGTGATTGCCCCCATGGAGATAAATGTTCTTTTGTTCATGGTGATTTATGCCCTACTTGTGGAAAACATTCCTTGCATCCCTTCCAGGCAGATGAGAGAGAGGAGCATGTGAAGTCATGTGAGAAGAACCAAAAGTTTCTTGTGGCAGTAAAACGAAGTGAAGAAATTGAGTGCAGTGTATGCTTGGATCGTGTACTTTCAAAGCCCACAGCAGCTGAACGAAAGTTTGCAGTCCTACCTGAATGTAATCATCCATTCTGCATATCCTGTATCAGAAATTGGCGTAATGGTTCCCCAGCCTCTGGGATGGCATTGAGAGCCTGCCCAATATGTCGTAAAACATCACACTTTGTCATCCCAAGTCTTATTTGGTATTCCTCTAAAGAAGAAAAGCAAGAAATTATAGATACATACAAGGCCAGGCTCAGGTGATCTTTTTGAAACTATGTATATCTCTGCTTTACTTGCAACCTGATTTGTTTGATCATCAATCTAATCTTGGATAGATTCAGAAATAATTTCAAACACATGCCTATTGTAGTTGGACACTTGTTAAGATATCCCTGTTCTACTTCTTGATGTAGTAGAAGAAGGAGATATAACTTTGTTCATATTCTGAACAAATTATCGGTTTAAGCATCGACAAGCAAGCTAGATACTGAATATGGACCTAAGAGAACTTGATATTCCTTAATTTGTGCTGTAGATTTCTGTTGTGAAATAACTGCAAATCTGCAATTATATTCATTTTTTTATTTTCTGTTTTTGCAGGCAAATAGATTGCAAGCACTTCAACTTTGGGAATGGGAACTGCCCATTTGGCATCAATTGTTTTTACAAGGTAAGATTAGTCAATTTGAATATGCAATTTCAATTACATATTGCTTCTGTCTGTCGCACTGTTAGAGTATCTTGTGAAGATTCTATTTTTTATCTCAAAATGTTTTTCACAGGCGCTTAATTTACCCACAGACATTTAGTCATAATTGAAGGCTACCAAAGCTGTAAAGCTATGTTTTATTCTTAACTGCACTTACCTGGACCTTTTTTTGTCTGATCGTCTGAACATGTGTTGTTAGACAATAACTTCTCTACTCTTCACACCCCCATTGCCAATGCGCTAGCCTCATGCCTTTGCTGGCTGCCCACTTTTGAAGCTGTAACTTTTTAAATTTGGGTGTATTGAATCTCTCTCTCCGGGTCTTGAATGTCTCTTCTTCTGTCTGTAAATTTTCTCACATGCATTTATTTTTAGGATTGTTTTTTGGAGGCATAGTTGAATGTTGTGGCTCTTTTTCCACAAATGGTAAAAAAAGAAAAAAACAGATTTAAGAACCAGGAGATAAATCATTCTTTATCATTGGAAGAGTGCTTCCTTTATGTTCATTTATCGTTAGCTTATTACTCTTCCTAATGAATACCTTGTTGTGTTGTGTTGTGTTCTAGCACACTGTCATGCCGGGCTCATATACATGGAAACATCACAAGCCCCCTCCAAGGAGGCCACCACCTCGTCGCAGATCCAATGCAGGGCATGCAGATTCATCATTTGATTATTTTGGGCCAACAATGGAAGATTTACTAGACATGTTTGATGATGATTATCTTGATTATGATAATTACTGCGATCCCTTTCATGAAGAATATCAACTGGACGTCTTTGATTATGAGGATTATTTCGATGAAGAACGGCTTTCTCCTTTTGACATGGCTTTATTACTTGCAGGGATGGATTGTGGAGGAGCAAGTGACATCTCTAGTGATGAGGATGATTTCTATTAATTCATATAGCTTTTTATCCTTCGTTGCAAACAGTTTGAAAATGACATCACAAGTCATTTTGCTTTCTGGGATTTCGTATCTTTCTCCTCGTAAGCATCTTTGAGAAGATGAAGTTCGTGGTCTGTTAACTATATAAGGTTGTGTTGCAGGGGTTGTGTCAAGAACTGTATGTTCTGATTGCATTGTAGTAGTACGGCTGCCAGGATTTTGATTGCCTCTATTTATATGTTCACGGCAACATATTGGATAAAGATAGTAGGAATTTGCAATGTCATCGGTTTTTATTTCTATCTTTATCAACACTGGTATTATAATTTTAGGAGGCTCAATTTTCATGAAAAGTGTGTTTCTTTTTCGCATTTTGATCCATCATTCCCACAAGAATATTTTTTTATATATATAAATATATGTACAAGAAAACCAGGATGAGGAGATTCTGACATGTTGAGATAAAGGAAAACAGGCTCCGGGCCTTTGATTGCTGTATAAAGGGCATGCATAGCAAACGGAAATGCCATTTTTACCTTCACATGTTTGCGGAGACAAGGAGAGTAACCCTCGGACAGACCATTTGTTTTTCTGGAACAAAAATACACTCTCTTCTCCTTCTAGGTTATACTTGTAGACGTGACAGCAGAAATTATAGCTTAGTCCCTATGAGCTAAAACCCTAATAAATTAGCCCTCATGATCAACCTTAAGCTAATTCTTTGATTGTCAACTCATTATTAATGGATCCATTCCTTGTTAAGAAGAAATTATCGAACATTAGCCCTTTTCATCTTC
>Ga0325401_1004471_pt1 | contig 13177 bp, 5 predicted proteins | sample PopdelMetagenome_FD_205666 | JGI IMG/M metagenome (GOLD analysis project Ga0325401, IMG submission 205666) | Populus deltoides microbial communities from Bellville, Georgia, United States - Xylem-PdKOR-R2 | ecosystem: Host-associated > Plants > Phyllosphere > Stem > Wood/Secondary xylem | place...
CTATTTTGTTTAGTAAAAATACCCATTTGTATAAAAATTAAATTAAATTTGACTTACTAATTTTTAGTAAGTATAATAGCTAGGGATCTCGAGTTGATGAGCTCTTACATGTGGTTTGGTCTTTGAAAATAATTATATATATAAAAAAAATCCATGTTACAACAGACATTCCTTTTATAATCTAGAATCCATTTGTTTTTTGTGTTTTAAAATCGTTTTTGAAAAAAAATTAAATTGTTTATTTATTTTTTTATTTTAAATTAATTTTTTTTAATATTTTCAGATATTTTAATATGTTGATATTAAAAATATTTTTTAAAAAAATAAAAAAATATTATTTTAATTTATTTCTAAATAAAAAATATTTTATAAAGTGATTACTACCGATCTTTCAATATCCGAAACTAAATAAATAAAGAAAAAAAAGACTTTTGACGAGGTCAGTTCTCGTGCTTTTCCTTTAACAAGTAAAAGATACCGTATCTATCCTGCATTAAAAGACTTCCAACCACCAAATTCATGAACCTCGTGCGTGCCAGCCATCATCTTCCTCGAGTTGACTCGCTGGAGCACAAAATTCTGATAGGCCAAATTCTCCTCATTTGCAGAATTAGCTCCTTATACTTTATATAAATCTTTTAATTTATCATTTTTAACATATATTTGTTTTATATACTCTTATTCAAATGGATGAAGACATTTTTTACACGGGAAAGTTTCTATGAAAAACAAAATTTAAAATCATATAAAAATAATATTTTTTAAAAAATTATTTATTTTTAAATAAACCAAGAATATGTTTGATATTAAGGCAAACCATATAATTAACAACATTAACACACCAAACATTAAAAAAGGAAAAAGCCTCCAAGAAGGGCTTGCTTATTTCAAGGTGAAGCTATTTATTAAAAGTATAAATTAGAAAACTAATAAAAATAGAAGAAATAGTTACTCAAGAACAATTAGAAATTGAAGTTAAAATATAAAAACAAAAAGAAATAGATTAATTTCAGTACGGAAAACGCGTTGATGTAGATTGAACTTTGCTTTCTTGTGATTCATGAATCATATTTTGTCTGGTTCATTATTATATAATGGCCAGGAGGACAGATTTCTAGAGTGAGTTCGTGGCTGTGTTTTTAAGTTTTTTTTTTTTTTTTTTAAATAAGTTCAAAAAATATTTTTTAAATTTTATTTTGATATTAACATTTTAAAACAAATTAAAAATATAAAAAAATTATTTTAAACAAAAAAAATTAATTTTTAAAAACACGATTAAAAAAACAGTTCCAAATACTCATGCAATTCTAGTGAAGTTTTTTAAATGGAGCCCCACTGAGGTTGCAAGAAATCTCATCATGTCCTCTATCTTTCATCATCCAATCAATGCATCAAGAATAGCAAGCCAAGTTCATAGCAATTAAATTATAGAGTCCAAAACAATTGAATTGTAGTAAAATTCCAGGGAGGTTCCTAGCAAGTAGCAACCTCTTCCTTCTCGTGTTGAAAGTAGTTGCAATAGACACATGCCTATTCAAAGCGTGAGAAGATTCAGAGTGGTTACAAGCACAGGTGTTCATCCTTCTAGAAAAATCTTTTAAAAAATTCCTTGATTGTATTCAAGATGGGTCCTCTCCTCTTCAGACGAAACAGTAATGGTGGTTAATGATGGATTAATCATCAGTTACCCAAAGGAAAAGGATTCACTGCACATCTCGACAATCGATTTGATGTCTCCTATATAAGACAGTCAAAGTTAAACAATCTTTCGTCTACTATAAAAAAACAAAAGCATTAAACAAATTGATCTTTGACAACTTGTGATTATTTGTATTGTCAAAGTCTACTTCAAAAAAAACTGTTGATAGAACCAAGAATGAGGGTCTTTCTCAGGGATAAGTAAATGCCTCACGGCCAAGTTGCCTCTGATTTTACACAAAAAAACAAGGTATACACTTGTTATGGGGTAGCCTAGGTTGTTTGAGGTCACCTACTCTCTCCTAAGCTAATAAAGGTTTGGTCTTTTTTAAAATTCTTCTACTTCAGGTACATGCTGCTTCCAAGACCGAAGTTTGAATTGTTTTGTTAGAGAGATTGAAATGGTGGGTTTCTCTTTATTTCTCAAAAGAGTCAAGAAAGATCAAAGCTTGGTGCATTAAACTGTTGGTATGCACGCATGCATGTAAGTTTCTCGCCGTTTCTTGTTTTGACAGTTCCTCTAGTAATTTGCTTGTGTATATGTTTCTGGGTTTTTGAGAGTTTTTCTTTTTGTTTGGAGTCTAAAAGAAGAAACTCTTCATGTGTAAGTGTTTAATTTCTGAGAGATTTTTGCAGGTCCTTGTTTCTCTGGTTGTTATGACTCCTGAAATGAAATTTCTCTTATTTGATGTGTGAGGATTATTCATGGAATTTAGGTTTGGAGATTTTACAATGGCACTGTTAATTTCAAGGGAACTGAATTAACACAAGATGTAGAGGGGACAAGTAACTTATTGACATATAGGACCAAGGAGGAAGCACCAGCAATTCTGATGCATGTTATCCCCCTTGTGTCTTATCTGAATTAACTTTCTTGGTTTTCACTTTCTAGATTCTTATAATCTGATTCTGAATAGATACTGTTTATGGTTTCTTTGGAATAAAAGGAAGTAGAATTGCAGTGTTAGATCTCTTACATTGAATCCCTTTTTTGCGTTTGTTGTTATTAAAAGCATGACGCTTTAATTTCTGATTCCAACAAAAGAGAAGTGATTGCCTTTTTCCTTTCGTCATTCAAATACGATTGACTTATGAAGATCTCTTACTATTCTTGGATTTTGACCTGCTTGTGGGGCTAACACGAGTTGTTGCGGTCATTCTTTTGCCGGCACAGATGATTATGATGGAGCAAAGTGAGATAATTGAAGAGGAACATGTTCTTGGTTTGCCTCCTTCACCTCCTCTAACTGTTGGGATAGCTATAGATGGAAAAGGAAGCAGCAAGTACTTGGTGCAATGGGCATTGGAGAAGTTCATGCCTCAGGGAAAGGTTGCATTCAAGTTATTACATGTTTGCCCAAAGATCACAGCAGTCCCTACGCCAAGTAAGCAGCTCCTCTCTAAAATTACTTGCAGAAATGCCTGCTTTCTAATTGTTGTTTGATTCTAGTTTCTTCACCAAAATGCTTGTAGATCTGGTTTATGAAAGATTATTGTGTTGGTATTGAAATATAGGGGAAGACAATGCCGGTGTTGCATTTGATGGTTATTTTCAAAAGGAGAACACAATTTAACAAATTTGAAAAAATAATGCTTTCAATCATCAAGAAGCTTGATATTTATTAATGAAAACTAAACTCTCTTCTCTTGCCATCTGATTTTGTTTACCTTCCAGTGGGGAATTTTATTCCTATATCACAAGTACGAGATGATGTAGCAGCAGCTTATAAGAAGGAAAAGGAGTGGCAGACACTCCAAATGCTTCTCCCTTTCAAGAGTATTTGTACCAGGAAAAAGGTCAGTCTTGTTCCTTGCAAGACTGTTTGTAGTCAAATAAAGTTCATGAAGTGATCCTGGGAATGCTGACCTTAAAATGCACTTCAATTTCAACACAGGTGCAAGTAGATATTGTGTTAACTGAATTGGATGATGTGGCGAAGGCAATTGCGGAGGAGGTTGCCAAGTGCAATATCAATAAACTTGTTATAGGAGCAGCTTCTCGTCGCATGTTTACAAGGTATGCCCATGGTTTCAGAAGTGACATTAAGTTATCGGATGTTTGTTATCTAAACATGAATGCTTGACAAACTAATAAAACGATCCAAATTCTAGGATATCAAGAATACCTATTAGCTTGAATAATAATTTGGATCACTGGTGACTTGATTAGAGAAAATGATCCGGGCCTCGGATGCTCTTATATAGCTTTTTATTTTTTTCACATGCACTTGTTACTTATTAGCATGATAATCTTTTCAGGAAACATAAGGGAAATAATCTCTCCTCAAGAATCTCGGTTTGCGCTCCCAATACTTGCACAGTCTATGCTGTTTCAAAAGGAAAATTGCTATCTATTCGTCCATCTGATTTAGAGACAAGTGGAAGCTTTAGAGATGGTGTCAGTATCACCAGTCATACTACTAACTCCTCATCAAGTTCTACTTCGAGCTTTCAAACAGGTAATCTACAGTTGTAGTGAAGATTTGAGGTCCATCCACTTATGACCACAAGCATGAATGTGTAATTTGTGGAGAATAACTGACATATGAGTTCGTCTCATGGACTTAGCACTACCCTTGCCTTGTGGTTTCTACTGTCCGCACTGCAAAATTTGTCCAGAAAATTGTGTAGAAACAAGTTTTTAATCCATCTCTTCCTCTGTTTCTTGAATATGCAGGTTCCAACTCAGTTTCTCCATTCTCTCATTTCCAATCTCCATCCCTGCCAGTTCAGCGATTTCAAGCTCTTTCATCTATAAACCAGGGCTTTCTTTATACCAGAACAAATTCCTGTGAGACAAATCCGTCAAGAAGCCTGTCTCTGGATTTTGAAGAAAAGGTTAAAGGGAGTTCTTGTCCGAGTATTTCAGAAATAGAACACCCAGTCACTCCGAGTTCTAGCTTCAAAAGCTTGTCAACTGAGCACCCGTCATGGAGATCTGATCAAGCTTCAACCTCAGATGTGCTTACAGATTGTTCCTCATCTGACAGCCAGGTAGTTTTGCATTTTTTTTTGTTTCGGTCCTCTGTAGCATTTATTTGAGGTGTTCTTTGGCATCATTTATTTGCAAAATCCTCACCTGCTAGTAGTGAAATCTTAATTATACAGAACTGTGTGTAAATATAAAGGTTCAACTTCTTCATGCAAGCTTATTGAAATCTGTACAGCACCATAAATTTCTTGAAAATCTGCACTACTAGAATAGTCTCTGCCAAATATATGTTGTTATTAAAGAACTGATGTTTCAGGAGAATGTGCTACATTCATTAGAAAAGCTCACGTGTTGATCATTAAAAAGTACTCCTCTTTTGAAGCAACAGTTCAGTTGTGTGCCAGTGCTTCAGCAATGACAATATGGTTGTAGACTTGTAGCCTTTGGTGTGGTACTCGGAGGTGAATGTAAGATCTAAATGCCCCACCCCACCTTATGTTTTCCTTTGCAATCTTTCATGCAGGCAAATATCAACTTTGAGCTAGAAAAGCTGAGGATTGAACTAAGACATGCTCGAGGAATATACGCAGTAGCTCGAAGTGAGACATTTGATGCTTCTCGAAAGGTTAGTATGAGTAAATGTATTGGTTTCTTTCTGTGATGATTCTGCTAGCCAATTGCTGATGTAATTTCAGCAACATCTACCAAATTTAGTGAGCGTAAATGGGTGACCACTAAATTTTTTTGGCTGTTCATATTATTTCTTTTCTACTATAGCCTTCCTGACAAAATGACTGCTACAGTATTGACAATATCTTCAGAAGCTATCAGAATTCTAAAGAAAAACTCATTGAGCTCTTGTCAAAGAATTGACCTTGGCCATAGTCTAATCAATAATGACTTCCTATAAGAATTCCACTGAGATCTGTTCTGTTTCTACAGTTGCAAATCAATTCTATCCTTTTTTAATTTATTTATTTAGATTAATGAGCTTGAGCTACTATTTTTCTCAGTTGAATGATCTTAATAAACGTCGGTTGGAAGAAGCAACAAGACTCCAGGAAATAAAACATGAAGAGGAAAAAGCCTGGGAACTGGCAAGGCAAGAGAGGGGAAGATGTGAAGCTGCAATCCAGAAAGCTGAATGTCTAAGGGAGTGTGCCAAAAGGGAAGCTTCACAAAGGAATGAAGCAGAAATTAAAGCCATGCACGACGCCAAAGAGAAGGAAAAGCTTGAGAAAGCTATTGCTGGTTCTGTACAGCAATACCAGGAGATCACATGGGAAGAGATTGTTTCTGGTACCTTATCGTTCTCAGAAGAGCTTAAGATTGGAATGGGAGCATACGGAACTGTTTATAAATGTAATTTGCACCATACAACCACAGCAGTGAAAGTTCTTCATTCAAAAGAGGACAAAAATTCTAAGCAATTCCAGCAGGAGGTATGCAAGTTGTTGAGATTAATTGAAACTGTAAACTTCACAAATACTCGAACAAATCTACATTTTAAAATGTTTCATTAATAAGCATTTTAGTGCTAACGATCTTTTTTTTTTTCCTGAAAGTTTAGTCAATGTATTTTGGAGGCATGTCCACCTCGTCACCTGCAAAACAAGGCAATTTGTTTTGCCAAATGACATGCACAAACATCTTTTAGTTTCAGCTTCCCTGTTATACGCTTGGGAATTCACTCTTTATGATTGTACTTGACCGATAATTCAAGTAAATACTTACTGTGCTTCCTATTGATTTCAGCTTGAGATCCTGAGTAAAATTCACCATCCACACTTGCTCATTCTTCTTGGCGCTTGTCCTGATCATGGTTGCCTTGTTTACGAGTATATGAAGAATGGGAGCCTGGAGGATAGACTGCAGAGGGTGAACAATACACCCCCTATCCCATGGTTTGAGAGGTATCGAATTGCTTGGGAAATAGCCTCGGCGCTTGTTTTTCTTCACAGCTCCAAGCCAAAGCCAATTATTCACCGTGATCTGAAACCAGCCAACATCTTACTTGATCATAACTTTGTCAGCAAGATTGGTGATGTTGGCCTTTCAACAATGCTTTGTTCAGATGTTTCTTCTTTATCCACCATGTACAAAAACACAGGACCTGTTGGGACATTATGCTACATGGATCCTGAGTATCAAAGAACTGGGGTGATTTCTCCAAAATCCGATGCTTATGCTTTTGGGATGATAATTTTGCAGTTGCTGACTGCAAAACCAGCTATAGCATTAGCACATGTGATGGAAACAGCAATGGAGGAGGGTCATTTGGTGGATATTTTAGATTCAGAGGCCGGGAACTGGCCATTGGAAGAGACAAAAGAATTGGCTATATTGGGACTCAGCTGTACAGAGATGCGACGCAAAGACCGACCTGATCTGAAAGATGTAGTACTTCCTGCATTGGAGAGATTGAAGGAGGTTGCTCGTAGGGCCCGAGATTCAGTTTCCAGTCTACAATTGACACCTCCTAAGCACTTAATCTGCCCAATACTAAAGGTATATGTTCCCACATGCTTATTATTCAAGTAAAAACAGAAGAGATTGACACGGGAAACAGTGTGCAGAATGGCTAGTCTTATGTTGTTTCTTTTACAGGATTTAATGAATGATCCCTGCGTTGCGGCGGACGGTTACACTTACGACCGCAAAGCAATACAGAAGTGGCTTGAAGAGAATGACAAGTCACCAATGACGAATTTGCCATTGCCAAATAAGGATCTCTTACCCAGTTACACGCTTCTATCTGCTATAATGGAGTGGAAGTCCAAAACCCCATCCGACACCCTCCACATTCATTCTTCAGGTTAGCACAGAATGATTGCTTTTAGAATCCCTTTGAAAAAACCATTTGTTTCCCATGTAAATGTCATCGGTAGAGCTTCTGATTTAGAGCAATGTAGGTATATAGATAAGTTACCACAGTTGCACGTAAAATTCAGACTGCAACGACAATGTGTGCAGCTATTTGAGTTGTTTTGATAGTAATTTGCTGCAAGCTATTAATAAGGATATTGAAAGTGTAATATTATTTGATTATTTCACTTTGGCCATAGCAACAATTAATGGATCATATGCCAATCTTGTTTATTATATCCAAGCTTAAATATTTACACGCATGCAAAATAAAGCAAGCTAAAAAAGAAGAATAAAATGATCACTCTTAATATTTGATTTTTTAAAATAAACAAGAAAAAAATTAAACACCATAAATGAAAATATCTTACTAAATTAAATAGGAAATAATAATAACCAAGAAAAAAAATTCATTAAAAATCCTGGGCATTTTAACAAGCATGGTATGGTGAGTTGGTAAGAGAAATTCAAGATTCGGATTGAAGTTCTAGTTGAACTGGATATTAACCTGATCCAGTTGACTCGAATAGATTTTTAGTAATTTAGCGGATCTAGTCGAAGAACAAAACAGGTTGGCTTGGTAACACAACGACCCATGCTTTTTTTGAGTGTATTCTCGATTGGGTTTGACAACTATAATAATTGGGTTCGGCCTTCCTGCTCTAAATTGAAAACTGGGTTATGTGTTCAATTGTCGACTGACTCCATAGAACCCTCCCCGGAAACAATGCAAATCAATAGGATATTTGTGAACATGGTCACTCCATAAGGATTCTTGAATGTACTTGGTGAAGGATGCGGTTCGACATTGATACCAAGCTCTTGTAAATGCCTCAACAATCATCGTTCTCAAAATCTGGCTCGCTTCTGTACAGCCGTTGATGGAACTTATTTGGCATCTCACACCAATTTTGGACAGAATTTGGAGGAAGATTCAGGCACCACCGCTTTAATGACGATCCAGGGATGGTTGGGAATGCGGGTGTGGCTAACCAACCAAAAGCATCATTTTGATTCCAGGCAATTCCTTCTTCTTGTGTTCATCTTCCAACCTCCCCCCCAAGTCAGTCGGGGGTGTCAGCATTTAATTTTTTGGGGTGATGTAAAATTAATTGGATCCATGTAGAATTTTTCCTGAGCTCTATATGAGTTTTTTAGTATTTTTTTTTATAGATAAAATATATATTATTTTAGTAAAATATAACTTAAAATATCAAAATATATCATAAATCCTTAAACTTAAGGTTGATAATTTCTTATTCTTAATATTTTAAGAGTTTATCTTTTCAAAATACCTTTATATTTTTTTTTTTATAAAGTTATTGACTTTACTATTGAAAAGTCTTCATGTTCATGAAACAAAACCTTTTGCGAGTATTAATTACCAACCATCTTGGCTTATTACGCATTATTTATTATTACTAATCACATGAGTTTTTCATATTAAGCTATCAGATAACTTAATTAGAAAAACATATCAAATTACTTGAACTTAGAAATTAACCAATTATCTAATATATTAATTTTATTTTTAAACATCTTAGATTTTAAAACTTATCTGTATTTGGTTTGCTGTTGAAAATTTTTTATATTATAAAGATATTAAATTAATATTTTTTATAATATAAAACGTGATTTTAATTGCTTTACTAAACCAAACTTGAATTATAAATCATTTATTATAATTTTGAAAATTAAATTAAATATTTTTATGTAGTTTTGAAAACAAATTAATTAGTATTGACCAATTTTGTTTCAAAAAAATATATTCTTTTCTTATCGATTTTTTTCATATTATTTACATATTTTATTTTGTTTTATGTTTCTTAAAAAATACAAAAATATTGAATGAAAATAATGAAAAGGATTAAGTTATGAATGGATCCACAATCAAAGGATTAATTACATAGTTTATGAAACTATAAAGAATAATTAATTATTTATAATAAACTATAGATATTGGTTTGGAAATGTGGATGCAATGCAACCACAGCCGGGAGAAGTTCTCCGACAATATTAAATTCTTCATTAAACAGGTCCCGTGTTTTTCGTATTCTACCCAATCACACACAGCCACGTAAGCAACACCACATCACATAAAACCCAAACCCATTGGCTTTCCCTACCTTTCCCTCCATATCCAACAACCAAGAAAACAATATAAAAAACCTTCCAAAACTGCAAAAACCCGAATATTCAAAAGCCAACAAAGCTGTCTTCCTACCTCACGCCACCGACCAACCAAAATTCTGAGAGATTACTGTTCCTGTTGGGTTTCCTTTTGCTCCACAGCTTTTTCTCTCTTACCTTCTATCCAAAAAGAAGCAATCTTTTTCCTTATCTCCAAACAAAACCTTAATAAAAGAAAAAGGAAAAGACATCAACTTTATGTTTCAGAAGCTAAACCCCAAACAGACCATCAATTCAATTCCTCAAAAGACTCAGACTTTTCACTGTTTATAAATCCAATTCTATTTCATAAAACAGCCCTTCAAATTGTTTTTTCTTGATTTGATCAAATCCAGCAATGATTTTACCAAGACTTTTCCTTTTTGTTTTCTTTTTTTCTCTTGTTTTATGCAATGAGCAATTCAATTCTCACGTTCTTCCAAGACCCTTGATTTTAGAAACAACCCAGCTGAGGGAAGTTTACAATGAAGTCAAATTGCAATGTACAAGCTGGAGATTTGGTGTTGAAGCTAATAATTTGAATCCATGGAAAACAGTTCCCCTGGAGTGTGGAGAGTATGTGAAAGATTACATGCTTGGAAGAGCTTATAGTTTGGATTTAGAAAGGGTGTCTAATGAAGCTGGGGTTTATGCAAAGAGTTTGAAATTGAGTGGTGACGGGAAAGATATTTGGGTTTTTGATGTTGATGAGACTTTGCTTTCTCATCTGCCTTATTATGCTGATCATGGTTACGGGTAAGTTTCCCTTTATTTATTTATTTTTTTTTGGGTTTTGGATTTTTGGTTTAGGGTTGTCGAGTACTTGTTTGGATGTTGAGAAAGTTGTATAAACATGAATGACTTGAATTTTTGGATAATTTTATGGAATTCTGTTTGAATCCCGTTTGGTTGGTGCGATTTGGATTGTTTAGGACTTGAGAAAGCAATACATCTAAAAAATGAATGAGGTCTAATCGGTACAAGTAGTGTTTGGATACTGAATATGGTAGAGCACTTGATTTTTAAGAAATTTTCTTTCGATTTATTGGTGGCACCTTAGGATCCAGACTAGGTGTAACTGGTAAGGGTCAGGTTGATTGGATTAGTAGCTTTTTTATTCATCTTGTTTTGATTCTCTGTTATGGGTTTTTTTTTTTCTTGAAACTAATAGTTAACTAATGTAGAGTTTTCTAAGAAAATAGCTCTTGTGGTGTGCTTTTGCAGCTTGGAGATATTTGATCCAGCGGAGTTTAATAAATGGGTTGACAAGGCTATCGCACCTGCTCTGGAGCCGAGTCTGAAGCTCTATAAGGAGGTCATGGGTCTGGGCTTCAAGGTTTTCTTGCTGACTGGACGCAGCGAGATGCAAAGGAGCGTGACAGAGGAGAACTTGATCAATGCAGGGTTTCAGAATTGGGATAAGCTTATTTTGAGGTGAGTATGGAGGCCTTTTGTGATTGCCAGTATGGAAACTTTGATTGGTATGTATGTGCTATAAGTGAAAATGGATATGAATGTTGCCTCAATATGCCGTTTTCTGCCAGTATGGAAACTTTGATTGGTATGTATGTGCTATAAGTGAAAATGGATATGAATGTTGCCTCACTATGCCTCAAAATGGTTATAGTTTTTCAACAAGCACACCGATGCATATGTATTTGTGGATTGATTGTTTATGGAAGGATTGAATCTTTACAAGGGAGGCCATGTTAGCAATCCATTAAATGTTGGAGGAGAAATCTCGCAACATATCCAGGGATAATAATGAAAAATGAATCTCTTTTGCGAGCACACTCAAGTTATATTCTTATAAAAGAGATGGATTGCAGTGTGCTTTAAAAGATCTGGATTGCATGCTTGTCTGAAAACAAGAAACCACTTTTGAAGCAAACGAACAAGCCTAAAATTGTGAATTATATGATCCAGGCTGCCCTTTTGTCATTTCTACGGCTATTGTAGTTCACTAACTGGTAAAGGCGCCAAATTCTGTGGGTTAATCTTAGGCTAATGAACTGGCAACTTTATATATGAACAGTGAGCTACATAGCAGAGACTCCCATTACAATTATTATCCATGTGAGCTTCACCAGTGTTTTGTTTTCTGCTAGGAACTTGAAATAATGATTGTGTTTGTGCATGATTTTTTCATGTTCAATCATCAACGACAAACAGAGAAGGATGAAGTAACTTCGATGACTCATCATAGAGATTGCCGTACTGATAGCTTGACATTTTCATGTTAATTCTCCTCCTTTTCCTGTTCTTCGTTTAAATCATGAGACACGTTGAAATTTCTATCACGAAGAACAAGCATGCACTACTTTTTTAGCGTTGGCTCTGTAATAACTCGAGTTAATTACTGTGCTTTTGCCTATAGCCTAATGAAGTCTTCTTCTTTGTGTTCGTCAGGGGATCTGAGGATCATGGGAAATTGGCAACAATATTCAAGTCGGATAAGAGAAGTGAGATGGTGAAAGAGGGATATAGGATTCTCGGAAACTCCGGAGATCAATGGAGTGATTTATTGGGATCCTTCATGTCAAATCGCTCCTTCAAGCTTCCGAATCCTATGTATTATATTCTTTGACATGGCCAAAATTCTTCTAAAAACATTGTGCCCTGTATAAGTACCTGTATAATATGCAAGAATCTGATGCTGTGAATTGTGATGACTTTTAAATTCTCTTTTACCGTGTAATTTTTGATGCTATGCGAATGTTCATGGCACTACTGTTACGGATAAGCCTCTTAGCCATAACATATAAGAACCAACTCGGGAGTCGGCCTGGGTCACATCTGGGTGGGTTGATATATAGATTGGTGGGTTAATCTTGGATCATCTGGGTGGGTTGATAAATAGATTGGTGGGTTAATCTTGGATTCTTTTTTTTTTAAAAAAAAAAGACTAGTTTGAAGCAAAATTCATTGGAATACTCGTGATTATATCATCATTGTTTCTAATCTAGCTCCTCTTTTTCTTTTTTCATTTTCTTTTTTGCTTCTAGCTATTTATATTTTGATTTTTTAATAATAACATAGTGCAATATTTATTTATTTATTAATTTTATCTCATAGATTCTTTCCATCAAAGATCTGTAGTAGCAAGATGTAATCAAATGGTGAAGAGGGAGGTGGGCTTCCATGCTAATATGAAGCACTACTTCCTTTCTATATATATTTTCTGTAATTAATCATATTTATATAGATTTTTTCAAGTTCTTAAGAATTATAAGTTAATATTTGCAGCACTTTTCTGTGCTCAAGGGAATACAAGGAGGAATCTTCTCAAATATATATTTTTTCAAGCTAAATATAGAGCCGAAGAAGCCATTAAAGAGTCTTAATTTTCAACTGTATTATTAAAGAGGAGCACTGTTTGGTACCCCCTCTGCACTTCGAGGCCCAGCTCTCTTAGGTCTGCGATTAGTAACCAACGGATATGCTTGCTTTTCACGGTCATTATCAACCAAAAGCCAGACTTATAATTAGATTGTGTCATTTATGGCCGAAAAT
>Ga0325401_1004474_pt1 | contig 13177 bp, 9 predicted proteins | sample PopdelMetagenome_FD_205666 | JGI IMG/M metagenome (GOLD analysis project Ga0325401, IMG submission 205666) | Populus deltoides microbial communities from Bellville, Georgia, United States - Xylem-PdKOR-R2 | ecosystem: Host-associated > Plants > Phyllosphere > Stem > Wood/Secondary xylem | place...
CACCCTCATCCATCTCTACAGCGTCGGCTACATGTCGCACGACGAGACGCCGCCGCGCTTCTTCGCCTATCTCGGCCTCTTCACCTTCGCCATGCTGATGCTGGTGACCGCCGACAACCTCGTCCAGCTCTTCTTCGGGTGGGAGGGCGTCGGCCTCGCGAGCTACCTGCTGATCGGCTACTGGTACGAGCGCGAGAGCGCCAACCGCGCGGCGATGAAGGCCTTCATCGTGAACCGCGTCGGCGACCTGTTCTTCATGCTCGGCATGGCCCTCATCTTCTGGACCTTCGGCGCCCTGTCCTTCGGCGACATCTTCCCGCGCGTGGAGGAGATGCGCGGCACCACCTTCGCCGGGATGCCGGTGCTGGAGGTGATCGCGGTGCTCCTCTTCCTCGGTGCCTGCGGCAAGTCGGCGCAGCTCGGATTGCACACCTGGCTGCCGGACGCGATGGAGGGGCCGACGCCGGTCTCGGCCCTCATCCACGCGGCCACGATGGTGACGGCCGGCGTGTTCCTGATGGCGCGCATGTCGCCGATCACGGAGTACGCGCCTTACGCGCTGACGCTGGTGACGATCGTGGGCGCATCGACGGCCATCTTCGCGGCGACGATCGGCTGCGTGCAGAACGACATCAAGCGGATCATCGCCTACTCGACCTGCTCGCAGCTCGGCTACATGTTCTTCGCGATCGGGGTGGGGGCCTACCAGGCGGCGGTGTTCCACCTCTTCACCCACGCCTTCTTCAAGGCGCTGCTCTTCCTCTCCGCCGGCTCGGTCATCCACGCCATGTCGGATGAACAGGACATCCGCAAGATGGGCGGGATCTGGACGAAGATCCCCGTCACCTACGCGGTGATGTGGATCGGCAGCCTGGCGCTGGCGGGCGTGCCCTTCTTCGCCGGCTACTATTCCAAGGACATGATCCTGGAGAGCGCCTTCGCGGCGCACACCGGGGCCGGGATGTACGCCTTCGTCCTCGGGCTGTCGGCGGCCTTCCTGACGGCCTTCTACTCCTGGCGCCTGCTCATCCTGACCTTCCACGGGACGCCGCGGGCCGATCATCACGTCATGGAGCACGTGCACGAGAGCCCGGTCGTCATGCTCCTGCCGCTGCTCGTGCTCGCCCTCGGCGCGCTCTTCACCGGCGCGGCCTTCTACGAGCTCTTCGTCGGCCACCACCAGCAGGAGTTCTGGAACGGCGCCATCTTCACCGCCGAGCACAACCACGTCCTGCACGCGGCGCACGAGGTGCCGGAATGGGTGCCGCTGGCGCCGACCGTGCTGGGCGTGGCGGGGATCGCGCTGGCCTACCTGTTCTACATGTTCGCGCCCGGCATTCCGGCGCGGCTGGCGGAGACGTTCCCGGGCGTGCACCGCTTCCTGCTGCACAAGTGGTACTTCGACGAGTTGTACGACCTGATCCTCGTGCGGCCCTTCCGCCTGCTTGCCCGCGTCTTCTGGAAGACCGGGGACGCGACCATCATCGACGGCGTGCCGAACGGTGTGGCCTCGGTCACGGTGGACGCGGCGCGCGGCGTGGCGCGCTTCCAGACCGGTCGCGTCGCCAACTACGCCTTCACCATGATCGCGGGCCTCGTCGTCTTCGTCTCCGTCATCTTCCTGGGCTTCACCCGATGAACGCGGCCGGCTTTCCGCTGCTCTCGCTGCTCACCTTCCTGCCGCTGGCGGGGGTGGTGGCGATCCTGACCTTCCGCGGCGACGAGGCGACGGTCGCCTCCAACGCCCGCTGGACCGCGCTGTGGACGAGCCTGATCGTCTTCGTGCTGTCCCTCATCCTCTGGGCGCGCTTCGATCCGACGACCGCGGAGATGCAGTTCGTCGAGCGGGCCGCCTGGCTGCCCGATTTCGGCGTCAACTACCACATGGGCGTCGACGGCATCTCGATGCTCTTCGTCCTGCTCTCCACCCTGCTGACGCCGATCTGCATCCTGGCGTCGTGGGAGGCGGTGCAGACGCGTGTGCGCGAGTACATGATCGCCTTCCTCGTCCTCGAGACGATGATGGTCGGCATGTTCTGCGCTCTCGACCTCATCATCTTCTACGTCTTCTTCGAGGGCGTGCTGATCCCGATGTTCCTCATCATCGGAGTCTGGGGCGGGCAGCGGCGCGTCTACGCGGCCTTCAAGTTCTTCCTCTACACGCTGCTCGGCTCCGTGCTGATGCTGCTGGCGATCCTGGCGCTCTGGTACCGCGCCGGCAGCACGGACGTCGCGACGCTGATGCAGGTCGGCGTCCCCGTCTCCTGGCAGTACTGGATGTTCCTCGCCTTTTTCGCCTCCTTCGCGGTGAAGGTGCCGATGTGGCCCGTCCATACCTGGCTGCCGGACGCCCACGTGGAGGCGCCGACGGCGGGGTCCGTCATCCTGGCGGGCGTGCTGCTGAAGATGGGGGGCTACGGCTTCCTGCGGTTCTCAATCCCCCTGTTCCCGGAGGCGTCGCAGGTCCTCGCGCCGATGATGTTCGCCCTCAGCGTGGTGGCGGTCATCTACACGAGCCTGATCGCCTTCGCGCAGGAGGACATGAAGAAGCTCATCGCCTACTCCTCGGTCGCGCATATGGGCGTGGTGACGGTCGGGCTCTTCACCTTCAACCAGCAGGGCATTTCCGGCGCGCTGTTCACCATGCTGGCGCATGGCGTCGTCTCGGGGGCGCTCTTCCTCTGCGTCGGCGTGCTCTACGACCGCGTGCACTCGCGGGAGATCGCGCGCTACGGCGGGGTCGCGAAGATCATGCCGGCCTACGCGCTCGTCTTCATGCTCTTTACCATGGCGAGCGTGGCACTGCCGGGCACCGCGAACTTCCCCGGCGAGTTCCTCGTGATCGTCGGCGCCTGGCGGTCCTCCGCCTGGGTGGCGCTCGGCACGGGCATGGGGATGATCCTCGGGGCGGCCTACATGCTGTGGCTCTACCGGCGGGTGGTCTTCTCCCGCGTCTCCAGGGACGAGGTCCGCGGGCTGCTGGATCTCTCCCCGCGGGAGCTGGCGATCTTCGCGCCGCTGATCGTGCTGACCTTCTGGATGGGTCTCTATCCGTCCTCCTTCACCCAGGTCTGGGAGGTCTCGGTGGCCGCCCTGGTGGAACGACACGAGGCCGCGCTGGCGGCGCCTCGGATGGCGGGGCTCTGATCCGATGAACTGGACCCTCGCCCTGCCGGAGGCCGTGATGGCCGTGTCCGGGCTCGCGCTGCTGCTGATCGGCGTGATCCCGAAGCGCGACATGACCTTCCCGATCACGATGGGAACCCTCGGCGCGCTGCTGATCGGGGCCGTGCTGGTTCTCGGCGCGCCGGACGGGCAGGCGTTCGGCGGGCAGTTCATCTCGGACTCCTTCGCCCGCTTCGCCAAGATCCTCATCCTGCTCGGTGCGGCCTCGGGGTTGCTCCTCGCCCTCGACTGGAACGAGCGGCAGGGCATCGCGCGGTTCGAGTTCCCGATCCTCGTGCTGTTCAGCACGATCGGCATGATGGCGATGGTGTCGGCCTCCGACCTCATCACCCTCTACATGGGTCTCGAGCTGCTCTCGCTCTCGCTCTACGTCATCGCGGCCTTCGACCGGGACAACGCGCGCTCCGCCGAGGCTGGGCTGAAGTACTTCGTGCTCGGCGCCCTCGCTTCGGGCCTCTACCTCTACGGCGCCAGCCTGACCTACGGCTTCGCGGGATCGACGAACTTCGAGGCGATCGCGAGCGCGGTGGGAAGCCAGGACGGCCCCGTGCTCGGCGTCGTGGTCGGGATGACCTTCGTCGTGGCGGCGCTCGCCTTCAAGATCTCGGCCGTGCCGTTCCACATGTGGACGCCCGACGTCTACGAGGGCGCACCGACCCCGGTGACCGCCTTCTTCGCCTCCGCCCCGAAGGTCGCGGCGGTCGCTCTGCTGGTGCGCGTCCTCGCCGATCCCTTCGCCGACCTCGCGGAGCAGTGGCAGGGCGTGATCTGGATCGCCTCGCTCGGCTCGATGCTGCTCGGCTCCTTCGCCGCGATCCGGCAGGAGAACATCAAGCGCCTGATGGCCTACTCCTCCATCGGGCACATCGGCTACGCCCTCATGGGTCTCGTCGTCGCGACCGATATCGGGCTGCGCGGCACGATGTTCTACATGGCGATCTACCTGGTGATGAACGCGGGCGTCTTCGCCGTGCTCGTCTCCATGCGCCGGCAGGGGCGCTCGCTGGAGCGGGTGGAGGATCTCGCGGGCCTCGGCCGCACGGATCCGGCCATGGCGGTCGCGATGGTGGTCTTCATGTTCTCCATGGCCGGGATCCCGCCGCTCGCCGGGTTCTTCTCCAAGCTCTACGTCTTCCTCGCGGCCGTGCAGCAGGGATTCTGGGTGCTGGCGGTCGTCGGCGTGCTCACCAGCGTGGTCGGCGCCTACTACTACCTGCGGATCATCAAGGTAATGTACTTCGACGCGCCGGAGGGCGCGCTCGACCCGCGTCCGGCCGCGGTCTCCTTCGTGCTCGCGGGGGCAGGGCTGTTCAACTTGCTCTTCTTCCTCTTCCCGGCGCCGGTCGTGGCGGCCGCGGCGGCGGCGGTCGCGGCCCTGGCGGGGTGACGGGCATCCCCGCCGGCTGGCGGCTGCGTATCCACGACGTGCTGCCGAGCACGGCGGATGCGATCCGGGCCCTGGCCGAGGCGGGGGAACCGGGCGGTCTGGCCGTCCTCGCCTTCCGGCAGACAGCCGGGCGCGGAACCCAGGGACGGGGCTGGGAGTCGCCGCCCGGCAACCTCTTCCTGTCCGTCCTTCTTCGCCCGGACGCGCCGGCGCGGGAGGTGCCGCAATGGGGGCTTCTCGCCGGCGTGGCGCTCCACTCCGCCCTTCTGGAACATGCCGGACCGTCCCTCGCCCTCAAGTGGCCGAACGACCTTCTCCTGGACGGCGTCAAGTGCGCCGGGATCCTGGCGGAGGGTGCCCTCGCACCGTCGGGACGGCTGGACTGGCTCTCCTTCGGCTTCGGCGTGAACCTGGCCTACGCGCCCCCGGTGCCCGGCCGCGCGACGGCGGCCCTGCCCCCGCCGGCCTGGGCGCCGGAGGAGGCGGCGGCGGCCATCCTCGAGGAGATCGACCGTTGGCGAGCCGTTCTCGACGGCGGCGGCTTCGCCGCGATCCGGGAGGCTTGGTTGCGGGCCGGTCACGCCCCCGGCGCTCCCATGACGGTCGACTCGCCCAGGGGGCGGATCGCCGGACACTTCGATGGCCTGGACGAGACCGGGGCACTCCGCCTCCGGACCGCGGCGGGTCTGGAGACCGTCATGGTCGGCCAGGTCATGGCCTGACCGGCACGGCGCCGTCGGGCCCGTCCTCCGAAGGTGATCGCGCCGGGTGGCGTCCCCCCTTGCCCCCATCCCCACCTACGGTCATCGAGGATGACGACATGATCCGGTGCGGCCGCGCGGCCCGTTGGCGACCTGCCGGTCGCGGCCCATCTATCCCCTGACAAACACCATTATTCCCGCAAGAACGAGAACGGATGACCTTCGACACGACCGACGACCTCGCCTTCCTCCCGCTCGGGGGGACGGGGGAGATCGGCATGAACCTCAACGTCTACCGACTGGACGGCAAGTTCCTGGCGGTGGATTGCGGAATCGGCTTCGGGGGCTCCGAGGCGCCCGAGGCCGAGATCCTCGTCCCCGATCCGGCCTGGCTCGCCGAGCGCCGCGACCGGCTGGTCGGGCTGGTGATCACCCACGCCCACGAGGACCATCTCGGCGCCGTCGCATCGCTCTGGCCGCTGCTGCGATGCCCGCTCTACGCAAGCCCCTTCGCGAGCGCGGTGCTTCGTCGCAAGCTCGGCGAGGCCGGGCTGCTGCACGAGGTGAAGCTGCACACCGTGCCGCTCTCCTCCCGCGTGCGGATCGGGGCGTTCGACCTGCAGTTCCTCCGCGTCGCGCACTCGGTGCCGGAGTCGCAGAGCCTCGCCATCCGAACCCGGCACGGGATCGTGCTGCACACGGGCGACTGGAAGCTGGATCCCGAGCCCCTGATCGGCCCCCCCACCGACGAGGCGGCCTTCGCCGCCCTCGGCGAGGAGGGCGTGCTGGCCATGGTCTGCGACAGCACCAACGCGCTGGTGGAGGGGCATTCCGGTAGCGAGGCCAGCGTCCGCCGCGCCCTCACGGAGCTGATCGCGACGCTGAAGGGGCGCGTGGCGGTGACCTGCTTCGCCACCAACGTCGCCCGGGTGGAGTCCATCACCAAGGCGGCCATGGCGTCCGGCCGGCGGGTCGCGCTGTTCGGCCGGTCCCTCCGCAATGCCGACGTCGCCGCGCGCGAGACCGGCTACTTCAAGGACCTGCCGCCCTTTCTCGACGAGGAGGAGGCCGGCTACCTGCCCGACGACGAGCTGCTGATCATCTGCACCGGCAGCCAGGGGGAGCCGCGCTCCGCCCTCTCCAAGATCGCGGCGGACACGCATCCGCAGATCTCGCTCGGGGAGGGGGACACGGTGATCTACTCCTCCCGCATGATCCCGGGGAACGAGAAGGCGATCATGAACGTGGAGGCGGCGCTGTACCGCGCCGGCTGCCGCGTCATCACCCCCGACTCCGAGCATCCGGTCCACGTCTCCGGCCACCCGGCGAAGGAGGAGCTGCGGCGCCTCTACGAGCTGGTGAAGCCGAAGCATGCCGTGCCGGTGCACGGCGAGTGGCGCCACCTGCAGGAGCACGCGGCGCTGGCGCGCGGCTTCGGCTCGATCCCGCACCTCATCGAGGACGGCGACATGCTTCGCCTCAGCGGCAACGCCGTGGAAGTCTGCGAGACGGTGCAGAGCGGGAAGCTTGTCGTCGACGGCTCGCGCCTGCTGCCGCTCGACGGCGGCGTCCTCGGCGCGCGGCGCCGGATGCTGTTCAACGGGGTGGTGGTCGGCTCGCTGGCGGTGGACGACAACGGCCGCGTCCGGGGCGTGCCGCAGATCTCCGCGCCCGGCCTCTTCGATCACGGCGAGGAGGCACCGGCGCAGATTGCCGCCGATCTGGCGAGGCTCGTGAACGACCTGCCCGCGCCGCTGCGGCGGGAGGACTCGGCGCTGCGGGAGGCCGCGCGCACGGCGCTCCGCAAGGCCGTCGGACGGCGCATCCGCAAGCGGCCGCTCGTCGAGCTTCACCTGCTCCGCGTCTGACGCGGGCAGGCTCGGCGGGGCGCGGGTGACATGGGTTGGACGGCCGGTATCGTCGTCTACTTCCTGACTTGGTGGACGGTGCTCTTCGCCGTGCTGCCGCTCGGCGTCGAGGCCGATCCCGAGGCGGCGGAGGCGGGGGGATGGAGGGGGGCGCCCCGCCGGGTGCGCGTCCTCCGGGTGGTTCTCGTCACCACTCTGGTCTCCGTGCTCGTCTGGCTGTTCATCGACTGGTTGGTACGGTCGGACTGGACCTCTCTTCGTGACGGGTGGCTATCGATGCCTAATGATTAGTCATATGGAAGGCAAGTTGCTAGATATGCACCTTCGGAAGGCACTCATTGGGAGGAAAGCCTAATTTTTCTTCGGACTGCCGCGTTCCGCCGTTCCAACAGTCAGTGCAGCGCAGCATGATGAGGACATGGAAGAGGGCTTTTCCTCTTCCGCCGTGTGACTGGCGTTTCCTCCCTAAACTCGGGCCGTCCCATCGGGACGGCCCTTCTTTTTTGCGCGTGCCCTGCCCGATTGCGCCCGCGCCGCCTTGCTCTAGGTTGCGCCTCCAATTCTCCGGAGCCCGTGCCTTGCGCCTCTCCCGCGCCTTCCTGCCCACGCTGAAGGAGACTCCTGCCGAGGCGCAGATCGTCTCGCACCGCCTGATGCTGCGCGCCGGCCTCGTCCGCCAGACCAGCGCCGGGATCTACGCCTGGCTGCCGCTGGGCCTGCGCGTGCTGCGGAAGATCTCCGAGATCGTGCGGGAGGAGCAGGACCTCGCCGGCGCGCAGGAGATCCTCATGCCGACGGTTCAGCCGGCGGAACTCTGGCGCCAGAGCGGCCGCTACGACGACTACGGCAAGGAGATGCTCCGCATCTCGGACCGGCACGGCCGGGAGATGCTCTACGGTCCGACGAACGAGGAGATGGTGACGGAGCTCTTCGGCACCTACGCGAAGTCCTATCGCGACCTGCCGAGGAACCTCTACCATATCCAGTGGAAGTTCCGGGACGAGATCCGGCCGCGCTTCGGCGTGATGCGCGGGCGCGAGTTCCTGATGAAGGACGCCTACTCCTTCGACCTCGACGCCGACGGCGCGCGGGAATCCTACCGCCGCATGTTCCGCGCCTACCTCCGCACCTTCGCCCGCATGGGGCTGAAGGCGATCCCGATGCAGGCGGACACGGGACCGATCGGCGGCAACCTGTCGCACGAGTTCATCATCCTCGCCGAGACGGGCGAGAGCATCGTCTACCTGCACCGCGACCTTCTGGACTTCGACGTGCTGGCGAAGGACGCGGACGGCACGGGCGATCCGTCCCCCGTGGTGGACTTCTGGACCAGCCGCTACGCCGCGACCGACGAGAAGCACGACGAGGCCGCCTGGGACGCCATCCCGGCGGAGAGCCAGGTGACGGAGCGCGGCATCGAGGTCGGCCACATCTTCTACTTCGGGACGAAGTACTCGAAGGCGATGGGCGTGACCGTGTCGGGCCCCGACGGCACGCCGGTCCACCCGGAGATGGGGTCCTACGGCATCGGCGTCTCGCGGCTGCTGGCCGCGATCATCGAGGCCGGGCACGACGACGCCGGAATCATCTGGCCCGACGCGGTGGCGCCCTTCGCCGCCGCCATCCTCAACCTCAAGCCGGGCGACGCGGCGACGGACGCGCTCTGCGACCAGCTCTACGCCGCCCTGCCGCACGAGGCGGTGCTGGACGACCGGCCGGAGCGGGCGGGTGCCAAATTCGCGGATGCCGATCTGATCGGTTATCCCTGGCAGGCGATCATCGGTCCGCGCGGCGCGGCGAACGGCGTCGTGGAGCTGAAGCGCCGGGCGACCGGGGAGCGGGTCGAGCTGTCGCTCGACGAGGCCGTGGCCCGCATCCGGGCCAGCATCGGCTGATGTTCTCCCCCTTCGAGAGGGCCGTCGCCTTCCGCTACCTGCGCGCCCGCAAGGGGGAGCGCTTCGTCTCCGTCATCGCGGTCTTCTCGCTCGTCGGCATCGCCCTCGGCGTCGCCACGCTCATCATCGTCATGGCGGTGATGAACGGCTTCCGGCAGGAGCTGCTCGGCCGCATCCTCGGCCTCAACGGCCATCTCGGCGTCTACGCGGCGGATGATTCCGGGCTGCGCGATTTCGACGACATCGCGGCCCGCATCCGCGGCCTGCCCGGCATCGTCTCCGCCACCCCGATCGTGGAGGGGCAGGTGCTGTTCACGAGCGAGGCGGGCGGCGCGACCGGCGGCCTCGCGCGCGGCATCCGCCCGGACGACCTGCGCGCCCGGCCGCTGATCGCCGGCAACATCCGCGCCGGCAGCCTCGACCGCTTCGGGCAGGAGGACACGATCGTCGTCGGGTCCCGCCTCGCGCGGCGGCTGGGCCTGCGGGTCGGGGAGCGGATCACCCTCGTCTCGCCGCAGGGGCGGGCGACGGTGGTCGGGACGGTGCCGCGCCTGAAGGCCTACGAGATCGTCGCGACCTTCGAGGCGGGGATGCAGGAGTACGACAGCGGCTACGTCTTCCTGCCGCTGGAGGCCGCGCAGCTCTACTTCCGTCAGCAGGGCGCCGCGACCCAGGTGGAGGTTTTCGTGCAGGACCCCTCCCGCGTGCGGACGGAGGCGCGCGCCATCTTCTCGGCGCTCCAGGGGCGGCCGGTGCGGGTCCTCGACTGGCAGCAGAACAACTCGTCCTTCTTCAACGCGGTGCTCGTGCAGCGGAACGTCATGTTCCTCATCCTGACGCTCATCATCGTCGTGGCGGCCTTCAACATCGTCTCCTCGATGATCATGCTCGTGAAGGACAAGGCGCAGGACATCGCGGTGCTGCGCACGGTGGGGGCCACGCGGGGCGCGATCCTCCGGATCTTCCTTCTCGCCGGCGGCTCGATCGGCGTGTCCGGCACGCTGATCGGCTTCGCGCTCGGCGTCGTCTTCTGCCTCAACATCGAGGGGATCCGGCAGGCGCTGCAATCGCTCTCCGGCACGGAGCTGTTCAGTCCGGAGGTGTACTACCTCACGCAGCTTCCGGCCGAGATGGAGACGATGGAGGTGGTTCAGGTCGTCGTCATGGGCCTCGTCCTCTCGCTCCTGGCCACGATCTATCCCTCCTGGCGGGCGGCACGGACCGACCCGGTGGAGGGTCTTCGCAATGGCTGACGCCCCCCTCGCCCTGCGCGGGGTCGAGCGCCGGTACCGCACCGAGGCGGGCGAGCTGCCGGTCCTGCGCGGCGTCGAGCTCGACCTCCGCGCGGGCGAGATCGTGGCGCTCGTCGCGCCCTCGGGCACCGGCAAGTCCACCCTGCTGCACCTGGCGGGACTGCTGGAGCGGCCGGATGCCGGGCGCGTCCTGGTGGAGGGTCGCGACGCCGGCAGCCTGCCCGACGATGCCCGCACCGCCCTGCGCCGGGACACGATCGGCTTCGTCTACCAGTTCCACCACCTCCTGCCCGAGTTCACCGCCGAGGAGAACGTGGTCCTTCCCCAGCTCGCCGCCTCCCGTCCGCGGCGGGCCGCGGAGGCGCGGGCCCGGGAGCTTCTGGATGCCTTCGGCCTGGAAGGACGGCGCGACCACCGGCCCAGCCGCCTGTCCGGCGGCGAGCAGCAGCGGGTGGCGATCGCCCGGGCCCTGGCCAACGCACCGAAGGTCCTGCTGGCCGACGAGCCGACCGGCAACCTCGACGCCGGCACCGCCGACCGCGTCTTCGCGGAGCTACTGGACGCCGTGCGGGGCAGGGGCCTCGCCGCCCTCATCGCGACCCACAACCCGGACCTGGCGGCGCGGATGGACCGTACCGTCACCCTTCGGGACGGGATGGTCGTTCCGGCCTGAGGCGGGCCGCTACTCCTCCGGCTCGGTCGTGAAGAGGAGGGGATAGCCCTCGGCGCGCGCCAGGTCGGTGGCGCGCGTCGCCTTCTCCTCGGCGATCTCCTTCGTGAAGACCGCCACCACGCAGGATCCCTTCTGGTGGGCGGTCAGCATCACCCGGCTGGCCGAGCCCTCGTCCATGCGGAACTCCCCCTTCAGCACGCGCACGACGAAGCCGCGCGGGGTGAAGTCGTCGTTCACCAGGATCACCTTGTGCAGGGGCGGCCGGGCCGGCTTCAGCACCTCTTCCACCCGCGGCGTCGTGACGGTCTCGGTCATGGCGGCTCCCCGGAATCGGCTGCGCCGCGGCGGGGGAGGGCCTATATTCCCCTCATGCCCGGCAGCTTCGTCCATCTCCACGTGCACTCCGCCTACTCCCTGGCGGAGGGCGCCATCAAGGCCGACAAGCTGCCCTCCCTCGCCCGGAAGGCGGGGATGCCGGCGGTGGCCCTCACCGACACCGCCACGATGTTCGGTGCGCTGGAGTTCAGCGGCTACGCGGCGAAAGAGGGGGTGCAGCCGATCATCGGCTGCCAGCTCTGGCTCGCCCGCGCGAAGGAGCCGGAGCGGCCGGAGGCGGCCCGCCTGGCGCCCGATCCGGTGGTGGCGCTCGCCCGGGACAGGGCGGGGCTGGAGAACCTTCAGCGCCTGTCCTCCCTCGGCTGGCTGGGTGAGGACCCGTGCGGGAAGCCCGCCATCTCCCTCGACCAGCTCCGCGAGAACGCGCGGGGCCTGTTCCTGCTGACCGGCGGCTCCCACGGGCCGCTCGGCCGGCTGCTGTCGGAGGGGCGGCGTACCAACGCCGAGGCGCTTCTGGCCGCGCTGCGTGAGGCCTTCGGCGACGATCTCGCGGTCGAGCTGACCCGTCACGGGACGGACCACGACCGCAGCGTCGAGCGCGGCCTCCTGGCGATCGCCGACGCGGCGGCGGTGCCGATCGTCGCGGCCAACGACGTCTACTTCGCGGTGGAGCACGGTCACGAGGCGCACGACGCCCTTCTCTGCATCGCCGAGGGGCGGACGCTGGCCGAGCCGGACCGTCGCCGCGTGACCTCCGAGCACTGGTTCAAGCCGCCGACGGCCATGCGCGCCCTCTTCGCCGATCTGCCGGAGGCCTGCGACAACACCCTCGCCATCGCCCGCCGCTGCGCCGTGATGGCCGAGACCCGAAAGCCCGAGCTGCCGGTCTGCCCCAAGGTGGGGGAGGGCATGACCGAGTCCGAGACGGTGCGCGACATGGCCGTGCGCGGGCTGGAGGGTCGGCTGGACGCCCAGGGCACGCCGGAGGAGAAGCGGCCGGAGTACCGCGAGCGCCTCGACTTCGAGCTGTCCGTGATTGAGAAGATGGGCTTCTCGGGCTACTTCCTCATCGTCGCCGACTTCATCCAGTGGGCGAAGGCGCAGAGCATCCCGGTCGGGCCCGGCCGCGGATCGGGCGCCGGCTCCGTCGCCGCCTGGGCGCTGCTGATCACCGACCTGGACCCCTTGCGCTTCGGGCTGCTCTTCGAGCGCTTCCTGAACCCCGAGCGCGTCTCGATGCCCGACTTCGACATCGACTTCTGTCAGGACCGGCGGGAGGAGGTGATCGAGTACGTGCGGCGCGAGTACGGCCCGGACCGCGTCGGCCAGATCATCACCTTCGGCCGCCTCCAGGCCAAGGCCGTGGTGCGCGACGTCGGACGCGTGATGGGCCTGCCCTACGGCAAGGTGAACGGCATCGCCGAGCTCATCCCCTTCAACGCCGCCAAGCCGCCGACCCTGCAGGAGGCGCTGGACGGCGAGCCGCGGCTGCAGGAGATGCGGCAGAACGACGAGGCGGTGAATCACCTCATCGAGACGGCGCTCCAGCTCGAGGGCCTGTACCGCAACGCCTCCACCCACGCCGCCGGCGTGGTGATCGGGCGCCGCCCGCTGATCGACATCGTGCCCCTCTACCGCGATCCCCGTTCCGACATGCTCGTGACGCAGTACTCGATGAAGTACGTCGAGAGCGCGTCGCTGGTGAAGTTCGACTTCCTCGGCCTCAAGACCCTCACCGTCCTCCAGCGCGCGCTCGACATCCTCAAGAGCCAGGGCGTCACGGTCGATCTGACCGCCATCCCGCTGGACGACGCGAAGACCTACGAGATGCTGGCGCGCGGCGACGCGGCCGGGGTGTTCCAATTCGAAAGCCAGGGC
>Ga0325401_1004475_pt1 | contig 13176 bp, 10 predicted proteins | sample PopdelMetagenome_FD_205666 | JGI IMG/M metagenome (GOLD analysis project Ga0325401, IMG submission 205666) | Populus deltoides microbial communities from Bellville, Georgia, United States - Xylem-PdKOR-R2 | ecosystem: Host-associated > Plants > Phyllosphere > Stem > Wood/Secondary xylem | place...
CGCCGGGGACGCGACGGGCGGAGCCGGGCCGACGTCGGACCCGAGCAACCCCAAGTACCTCGCGTACGCGCTCGGCACCCTCGCGCTGATCGTGGCGATCCAGCGGATCTTCCGCGGCTTCCTCGCCACGGTCGCCGTGCTGGTCGGCCTGGTCGTGGGCACCCTCGTCGCGTGGCTGCTGGGTGACGCGAGCTTCAACGGCGTCGCCGACTCGAGCTGGGTCGGGCTGACCACGCCGTTCTACTTCGGCTGGCCGAAGTTCTCGGTCGCCGCGATCATCTCGATGATCGTCGTCATGCTGATCACCGCCGTCGAGACGACCGGTGACGTCTTCGCCACCGGCGAGATCGTCGAGAAGCGGATCAAGCGCGACGACATCGCCCGGGCGCTCCGGGCCGACGGCCTCGCCACGACGATCGGCGGCGTCTTCAACTCGTTCCCCTACACCTGCTTCGCCGAGAACGTCGGCCTCGTGCGCCTGACCCGGGTCAAGAGCCGCTACGTCGTCGCCACCGCCGGCGCGATCATGATCGTGCTCGGCCTGATCCCCAAGGCCGGTGCGCTGGTCGCGGGCATCCCGCACCCGGTGCTCGGCGGGGCCGCGCTGGCGATGTTCGCGACCGTCGCCGTCGTCGGGATCCAGACGCTGTCCCGGGTCGACTTCCACGACCACCGCAACGTCGTCATCGTCTCCACCGCGATCGGCCTCGCGGTGTTCGTCACCGTGCAGCCCGACGTGGCCAAGGCCGTGCCGTCGTGGGCGCAGATCATCTTCGGCTCGGGCATCACGCTCGGCAGCATCGTGGCCATCGGGCTCAACCTGCTCTTCCACCACGTCGGCCGCAGCCGTGGTGCCGCCGTGGCCGGCGTGCCGGGGCGCAGCCTGATCGGGCTCAACGACGTGAACCAGATGAGCCGCGAGGAGTTCGTCGAGACGTTCGGCGGGCTCTTCCAGGGACCGCGCTGGGTGGTCGAGCGCGCGTACGACGAGCGCCCGTACGCCGACACCCGTGAGCTACGGCGGGCTTTCCAGGACGCGTTGCTGGTGGCGAGCAAGGACGAGCAGCGCGAGCTCTTCGCCGCCTACCCCGAGCTGGGCTCGGACGCCGTTGCCTCGGGCGAGGCCGGCGCCGGTTCGTTCGGCGACCAGTCGGCGCTCGGGCTCACCCGGCTCGACGACGAGGCGCACGGCGAGCTCGCCGCGCTGGCCGACGCGTACGAGGAGCGGTTCGGCTTCCCGCTGATCATCTCCGTGCGCGACCGGTCCTCGTTCGAGCAGATCCTCGAGCACGGCCGCCACCGCCTGGACAACTCCCCGACCCAGGAGCACGCCCTCGCCCTGATCGAGATCGCGAATATCGCCGGGCACCGCTTCGACGACCTCGTCGCCGACGCGAACCCGATCTACACCGCCCGTACGCGGGGTCTCGCCGACGCCTGAGCCTCCGGCCCAGGGGATCGGGCCCTGCTCCAGGGTCGCTTTGGGACCTGGCGGTGGGTAGCCCGGTGTCGGGAACCTGTGCGCGCATAGGTTCCTGACACCGAGCCCAGGGTGCAGCGTGGGCTCGGTGAGCGAAACCTGTGCGCGCACAGGTTGCCGATACCGCGGGACCGAGCACCGGGGGCCCGGGGGAGTGCGCGCAGTCGAGGTTCAGGCCTCGCCGCGGCGCAGGAGCTGACCGCGCGGGGTGCCCTCGAGGTCGACGGGCTCGCCACGGAGGTACGTACGCCGGACGCGGCCGGACAGCGCGCGGCCCTGGTAGGGCGTGATCGGGTTGCGGTGGTGGAGGCGCCCGGCGTCGACGACGAAGGCGTCGTCGGGGGCGAAGACGGCCAGATCCGCGTCGAAGCCGAGGGCGAGCGTCCCCTTCGAGCGGAGCCCGACACGCTGCGCGGGTCGCGTGGCCATCCACTCGACGACGCGCTCGAGGCCGATGCCGCGCCGGCGCGCCTCGGTCCAGATCAGCGAGAGGCCGAGCTGCAGCGAGGAGATGCCGCCCCAGGCGACGCCGAAGTCGCCGTTCTCGAGGTCCTTGAGGTCGAGGGTCGAGGGGGAGTGGTCGGAGACGACGAAGTCGATCGTCCCGTCGACGAGGCCCTCCCACAGCGCCTCGCGGTTGCTCGCCTCGCGCACCGGCGGGCAGCACTTGAAGGCCGTCGCGCCGTCGGGGATCTCCTCGGCCAGCAGCGTCAGGTAGTGCGGGCAGGTCTCGACCGTGAGGTCGACACCGTCGCGCTTGGCCGAGGCGATCATGGGCAGCGCGTCGGAGGACGACAGGTGCAGCAGGTGCGCCCGGGCGCCGGTCCAGCGGGCGCGCTCGATGACCTCGGCGATGGCGAGGTTCTCCGCACCGCGGGGGCGTGAGGCGAGGAACGACGCGTACACCGCACCGTCCGGGCGCGGCGCGCGGTCGATCGCCCGCGAGTCCTCGGCGTGCACGATCATCAGCGAGTCGAAGGTCCTGAGCACCGCGAGGTCGGCCTCGAGCTCGTCGGCCTCGAGGTGCGGGAACTCGTCGACGCCGGAGTGCAGCAGGAAGCACTTGAAGCCGAAGACGCCGTCGTCGTGCAGCGCGCGCAGGTGCGGGGCGTTGCCCGGCACGGCTCCGCCCCAGAAGCCGACGTCGACGAACACCTGCCCGTCGGCGAAGAGCCGCTTGTACTCCAGCGCCGGGGCGTTGACCGTGGCCGGGACCGAGTTCAGCGGCATGTCGAGCAGCGTCGTCACGCCTCCGGCCGCGGCCGCGCGCGTCGCGGACGCGAACCCCTCCCAGCTCGTCCGCCCGGGCTCGTTGATGTGGACGTGGGTGTCGACGAGGCCGGGCAGCAGCACCTCGTCGTCGGCCAGCTCCACGACCTGTCGGGCCTCGAGACCCGCGCCGAGCGGCTCGAGGGCCACGATGGTCCCGTCGCGCACCCCGACCTCGCGCGCGACGACGCCCGCGGTGGTGAGGACCCGCCGGCCGCGGAGCACGAGGTCCAGCTCGGGCCCGCTCGGCGAGCCCTGCGTACGGACGGTCCGCGTCCCCGCCGCGCGGCCGTCCGGCACGCCGTGCTCCTGCCGGTACGCGGCGATCAGGCCGCGGATGCGCTCGGGGTCGTTGACGCGGTCGGCGACGGTACGGGTGTCGTCGACGTCCGCCCCCGGCTCCTGCTGGCCGTCCTCGTCCGTCACCGTTCCTCCTTGCTGGTGGCCTGCTCCGGTCCGGGTGCCCTCGGGCCCAGGTGCTGGGTGGCGATCCTCGCGCCCACGCGGCGCAGCAGGGGGACGGCGTCCGCGATGCTGCGCGCCGGGTCGGCCTCCAGGTCGGAGAGCGGGTGGACCGCGCGAATGCCCGCGGCCTCGGCGAGCCCGGGCGCCAGGAGGCTCCGGCCGGCGACGGCGACGGTCATGACGCCGGCCCGTGCGGCGGCCGCGGCGACGCCGACGGGCGCCTTGCCGGCCAGCGACTGCGCGTCCAGCGAACCCTCACCCGTCACGACGAGCGACGCGCCGCGCACCGCGTCGTCGAACCCGACGAGCTCGAGCACCAGGTCGATCCCCGGTCGGAGCGTGGCGCCGAGCAGCGCGAGCGCGGCGAACCCGGTCCCGCCCGCGGCCCCGGCCCCGGGGACGTCGCGCCGGTCCTGCCCGGTGGTCGCCGTGACCACGTCGGCCCAGCGGGTCAGCGCGGTCTCGAGCAGCCGGACCTCGTCGGGTCCGGCGCCCTTCTGCGGGCCGAAGACGGCCGCGGCGCCGTACGCCCCGAGCAGCGGGTGGTCGACGTCGCTCGCGACCACGACCCGTACGCCCTCGAGGGCCACGAGACCGCCGAGGTCGAGGGTCGCGAGGTCGGCGAGCGCGGCACCGCCCCTCCCCAGCTCGACGCCGGCACGGTCGAGGAGTCGCGCGCCCAGCGCCTGGACCATCCCGGCGCCGCCGTCGGTCGAGGCGCTGCCGCCGAGACCGAGGACGACGTGGCGTACGCCGTGCTCGAGCGCGTGCCGGAGCACCTGGCCCAGCCCGTACGTGGAGGCGGACAGCGGCGCGGGCCGACCGCCGGGCAGCAGGTCGAGCCCGCAGGCTGCGGCCAGCTCGACCACCGCCCGGTCGCCGCGGACCGCGTACGGCGCGCGCACCGGCTCGCCCGTCGGGCCCTCGACGGTGACCACGACCTCGCGGAAGCCGGCGGCGAGCGCCGCGGTGACGGTTCCGTCGCCGCCGTCCGCGACCGGCAGCAGGACGAGCTCCACGTCCGGGCGGACGGAGCGGATCCCGTCGGCCAGCGCCTGCGCGACCCCGGCCGCGGGCAGGCAGCCCTTGAACTTGTCGGGGGCGACCACCACCCGCACCGGCTCCACGCGACCAGTCCAGCAGACCCGTCGCCACGGACGAACCCGAGCCCGGTGCTCGGCCGCCGCTCGCCCCTGCCCTGCGGGGTACGTTTTCCGCATGGCGGAAGCAGGGGCCCGGAGCCCGGAGCGGGTGCAGTCGCTGGACCGCACCTTCAGCCTGCTCGAGCAGCTCGCCGACGGCCCGATGACCCTGTCCGAGCTGGCCGGCGCGACCTCCCTGCCGATGCCGACGGTCCACCGGCTGCTGCGCTTCCTGACCAGCCAGGGCTACGCGCGGCAGGACGGCGCCAAGCGCTACGCCCTCGGGCTGCGGATGATCCGGCTGGGCCAGAGCGCGAGCCGGGGGCTGGGCCCCTGGATCACGCCGTACCTCGCGCGGCTCGTCGACCTCTTCGGCGAGACCGCGAACCTGGCGCTGCTCGAGGGCGACGCCTGCGTCTACGTCGCCCAGGTGCCGTCGCCGCGGTCGGTGCGGATGTTCACCGAGGTCGGGCGCGTGGTGATGCTGCACTCCACCGGTGTCGGCAAGGCGATCCTCTCCGAGCTCGACGACGAGGAGGTCACGGCGATGCTCGAGCGGACCGGGATGCCGGCGCGCACCGAGCACACGATCACCACGGTGCCGGCGATGCTCGAGCGGCTTGCGCTCGGTCGGCGTGACGGCTACGTGCTCGACGACGGGGAGCAGGAGCTCGGCGTCCGCTGCGTCTCCGTGCCCCTGAAGGGGCTGCCCTTCCGGGCCGCGATCTCCGTCTCCGGCCCGAGCAGCCGCGTGCGCACCGAGGACGTGCCGCGCATCGCGCCGGAGCTCGTCGAGATCGCGCGCGAGGTGGGCGAGCAGTTCGCCGCCGCCCGGGCGACCGGCGTCGAGCTCCCCGGCTGAGGCGCCGGACGGCAGCGCAGCGCTAGATCCAGCTGCGGAACCACATCCGGGTGAGCCAGCTCGGGTAGGGGAGCAGGGTGTCGGTGAGGATCGGGTAGAGGTAGGCGAAGTTCGCGATCACCACCGCGACGAAGACGCCGACGACGATCCCCGCGAGCAGGCGCCGGTCGCCCGATCTCGCGTCGCCCAGCAGGCGCCCGGCGACGAGCGACACGGCCATCACCGAGAACGGGATGATCATGATCGCGTAGAAGAAGAACAGCGGCCGCGAGTCGTACTGGAACCACGGCAGCCACCCGGCCGCGACCCCCACGACCGGGATCCCGAACCGCCAGTCCCGGCCCCCGACCCACAGCAGCAGCGCGGCGACGAGGCAGGGGATCGCGACCCACCACAGGATCGGCGTGCCGATGCCGCTGATGACGCGGATGCAGTTGTCCGGGCCGGCGCAGCCGTCGGTGCCCGGCGCGATGTTGTTGACCGCGTCGATCCCGATCGGGCGCGCGACCAGCAGCCAGCCCCACGGGTCGGCGCGGTAGGCGTGCTCGGCGTGGTTGATGAAGTCGCCGGTGTGGAAGTTCCAGATGTCGCGCTGGTACTGGAACCACGACGCGAGCGTCTCGCCGAAGACCCTCGTCGTGGTCGCCTCGGGGTGCTTGGTGCCCCAGTCGCGGTCGTAGCCGCCCGACGTCGCGAACCAGCCGGCCCACGTCGCGACGTAGACGCCGAGGGCGACGATGACGAGGGAGACGAAGGCGGGGATCCCGTCCCGCAGCAGCGCGAGGTTGGCCCGGCGTCCGGCCCCGGCCAGCCGGCGGGCGCCGACGTCCCAGGCCACGCTCAGCAGCGCGAACGCCGCGAGCACGTAGAGGGCGTTCCACTTGGTGCCGAGCGCGAGGCCCCAGCAGACGCCGGACGCGATCCGCCACGGCCGCAGGGCCAGCGCCGGGCCGAAGGCGCGGTCCAGGTCGAGCCGACCCAGGCGTACGACGTGGTCGGCGAGCCGGTTCCGGAACCAGTCCCGGTCGGCGGCCAGGCAGGCCACCGCGGCGACGGTGAAGAAGGCGACGAAGACGTCGAGCAGCGCCGTGCGGGACATCACGAAGGCCAGCCCGTCGACCGCGAGCAGCAGCCCCGCGAGCCCGCCGACCAGCGTCGAGCGCGAGACCCGGCGGACCAGGCGGATCGTCACGAGCACGAGCAGGACGCCGAAGACCAGCGGGGCGAAGCGCCAGCCGAACGAGTTCATCCCGAAGAGGTGCTCGCCGAGCGCGATCAGCCACTTGCCGACCGGCGGGTGCACGACGAACTCGGCCGTGCGCTGCATGACGTCGACGTTGCCGCTGGTGATCTGCTCGTTGGCGTTCTCCGGCCAGTTGCGCTCGTAGCCGAACTTCAGCAGCGAGTACGCGTCCTTGGCGTAGTAGGTCTCGTCGAAGACGAGCTTGTTCGGGTACGCGAGCCCGGGCAGCCGCAGCACGAAGGCGATCGCGGTGATGACGAGGGTGACGACCCAGCCGCGCAGGCGGTCGGCCGGCATCGGGTCGCGCAGGCGGTCGACGGGCGTGAGCAGCGCGGGCGTGGCGGCGACGGCTCGGGCCGGGCGCTCGTCCTCGGGCTCCGCGGCGGACGCCGGCCCGCGCTCGAGCACCGGCCGCGTCACGCGAAGAAGAGTAACCAGGCCAACCTGTGACGAGGTGCCATTCTGACCAGGTGCACCAGCCCCCAGAGCAAGCCGCAGCGGACGGCGCGGGCGTGCTCGTGCTCGCCGGGACGCCCATCGGGCACGCCGAGGACGCCTCGCCGCGGCTGCGCGCCGAGCTCGCCGGCGCCGACGTGATCGCCGCCGAGGACACCCGCCGGCTGCGGGCGCTGCTGCAGCGGATGGGCGTGACGACCTCGGCCCGGGTCGTCTCCTACTTCGAGGGCAACGAGGCCGCACGCACGGAGGAGCTGGTGGCGGCGCTGCTCGACGGGGCGCGCGTCGTCGTGGCGACCGACGCCGGGATGCCCTCGGTGTCGGACCCCGGCTACCGCCTCGTGGCCGCTGCGGTCGCGGCCGGCGTCACCGTGACGAGCGCGCCCGGGCCGTCCGCGGTCCTCACCGCGCTGGCGCTGTCGGCCCTGCCGGTCGACCGCTTCTGCTTCGAGGGCTTCCTCTCGCGCAAGGCCGGGGAGCGTTCGCGTCAGCTCGCGCGCCTGGCGGGCGAGCCGCGCACGATGGTCTTCTTCGAGGCCCCGCACCGCACGGCCGAGACGCTGGCCGCGATGGTCGAGGCGTTCGGGCCGCAGCGGGCGGGCGCGGTCTGCCGCGAGCTGACGAAGACCTACGAGCAGGTCGTGCGCGGGCCGCTGTCCGAGCTGGCCGCCTGGGCCGCCGGGGAGGTCCGCGGCGAGGTCACCCTCGTGGTCTCCGGCGCCGCCGAGCAGGCCGCCGACCTCGAGGGCGCGGCGGCGGAGGTCGCCACCCTCGTCGCCGCCGGCACGCGCCTCAAGCCCGCCGTCGCCGAGGTCGCCGAACGTTCCGGCGTCCCCCGCAACGCCCTGTACGCCGCCGCCCTCGAGCTGACGAGGCGACCCAAGGCCGAGCCGAACCAGGCTTCCTGAGCCGGTCGACGCCCCTGAGCCTGTCGAAGGGCCGAGCAACGCCCCCTGAGCTTGCCGAAGGGCCGAGCAAGGCCCCCTGAGCCTGTCGAAGGGCCCCGAAGGGCTTGGCGCGGGGCTCGCTGAGGAAGGATCGGGAGCGTGAGCTCACGGACCGACTGGACCGACCTGCCGCCGGCGCCCGAGGGGCTGCCGGGGCCGGTGGTCGACACGCACTGCCACCTGGACATCACCGCGGAGCTGTCGGGGCTCGACCCGGACGACGCGCTCGCCCGCGCGGCGGCGGTGGGGATCACCCGCCTCGCGCAGATCGGGTGCGACGTGGAGCAGTCGCGCTGGGCGGTCGACTTCGCGCGGCGGCACCCCTCGGTCGTCGCCGGGGTCGCCCTGCACCCGAACGACGCCGCCCGGCTCGGCGCGGAGTCGCGGGCGGCGCTGGCCGACGGGCTCGCCGTCGTCGAGTCGCTCGCGGGCGACGCGGAGGTCCGGGTCGTGGGGGAGACCGGGCTCGACTTCTTCCGCACGCCCACCGCCGAGGGGCAGGCGCTCCAGCGCGAGTCGTTCGCGGCGCACATCGCGTTCGCCAAGGCGTACGACCGCACGCTGATGATCCACGACCGCGACGCCCACGACGCGGTGCTCGACGTGCTCGACGCGGAGGGGGTGCCCGACCGCGTGGTCATGCACTGCTTCAGCGGCGACGAGGCCTTCGCGCGGGCCTGCCTCGACCGCGGGGCGCACCTGTCCTTCGCGGGGACGGTGACGTTCAAGGCGAACGCCCACCTGCGCCGCGCCCTCGCCGTCGCCCCGCTCGACCGGGTGCTCGTCGAGACCGACGCCCCCTTCCTCACGCCGATGCCGGTGCGTGGACGCCCGAACGCCTCCTACCTCGTCCCGCACACCGCGCGGGTCATGGCCGAGGTCCACCAGCTCCCGCTCGAGGAGCTCTGCCGCGCGCTCGACGCGAACGCCGACGTCGCGCTCGGCGGGAGCTGGCCCGCGTACGCGGACGCCGGCGCCTGACGTGGAGCTCGCCGACGCCCTCGCGCGGCGCCGCATGGTCCGGCGCTACGACCCCGACGCGCCGGTGCCGCCCGGCGCGGTCGAAGCGGTCGTCGCGGCGGCGTTGCGCGCGCCCTCGGCCGGCTTCACCCAGGGCGTGTCGCTGCTCGTGCTGGACGTACCTGAGGACGTCACCCGCTTCTGGTCCGCCACCGCGGAGCCGGAGGCGTCCAACCGTTGGCTCGACGGCATGCGGACGGCGCCGGTGCTCGTGCTCGTGCTGACCGACCGGGAGGCCTACCTCGACCGCTACGCGGAGCCCGACAAGGGCTGGACCGACCGCGACGAGGGGCGGTGGTCGGCGCCGTACTGGTTCGTCGACGCCGGGATGGCCGCCATGGCGATGCTGCTGCGGGCCGTCGACCTCGGGCTCGGGGCCTGCTTCTTCGGCGTCCCGGCCGAGCGGGCGGACGCGGTCCACGCGGCGTTCGGGGTGCCCGCCGACCAGCTCGGCGTGGGCGTCGTGAGCCTCGGCCACGCGCCGGCAACGGGGGAGCGCGGCAGCCGCGGGTCGCCCGCACGACGACCGCGCAAGCCCGCCGCGGAGGTCGTGCACCGCAGTCGCTGGTGAGCCCCTCGAGGCGGGAGCAGGACCCGCTCGGGCCCGTGGCCGGACCGTTGCGATTTTGACGACCTCTCAGGGGCTCGTTATGGTTCCGTGACCTTTGCGGCCGGAGCGGCCGCTTGACCCCGACCGGCCTGCCCCGGCCAGCCAGGAGCATCGTGCGCGCCATCGTCCCCGTGATCGCCGGAGCGGCCGTCCTCGCCGTCGGCGGCAGCTCCCTCGCCTACGCCGGCCTGCGGTCCGACGTCGCCCTCGCGGTCGACGGGCGGACGAGCCAGCTCACGACCAGCGCCCAGACCGTCGGCGACCTGCTGAGCGCCCAGGACATCGTCGTCGGCCCGCACGACGTCGTCGCGCCCTCCGCGGCCACCGAGCTGCACGACGGCACCCAGGTGTCGGTGCGCTTCGGGCGCCAGGTCACCGTGGACGTCGACGGCGCCCCGCAGACCCTCTGGACCACGGCCACCGACGTCGGCAGCGCGATCACCGCCCTGGGGCTCGACACCACCGGTGCCGACCTCTCGACCAGCCGCAGCACGCCCGTGGGCCGCGAGGGCCTCACCGTCTCGCTGGCCATGCCCAAGAAGGTGACCGTCACGGTCGCGGGCAAGAAGAAGACCCTCACCACGACGGGTGCCACCGTCGGCGACGCGCTCAAGGCGGCCGGGGTCACCCCGGACTCCGACGACGAGCTGAGCAAGCCCGTCGGCGCCAAGCTCACCGACGGCACCAAGGTGACCTTCGTCCGCGTCGACGTCGCGTCGAAGACCACGCGCAGCGACGTGGCGTACGCGACGGTGTCGAAGAAGTCCTCCAAGCTCGAGCGCGGCCGGACCCGCACCGAGACCGCCGGCAAGGTCGGCGCGAAGACCACGACCTACCGCGTCGTCTCCCGCGACGGCAAGGAGGTCAGCCGCAAGGCGACCAAGACCGTCGTGAACCGCAAGCCCGTGACCCGCGTGGTCGTCGTCGGCACCAAGGCGCCCGCGCCCAAGAAGGTCTCGACCTCCAGCGCCGGTGTGGCGAACGTCGGTCTGTGGGACAAGATCGCTGCGTGCGAGTCCGGCGGCAACTGGTCGATCAACACCGGCAACGGCTACTACGGCGGGCTGCAGTTCAACCTGCAGACCTGGCGTGCGTACGGCGGCACGGGTCGCCCCGACCAGCAGAGCAAGGCCGCGCAGATCGCCGTGGCCGAGCGTGTCCGCAAGGCCTCGGGCCTCAGCGCCTGGTCCTGCGCCTGACGCACCACGACGGGCGGGGTGCCCGGTGAGCCTGCTGGACCCCCGCTCGATCCGCGAGATCGCCGCCCGGCTCGACCTGCGGCCGACCAAGCAGCGCGGGCAGAACTTCGTCGTCGACGCCAACACCGTCCGGCGCATCGTCGCCGCCTCGGGCGTCGGGGCCGACGACGTGGTGCTGGAGGTCGGGCCGGGGCTGGGTTCGCTGACGCTGGGCCTGCTCGAGGTCGCCGACCGCGTGGTCGCGGTCGAGATCGACGAGCTGCTGGCCGGCGAGCTGCCCCGCACCGTGGCCGAGCGGCTGCCCGAGCGGGCCGACCGCCTCGACGTGGTCACGGCCGACGCGATGCGGGTCACCGAGCTCCCCGCGACGCCGACCGCCGTCGTGGCCAACCTGCCCTACAACGTCGCCGTGCCCGTGCTGCTGCACCTGCTCGCGACCTTCCCCGAGTGGCAGCGCGGGCTGGTCATGGTGCAGGCGGAGGTGGCCGACCGCATCGCCGCCCCGCCCGGCAGCAAGGTCTACGGCGTGCCCTCGGTCAAGACGGCCTGGTACGCGGAGTCCTGGCGGGCGGGCTCGGTGTCGCCGAGCGTCTTCTGGCCCGTGCCCAACGTCGACTCCGGCCTCGTGGCGCTGCGGCGCCGCGAGCCCCCGGCCACCGGGGCGACCCGCGAGCAGGTCTTCGCGGTGGTCGACGCCGCGTTCGGGCAGCGGCGCAAGATGCTGCGCTCGTCGCTCTCCGGCATGGCGGGCTCGTCGGCCGCGGCGTCGGAGGCGCTCGTGGCCGCCGGGGTCGACCCCCAGGCGCGCGGCGAGGTGCTCGACGTGGCCGCGTTCGCCCGGGTCGCCGAACGGCTCCCCGGACCGGCTGCGTAGGGTTCCGGGAATGGCCTCGCCCCTGCCGCCCGCCCCGGTCGGCGTGCACGTCCGGGCGCCCGCCAAGATCAACCTCGCCCTCAAGGTCGGCGCGCCGCGTCCCGACGGCTACCACCCGCTCGCGACGGTCTACCACGCGGTCTCCCTCTACGACGACGTCCACGCGGAGTGGGCCGAGCCCGACGAGTTCGAGCTCGAGGTCAGCGGGGAGGGCGTCGAGCAGGTGCCCCTCGACGACAGCAACCTGGCCCTGCGCGCCGCCCGGCTGCTCGCCCGGACCCACGGTGGTGGCGACCGGCTCGGCGTGCACCTGACGATCCGCAAGAACATCCCGGTCGCGGGCGGGCTCGCCGGCGGCTCCGCGGACGGGGCGGCGGCGCTGCTCGCCTGCGCGACGCTCTGGGACATCGACCTGGCCCCGGAGGTGCTGCGCCACCTGGGCGCCGAGCTGGGCAGCGACGTCCCCTTCTCGCTGATGGGCGGCACCGCCGTCGGCAGCGGCCGGGGGGAGGACGTGGCCCCGGCGCTCGCGCGCGGCAGCTACCACTGGGTGCTGGCCTTCGGGCAGCAGGGGCTCTCGACGCCGGCGGTCTACCGCCGCTTCGACGAGCTGAACCCCTCGCCCGAGCCGCCCGAGGTCCCGGCCGACCTGATGAACGCCCTGCGCGGCGGCGACCCGTACGAGCTCGGCGCCGCCCTGGTCAACGACCTCCAGCCGGCCGCGCTCACGCTGCGCCCGCAGCTGCGTCGCGTCCTCGACGCCGGCCTCGACCTGGGGGCCGTCGGTGCCGTGGTCTCGGGCTCCGGACCGACCTGCGCCTTCCTCGTCGAGGACGAGGAGGACGCCGTCGACCTCAGCATCGCGCTCAGCGTGGAGGGCGTGGCGCGCAAGGTGATGCGGGCCGCCGGGCCGGTCGTCGGGGCGCGCGTCGTCGGCTGAGGCGGCCGCGCCGACGACGGCCTAGTGTTCCCAGGCGTGAGCGCGTCCGCCGTCACCGCCCGCCTCGTCCGGCCCCTGCGGCCCCGCGACCCCGACGAGCAGGGGCGGGTCGCCTCCGAGCTCGAGCTCCTCACCGACCTGTGCTTCGTCGTCGCGGTCGCCCAGGCGGCCGCGGCCCTGCACCACGGACTGGTCGCCGGGCTCGTCGGACCGGCGGTGCTCGGCTACGCCATGGCCTTCTTCGCCATCTGGTGGGCCTGGCTGAACTTCAGCTGGTTCTCCTCCGCCTACGACAACGACGACGTCGGCTACCGCTTGCTCACCATCCTGCAGATCGTCGGCGTGCTGACCCTGGCCGCCGGGATCACGACGCTGGCCGAGGGCGTCGAGGAGGGCGAGGGGCACTTCGGTCTGGTCGTCGTCGGCTACGTGGTCATGCGCGTCGGGCTCGTGCTGCAGTGGCTGCGGGCCGCCCGCAACGACCCGGCCCGGCGGCGGACCTGCCTGCGCTACGCCCTGGGGATCGTCGTCGTGCAGCTGGGGTGGGTGGCGTTCTACCTGGCCAGCCACGTCCAGGGCCTGGTGGTGCCGCTGTTCGCGGCGCTCGTCGTCTGCGAGCTGCTGGTGCCGGCGTGGGCCGAGCGGACGGGCGAGACGAGCTGGCACCCG
>Ga0325401_1004477_pt1 | contig 13174 bp, 17 predicted proteins | sample PopdelMetagenome_FD_205666 | JGI IMG/M metagenome (GOLD analysis project Ga0325401, IMG submission 205666) | Populus deltoides microbial communities from Bellville, Georgia, United States - Xylem-PdKOR-R2 | ecosystem: Host-associated > Plants > Phyllosphere > Stem > Wood/Secondary xylem | place...
GCTGGGGTGCCACCATCGCGCGCGTCGGCACCACGTCCTCGAACGGCGCGCGCCGCGCATCGCCGAGTTGCACGTCGGCGAGCGCCACGTCCACCGACCCAGCCGACGGCAGCCACCACCAGACCAGCAGGGCGAGCGCCGCCGCCGCCGCCGCCGCGCCGCCGCGGATCAGGCGGCGGCGACCAGCCCGGCCCGGCCGCTCGACCCGGCGGTCCATGGTCGATCCGGAGGCGGGAGCCTGGCTCATGCGCGATCCGCCGGACGCTTGACGGATCGTGGCTCAGCCACGCGGCACCGCCCCGGTCAGGCCCGCGTCGCGACGCGCCTGATCCTTGGCGCGGGAAAGGCAGGCCGGATCGGTGAGGCGTTGCGCATCCTGGTCGGCGCACACGCGAACCGCCGCCACGGCCAGCCGCCGCTCGAACGTCGCGCGGCCCGCTGCCCGACCCAGGTCCAGGTCCAGGTCGCCATAGGCGACGCGCGCGGTACGCGCCTCGGCCTCCGCCGCCACGGCCGGGGCGGAAGCCATCACCAGGGTCAGCGCCCCGGCGACGCTGAGCAGGGAGCAAACGGCGCGCTGATAGGATGAGATCATCGACTTGGTCCTCTATTGCCGACCCCCACGGGGCCATGCCGGGACATTTGCAGGAGGCGTGCCAGTCGCGCGCTACTGCTTGGGATCGAGCCCGCGCGCCCGTTCGCGTCCGGGACCGTCCATTATCGGACACCGGCGGCGTCCGAAGCCGGACAGTCGGTCGCAACCCGGCCGTCCGGCGGGTCGCGGTTGCGCGGCCGATGGCGCGGCCCCACTTCCCGGCGGGTGAGATTGGCGTTTCCCGATCGCGAGCGCGCGGGGGCGGCCGCGCTGACCGCCGCGGTGACGCTGGCGATCGGCTGGGCCCTGATCGCGGGGCTGGCCGTGCCCCTGGCGGGCCCCACTGCCGAGACGTTGAGGCTGTTCGCCGTCGCCGACCCGGTGCCCCGCCCGCCCCCGCCCCGCAGCGTGGCCCCGCGCCGGCGCGTCAAGCGAGCGGAGGGGACGGCCGCCCCGCGCAGCCTGCGGTCGCAGGCGACACAGGTCACGGCGCCGGCACCGATCGTGCCCGTGCCCATACCCCCGCCCGTCACGGTCGCGCCCATCGCGGGGCTAGGGTCCGCGCCCACCCAGGGAGCCGCCCCGCTTCCAGGACCGGGGACGGGTGCGGGCGGCGTCGGGACCGGGCGGGGTGCCGGCGGGTCGGGCGACGGCGACGGTGGGGGCTGGGAGGACGAGACGCCGCCGCGGCGAATTCGCGGGCGCCTGCGCGATTCGGACTTTCCACAGGCCGCCGCGGACGCGGGGGCGGACGGCGTCGTGTCCGTGCGCTACTACGTCGAGACGGACGGCCGCGTGTCGGGATGCCGCGTCACGCGGTCCAGCGGCAATGCCGAGCTGGACGGCACGACCTGTCGCTTGATCGAGAAGCGCTTCCGCTACGATCCCTCACGCGACGCGCGGGGCCATCCGGTGCGGTCGGTGGTGGTCGTCGATCACGAATGGGTACTCGACCGCCTGCCCGGTGAGTAGGCCCGCATCCGACGCCCCGTGCGGGAACCGGCCCGTCCTCAAGCGAAGGCGGGCGCGCGGCGCAGCTGTTGATAGGCGGCGATGACGCGCTGCAACCGCTCCTCGTGGCTGCGGTCGCCGCCGTTGCGGTCCGGGTGGTAGCGGCGGACCAGCTCGGAATAGCGGCGCCGAAGCGCGGATCGATCGGCGGAGGGCTCCAGTCCCAACACCTGCAGCGATTCGCGATCGCGCGACGACAGGGGCTTGCCGTCGGCGCGCTCGGGTGCGGGCTCGCGGTCGCGGCGGATGCGCGCGGCGATCGCGTCCAACGGATCGGCGAAGTCCGCCCATCGCGGCCCCCTGTCGGTGCCCGCAGCGCCGGAGAAGGCGCGCGTTTCCCGCTCCCAGCCCGCATAGGGGCGTTGCGCCTGATGGATCTCCTCCGCGCTCATCCCCTCGAAAAAATTATACCCCGCGTTGAAGGCGCGGACATGGTCCAGGCAGAACCAGCGGAACGCCGGCGGCCCGTCGCGCCCGCCCGGGGCATCGAGCGGGGGCGCGCGAAACTCGCCCGGCTCGTCGCAGCCGGGATGGCCGCAGGGACGCTCGCTATTCACGACGCGGCCGTGGAAACGGGGCGACCGCCGGTCCTTGTGATGCTCCGCCACGCGCTCCCTCTTTCCAGCAAAGCGGCTATATAGGTTCGGTGATGACGCCCGCCACCGATGCCGCCCGCCCGCCCCATCCTGCTTTCGGCGTCGCCGCCCGCATGGAAGCGGCGCTTCGGGCCGCCCTGTCACCGACCTATCTGGACGTCGCCAACGACAGCCACCTGCACGCGGGGCACATGGGCGACGACGGCACGGGCGAGACGCACTTCACCGTCACCGTCGAGAGTCCCACCTTCGCCGGCCTGAACCGCGTCGCGCGCCAGCGTCTGGTCAATCGCGCGCTCGCCGACCTGCTGGCGGGGCCGATCCACGCGCTGGCGATCCGCGCCCGCGCGCCAGGTGAGTGAGAGGGCGAGCGGGTGACCGGGCGCACTCCCCGCCCCGCCGCGCGTATCCTGCTGGTCGACGGGCAGGGCCGCGTGCTGTTGTTCCGCTTCACCGTTCCCGGCCGCGCGCCCTTCTGGGTCACGCCGGGCGGCGCGCTCGACCCCGGCGAGAGCTACGCGCACGCCGCGCGCCGCGAACTGCGCGAGGAAACGGGACTGGATCAGGATTGCGGACCGGAGGTCGCGCATCGGCTGGTCGATTTCGTGTCGGTGGAGGGCGTGCCCGTCACCGCGGACGAACGCTATTTCCGCGTCGAGGTGGACGCGCTGGACGTGCGCGACGCCGGGCATACCGAACTGGAACGCCGCGTGATGCAGAGCTGGCGCTGGTTCGACCGCGTCGACCTGACCGACCATCCGGAAGCGATCTACCCCGTCGACCTGGGCGAGATGCTGGCCCGGACCGATCCTTGAAGGAGTTCCCCAGCATGACGGACCTGACCCGCGTATCGCTGCCCACCGGCGTCGAGCTGGACGTTCAGGTCGCGGGATCGCGCGACGCGCCGCCGGTGATCCTGCTGCACGGCTTTCCCGAATCGCACCGCACCTGGCGGCACGTGGTGCCCGACCTGGCGCGCGACCATTTCGTGCTGGCTCCAGACCAGCGCGGCTATGCCCGATCGTCCAAGCCGGAAGGGGTGGAGGCGTACGCCGTGGAGCGGATCGTCGCCGACCTGATCGCGCTGGCCGATCATTTCGCCATCGGGCGCTTCACGCTGGTCGGGCACGACTGGGGCGGGGCGGCCGCCTGGGCGGCGGCGCTGACGCGACCCGACCGGGTGGCGCGACTGGCGATCGTCAACGCGCCGCACCCGCTGATCTTTCAGCGCTCGCTGTTCGACGATCCGGCGCAGCGCGCCGCCAGTCAGTATATCCGACGGTTCCGCGACACCAGCATGGACCGGGGGCTGGTCGGCGCCGGGCTGGAACGGTTCCTGGGGTCGACGTTCGCCAAGCACCTGACCCACGCGATCGCCGGCGAGGACAAGGCCGCCTATCTGGACGAATGGTCGCAACCCGGCGCGATGACCGCGATGCTGAACTGGTACCGCGCCGCCCCCGTGATCGTACCCGCCGCCGACGAGACGCCCGAGCGTCCGGCGTTCCTGAACCGCCCCTTCCCGCCCGTGACGCAGCCGACCCTGGTGGTGTGGGGCACGCGCGACAGCGCACTGCTGCCTCTGCAGCTGGAGGGGTTGGACGCGCACGTCGCGGACCTGACGATCGAGCGGGTGGACGCGGGCCATTTCGTGCCGTGGGAAGACGCCCCCGCCGTGGTCGATGCGTTCCGCCGCTGGGAAGGAACGGCCTGACCGCCTAACCCAGGGCAACGTTTCTGCCCCTATCGCTTGCCGCCCCGGATCGCGCGGCGCAGGTTACGTTAAGAGGATGCCGCCACCCCCCTTGCCCCCAGCCGCGGCGGTCGCGGTGCCGCTGCGCGACGAGGCGGACCGGGTGACGGACTGCGTCGCCGCGCTCGACCGGGCGGCGGGCTATTGGATGGCGCGGGGTGCGTCGGGCCCGGTGGCGGTGGTCGCCTTCGCCAACAATTGCCGTGACGGCAGCGTCGACGTCCTCGACCAGCTACGCCCACGGCACCTGCGCCTGTGCCGTCTGGCCGCCAGCGCGCTGCCCGCCAACGCCCATGCCGGCTGGGCACGAAGCACGGCGATGGACGCCGCCGCCGACCTGTTGTCCAGACCGGGTGACCTGTTGCTGAGTACGGACGCGGACACGCTGGTCGCCCCCGACTGGTTCGCCGCCAACGCCCGCGCGATAGCCGACGGTTGGGATGCCGTCGCGGGCCGTGCGGTGACGCCGCGGGCGGAACGCGTCGCGCTCGGTTCACGCGCCAAGCAGCGCCTGGACGGGTTGGGCCGCTACTACACGTTGCTCGACCGATTGCGGCACGTCGCCACGGCTATACCGGGGGCCGAGCCCTGGCCACGCCATTATTACGAGGGCGGGGCGTCGATCGCGCTGACGCTGGGGCTGTTCCGGCGGATCGGTGGGGCGCCTTCGCCCCCGCTGGCTGAGGACCGCGCGCTGTTCGACCGGATTCGCGCACATGGCGGGCGCGTGCGGCATCCGGTGGGTACGCGCGTCTTCACATCCTGCCGGACCGACGGACGCGCGCCGGGCGGCATGGCCGATACCGTGGCGGAATGGATCGCACAGGACGAGGAGGCGCCCCTGCACGAAACCTATCGCCTGCCCGCGGCGCTGGCCCCCGGCACCGCGGCGGCCGGCGACCAGCTGACCTTTCGCACCCTGCCCGCCGCCATCGCCGAGGCGCAGGCGCTGGTCAGAAGCCTAGAGCCGCCAAAGGTCGAGCCGGTATCGCTCGCGCCGATCCGTGACCGCGCGCTCGACGACGCGCTGCTCGGCTTCTAGCGCCGCCAGCAGTTCGGCCACCGCCTCGTCGCCGGTGCGGGGATAGTCCGTCTCGCCCGTCCAATGGACCAGCATCAGGTGACCGTTCGCCCGGACCGCGCGCGCCAGCCACCGCCCGGCCCGCGCCAGGTCGCCCCCGTCCCAGTAATAAGCGACCTCCGACAGGAGAACGAGGTCGAAGCTGCCGCCCGGCACCTCGGCGGGCAGGCGCATCCGCGCGAGTTCGACGTTGTTCCGCCCCGCCAACCGCGCGCGCGCCGCCGCCAGCGCCGTGTCGGACACGTCGACCGCGATCAGCCGGTCGCATCGTGGCGCCAGACGCTCCGTCAGCACGCCGTTGGCGCATCCCACTTCCAACGCCCGATCGAAATGGCGACTGGGCAACGCCGCCAGCGTATGGTCATACTTGGCGCGTTCGTAGGGACTGCTCTCGAAATCCCAGGGGTCGCCCTGTTCGGCGTAGAGTTGCTCGAACCAGTCCGGGTCGATCGACGTCTCGCGGCGCATCACGCCTCCAAAAGCAAGGTGGCGGGGCGGTCGATCAGCCGGCGCATCGCTCGCGGCAGGCGGAACGCGTCCGGGCCCGGCGGCACGCGCCCGCCCAACTGGCTGCGGTGGCAACCCAGGGCCCGTCGCGCCGCCGGCCGTCCGGCCGCCGTGGTCAGCCGACGCGGGCAGGCGGTACGCGACGCAGCGCCGATATCGGGCCGGGTCCAGCCCCAGACGATGTATTCGAACACCCGCACCCCCGGCACCGCGCGCGCCAGCGCCGCCGCGGCCTCATGGTCGCAATGCGGATCGCCGCCCCAGGTCACGGCGAGGTTAGCCAGCCGATGGCGGCGGCAATGCACCGCCAGCCGGCGCGCCGTCCGCACGAATGCCGCGGTCCCCGCCCCCTCGGGCGCGGCGTCGCGCCACCCCAGATGCAGCACGGCCCCGTCGATACCCAGCGCGCGACCCGCCGCCCCCGCCTCGCCCCGGCGCAAACCCGCCAGGCGCGCGGGCGACCAGCCGGGCGATCCGGGATGCGACCCCGACCCGTCCGTCAGCACCGCCAGCCGAACGCGCTCACCCCGCCGGATCAGCACGGTGGCCAGCGCACCGGCGCCCAGCGCCTCGTCGTCGGGGTGGGGCGCCAGGATCAACCAGCCGCCACGCGGGTCCAGCGGTCGCGCCCGCGCGTGCAGCTTCGCCCAGGTACGATGGCCGGGCGCCCAATGGGACAGGTTCACCACCAGCGGTCGATCGGCCAGCGGTCGCATTCGAGCCACGCGGCGGCGGCGCGGTCGCGCGCCTGATCGGGCACGGGCTGGCGCAGGTACAGCCCCAGGTCGCGCGTGATCCGGTCGATCGGATCGCCGTGGAAGAAGGACGCGGTGCCGACGCTGCGCGCCGCCGCCTCCATCGTCGCGAGCGCCGCCTCCTCCACCGCGCCCCGCGCCATCAGCACCATGGGGACCGCGTCCGCCTCGCCCGCCTCTGCCATCTGCGCGGCTTGTTCCACCCATGCACCGGCGCCGCGCAACGCGACGACCAGCGGGGCGAAACGGGCGCGCTGCACCGGGTCGCTGCCCTTGCCCGTCCGCACCAGATGATCGCGCAGGTAACGGACCAGCGCCTCCGCCGCGCCCAGCTGCACTGCGCAGAAACGCCACGCGCCGGCGCTGAACCGCGGCTCGCGTTCGTAGTCCTCGGCCGTACCGATCAGGGCGTCGTCGCTGACCTCAATCCCTTCGAAATCGAGCAGCCCGCTGATCGTGCCCTTCATGCCGCGCACGCGCCACCCGGACACGTCGGCACGATGCGCCTCGCCGGCCAGCGGCACGATCACCATGCGCTTGGCGCCGTCGGGATCGCGCGCGGTGATGAGTACGCGATCGAGTTCGGCCGCCCCGGTGGCGAAGCTCTTGGCGCCGTGCAGGCGCCAACGGTCGCCGCCCGACGGTTCGATCGTCATGCCCGGCGCGGGCTCGGTGTTCCAGACGCCCATCAACTCGCCCGCGGCCAGCCGTCGGTCGAGGGCATCGGCTTGTTCCGATGAGCCATAAGCCGCGATCAGTTGGACGGCGTTGACGTGCCCCTCGAACAGGCGCCCGAGACTCAGGTCCGCGGCACCCACCGCCTTCAAGGCGCGCAACAGCGCCGCCGTCGGTTGGCCCGGGGCGATGCGAGCGTAAGCCGACAGCGCGCCTGCGCGGCGAAGATCGTCGACGCGGGCGGCGGGATAGCCTTCCTCGGCCCAACCCTGCGCGGTCCAACGGTCCGTTAGCGCGTCCCAGTCTGGGTGGGAGCTGGCGGGGTGGGAGCTGGCGGGGTGGGAGCCGGCGGGGGCGGGGTCGTGAAGCGATGGAGGCACGGGGGCGAAACGTCCGCGGGCCGGCCGCGGGTCCGCGGCATGACGCGGATCAATCCTGTCGCGTCGCCCCGGCCGCACGCACGGCCGCCAGCGTCGGATAGCCGTTGACCGCCATCAGCAGATCCATTTCCGCCAGCACGGAACGCAGTACGTGTGCCGCCCCATCTGCGCCGTCCAGCGCCAGCCCGTAATACCAGGGCCGCCCCAGCCCCACCGCGGTCGCGCCCAGCGCCAGAGCCTTGACCACATCGGTGCCCGATCGAACCCCGCTGTCGAACAGCACCGGCAGGTCGCCCGCGGCCGCGACGACACCCGGCAGCACGTCGATCGCGGCGATCCCGCCGTTCGCCTGGCGCCCGCCGTGATTGGAGCAATAGATCGCGTCCGCACCGCCGTCCGCGGCGCGGCGTGCGTCGTCGGGGTGACAGATACCCTTCAGCACCACGGGCAGGCGGCTGGCATCTTTCAGCCAGCCCAGGTCCTCCCAGGTCAGCACCTGGCCGAACAGCGACGCCCACAAGCCGATCGCGGCGCGCGGATCGTCCTCAGGCGGCGCCTTCAGCAGCGAGCGGAAAACGGGGTCGGAGAAGTAATTATGCAACACGGCGCCGCGCAGCTGCGGAAAGTTGGCGACGTTCAGGTCGCGCGGCCGCCAACCGGTGACCCACGTGTCCAGCGTCACCACCAGGGCGTCATATCCCGCCGCCTCCGCCCGGCGGATCAGGCTCAGCGCCAGGTCGCGGTCGCGCGGCGTGTAGAGCTGAAACAGCGCCGGCGCGTCTCCGCAGGCTGCGCGCACGTCCTCCAGCCGGTCGTTGGACAGCGTGGACGCACACATCGGCACACCCATCGCCGCCGCGGCGCGCGCGGCGTGCAGGTCGCCGTGGCCATCCGGCGTCGCGATGCCGGTGACACCGATCGGCGCCATGAACAGGGGCGCCGCCCATCGCCGGCCGAACAATTCCACCGATGGATCGCGACGCGACGCGTCCACCATCATGCGCGGCACCATGCCCCAGCGGCGAAAGGCGGCGGCGTTCCAATCCTGCGTCCATTCGTCGCCGCAGCCGCCCTGGACATAGGTCAGCACCTGGGGCGGTAGCGCGGATGCGGCGCGCGCCTCCAACGTCGCGAAGTCGACGGGAACGCGCGGTTGCACGCCTTGCAGCCCCGCGCCGTAGATCAGGTTCTGATAATCGCCGAAATGGCCCATGGCATCTCTCCCGCGGGCAGATCCTAGGACGGCGGCGCGGCGGGCGCCACGGGTCAGGCAGGCGTCAGCTCGGCCGCCTGCGTCTCGGCGATCCAGCCGCCGCCCAGCACGCGCTCGCCGTCGTACAACACCGCCGCCTGTCCAGGGGCAACGCCATATTCGGCGTCGGCGAAGACCAGCCGGTCCTTTTCCATCCGCGCGGGCACGGGTTTGGCCATCGACCGCACCTTGACGGTCAACGGGCCCGACAGGTCGCCCAGCCGATTAATCTCCTCCAGCCGGGCGGATGCCACCGCCAGCGCGCGCCTGGGACCGACGACCACGCGGCCCCGATCCGGCTCCAATCGGACCACGTACATCGGCTCCGCCAGCCCGCCCAGTTCCAGCCCGCGTCGCTGGCCGACCGTGTAATGGATCAATCCGCGATGCCGCCCCAGAACGCGGCCTTCCATGTCCACCAGTTCGCCGTCGTCGTCCGCGTGCGGGCGCAGGCGGCGGACCAGCCCGGCATAGTCGCCATCGGGGACGAAGCAGATATCCTGGCTGTCCGGCTTGGTCGCCACGGCCAGACCCAGTTCGGCGGCGATCTCGCGCACCCGGGACTTGGGCAAGCCGCCCAGCGGGAAGCGCAGGTAGTCCAGCTGATCGTGGGTGGTGGCGAACAGGAAATAGCTCTGGTCGCGCGCCGGATCGACGCCGCGATGCAGCTCGGCACCGTCGGGTCCCTCGATGCGGCGGACGTAATGGCCGGTCGCTAGGCAGTCCGCCCCGAGGTCCCGCGCCAGGCCCAGCAGGTCGGTGAACTTCACCCCTTGGTTGCACCGCACGCACGGCACGGGGGTGCGTCCCGCCAGATAAGCGTCGGCGAACGCGTCGACCACGCCGCCGCGAAAGCTGTCCTCGCGATCATGGAGGTAGTGCGGGATGCCCAACCGGTCGCACACCGCGCGGGCATCGCGCACGTCCGCACCCGCGCAGCAGGCGCCGAGCCGCCGGGTCGCCTCTCCCTGATCGTAGAGCTGGAGCGTGACGCCGATCACCTCGGCCCCCGTGCGCACCGCAAGCGCGGCCACCACCGAGCTGTCGACTCCGCCGGACATGGCCACCACCACCCGCCGCCCAGGGGCCGCCCCCAGCTGGAAATCGCCCGTGTCGATCATACTGGCCAGATAGGCGCGGCGGCAGTCCTGGAAAAGCCGCCTTTACCGGCCCTTCACGAGCGGCAGGTAGAAGTCCTCCGCGTCGCGTAACCCGGAGACCGTGTTGGACCTCACCCCCGCCCCCTTCGACCTCCGGGTCGAAATGCCCGCCTCGCCGCAATTCGCGGCGATATTAGCCGGGGTGGGCGCGCGGCGCGCGGCCAGCGCCACGGCGCGTGCGCAGGCGGCCTTGTGTCCCCTGACGATCGCGGCGGATCCACTGTTCGCGCCGACCGACGGCGCCTTCAACGGCGGCGTGGCCCGGGCGCTGACGGGAAAAGGGCAATGAAGGTGTTGTTTACCGCGCCGTTTTAACGAGCGTCAAAACCCGGCGGTGCAAGACCGGGACCAGGCCAGGAACGGGGGCCCCGCCCCCCAAGAGGTAGTGAATGATTGAGCAGAAGATCCGTCCCGCCAAGGTCATCGGTCCACTGGGCGAGGCCCTGACGATAGACAGCCTGCCGCCGCCCAACACCACCCGCTGGGTTGTGCGCCGCAAGGCGGAGGTGGTGGCGGCCGTCAACGGCGGCCTGTTGTCGGTGGACGATGTCTGCTCACGATACCAGCTGACGCCGGAAGAGTTCGCCGGTTGGACCCGTGCGATCGAGCGATCGGGAATGCCGGGTCTGCGCGTCACCCGCATTCAGCACTACCGCGACCTGTACGAACGCCAACAGAAGTATTGACCGCCGACGGATACGCAGGTGGAACAATGCATGTTGCTCACGCGTCCCACCCCCACGGCCCGAGCGTAGCGGGCGGCAACGGAGGGACGAGTATCATGGGTCTTATTCTCTGGCTGATCGTGGGCGGCGTCATCGGCTGGCTTGCGAGCATCATCATGCGCACCGACGCGCAGCAGGGTATCTTCCTGAACATCGTCGTCGGCGTCGTGGGCGCGTTCATCGGCGGCCTAGTGATGTCCGGCGGGTCGATCAACAACTCGCCGCTGACGGTGACCTCGTTCCTGGTATCGCTGCTGGGTGCGGTGGTGCTGCTGGCGATCGTGAACCTAGTCCGCCGGGGTAGCGTTCGCTGAACTGATTCATCGACGTTCGAAAAGGGCCGTCCGGGCGACCGGGCGGCCCTTTTTTGCGTGGCATTCGCCGGGGCGAAGGTAGCTTTGGATATTCGGGTTCGGACGGGGTGGCCGCGGAGGGACTGCCCGCGTCATTGCCGAGCCGGGCCGGCTTTCGTTCGCGATCGACCGTCCCGGCTCGATCCCTGGTGACGCATTCAGCCGACGAGCGAAGGGCCGGGGAATTGCTTCCCCGGCCCTTGACGATTTCGGTCAATGCAAGCGCGGAGCGAAGTTCCACGCTTCGTCCGACAGGTCCGGTGGCTCGGCCGCCGGCCTGCCGGCCATCTGACCCGGTCTTCGGAGCAGCACCGCTGCCCCGATGCCGGATCAGAAGTCCATGCCGCCCATGCCGCCCATGCCGCCGCCGCCCATGGCGGGGGCCGGCTTGTCCTCGGGCAACTCGGCCACGGTGGCTTCCGTGGTGATGAGCAGACCCGCGACCGAGGCCGCATTCTGAAGCGCGGTGCGAACGACCTTGGTCGGATCGATCACGCCGGCCGACACCAGATTCTCATAGGTGTCGGTAGCGGCGTTGAAGCCGAACGAGGTATCCGACTGGTCGAGCAGCTTGCCCGACACCACGGCGCCGTCCTGACCGGCGTTGGCAGCGATCTGGCGCACCAGCGAGGTCAGCGACTTGCGGACGATGTCCACGCCGCGGGTTTGGTCGTCGTTCTCGCCCTTGACGCCTTCCAGCGCCTTGGAGCCGTAGAGCAACGCCGTGCCGCCGCCGGGGACGATGCCTTCCTCGACCGCGGCGCGGGTCGCGTGCAGCGCGTCGTCGACACGGTCCTTACGCTCCTTCACCTCGACCTCGGTGGCGCCGCCGACCTTGATGACCGCGACACCGCCGGCCAGCTTCGCCAAACGCTCCTGGAGCTTCTCGCGGTCATAGTCGGAGGTGGTGTTCTCGATCTGCTGGCGGATCGCCTCGGTGCGGCCCTTGATCGCGGACTCGTCACCGGCGCCGTCGACGATGGTGGTGTTGTCCTTATCGATCGTCACGCGCTTGGCGGTGCCCAGCATCGCGGTGGTGACGTTCTCGAGCTTGATGCCGAGATCCTCGGAAATCATCTCGCCCTTGGTCAGGATCGCGATGTCCTCCAGCATCGCCTTGCGGCGATCGCCGAAGCCCGGCGCCTTGACGGCCGCGACCTTGAGCCCGCCCCGCAGCTTGTTCACTACCAGCGTGGCCAGCGCCTCGCCCTCGATGTCCTCGGCGATGATGAGCAACGGACGGCCCGACTGCACCACGGCCTCGAGGATAGGAAGCATCGCCTGAAGGTTGGAGAGCTTCTTCTCGTGGATCAGGATGAACGGGTCGCTGAGCTCGACCGTCATCTTCTCGGGGTTGGTGATGAAGTAGGGCGACAGGTAGCCGCGGTCGAACTGCATCCCCTCGACGACGTCGAGCTCGAAGTCGAGGCCTTTGGCCTCCTCGACGGTGATGACGCCTTCCTTGCCGACCTTCTCCATGGCCTCGGCGATCTTCTCGCCGACCTCACGGTCGCCATTGGCCGAGATGATGCCGACCTGGGCGATCTCGGAAGTGCCGGCCACGTCCTTCGACCGCGACTTCACGTCCTCGACGACCTTGGCAGTCGCGAGGTCGATGCCGCGCTTCAGGTCCATGGGGTTCATGCCGGCCGCGACCGACTTCATGCCCTCGCGAACGATCGCCTGGGCCAGCACGGTGGCGGTGGTGGTGCCGTCGCCCGCGGTATCATTGGTCTTCGAGGCCACTTCGCGCACCATCTGGGCGCCCATGTTCTCGAACTTGTCCTTGAGCTCGATCTCCTTGGCGACGGTGACGCCGTCCTTGGTGATGCGCGGCGCGCCGAAGCTCTTGTCGATCACGACGTTGCGGCCCTTGGGGCCCAAAGTCACCTTTACCGCGTCGGCGAGGATGTCCACGCCGCGCAGGATGCGCTCACGCGCGTCGCGCGAGAACTTCACGTCCTTGGCTGCCATGTGTCGGCTACCTTTCGAATGGGGTTAAGTTGAGGAAGTTGAGGCCCGTGGGGCTCAGGCGACGATCCCCAGGATGTCGCTTTCCTTCATGATGAGCAGGTCCTCACCGTCGACCTTGACCTCGGTGCCCGACCACTTGCCGAACAGGATGCGGTCGCCGGCCTTCACCTCGAGCGGGTGGACCTCGCCGGACTCGGAGCGGGCGCCGGTGCCGGCGGCCACGACCTCGCCCTCCTGGGGCTTTTCCTTGGCGGTGTCGGGGATGATGATCCCGCCGGCCGTCTTCTCCTCCGCCTCCACGCGGCGGACGAGGACGCGGTCGTGCAACGGACGAAAGTTCATCGCGAATGCCTCATG
>Ga0325401_1004478_pt1 | contig 13173 bp, 11 predicted proteins | sample PopdelMetagenome_FD_205666 | JGI IMG/M metagenome (GOLD analysis project Ga0325401, IMG submission 205666) | Populus deltoides microbial communities from Bellville, Georgia, United States - Xylem-PdKOR-R2 | ecosystem: Host-associated > Plants > Phyllosphere > Stem > Wood/Secondary xylem | place...
ATCATTTTTATTTTTTTTTTCCAAAAGCAGCCAAGGCAAGCAAGAAACCAAAAGGAGATGGCTACATAAAATTAACATTCCTCAAAACTAATTTGTTCTTTCTTTTCATCTTTTTCTCATGTCAGAGCATATAGAAAACAAAGTAGGGAAAATTAAATATTGTTTGAACCCTCTCTAAATCTTTACCCACACCATTTAGTTTTTTCTGTAATGATTATCCATAATCCATGACTAGATATATTATCCATAATCTAGATTTTTTAATTGTTCAAGGTCTTGCCAATAGTTTTGATAGAATAATCTATCCTCGTTTCGTGGAAGAGATTTCTTAGTTTCTTTTCCTGTATTTTGGAAACAAGGACTTTCGAATTAGTTTTTAATTATATAACATAAGACTAAGTCTTTGGCACGTAGTTTAGATCAGAGATATAGAATGTATCTGTTCACTAAAAACCACACTAAGCCGCCACCAGGGATTTCTTCCACCCTCTTTCGGTGCATAAGTCGCAATCTATCTCATATTTTTATATTTCCATGCCAAGGAATGTTATTAGATGATCTCATTTACGTGCGTGGAATATTTATGACTTCTGTCTGAGATTGTTGCGGGATGTTCTGAGGAGCATTGAGCGAAGTCTCTGAGTTTGTCGTCTTGAATATATCCTTGATTTCTACGTCATTTTCTATTATCCTTGGCCGCTACAGCCAGCCTGCATGCAAACTGGAACTCTGACGGAGACCCTTGCAATACGTAAGAATGGACGGCTGCGAACTCGAGGCATGGATTAGATGGTAACGATTATGTGTAGATCGGGCTAGTCATCTTAAGTTGGACTAAGGAAATTAAAATGGCGGTTCCTGTTCTTACCATCAATTCAGAGTTTCGAGCTGCTCAGGAAAATCAACAGACCAAGGCTTGCTCCTGTTGTGCCTGGAATCGTAAACACGCTGTTTTCTTTTTCTTCGGAGTAACTAAAAGCGCTCGCTCCATGCACCTAGCTGGCAGCAAACCTTAGACAATCACTTGGCTATAAAAGAGAGAGAGGCAGTGATATTCCTTGTTTCTCAAGTTTCAGTAATGGAGGCCTCTTAGCTGCATTTGTAGCAGCTTTCTTGTCGATTTGTCTCTGCAAGCTAGGTGTTAACCGCAAAGAGGTCGAGCAGTCCAAGCCAATTGAAGAAAATGGCGCCAAAATCAAAGGTGTTGATGAAGATTATGGCACCATAGAAGAGGGTCGTGAAGCTGGTGGTAGTGGTGGTAACTGAAACTACTTTCACGTTCTCTATCATCTTTGTCATTCTTGTTACTTCTTACAAATGATCATCTCATAAAAATAAAAAATATAAAAAAAAACCCATATGTATTCAACTGGGGAAACCCATATTAAAGGCATGATAGGAAATGGGATGAGGGTACCGGGGATATTAATATATATATATATATATATATATAGGGGGCACAGTTGATTTAGTTGCCATCGCTGCATGAAGCCATTAACATCGCTATGGTATTCAATAAAATGAGCAATAACATTCTAGGAAAAGGTCTTTATTATCCTTGGCATTTACGAATATTTTACTTATGATAATCATGATTATTGAATAGCTTTTCTATAGTTTTTGTTATTAAGATAGAAATTGTTTTTTAAAGTATTTTTTATTTAGAAATACATCAAAATAATATTTTAAAAAATTAATTTTTAACATCAAAACAATTCAAAAACACAAAAAAAAAATTATTTAAAGCAAGAAAAACTGTGATCCGACTGAAAAAACTATGGAAATTTAAACTTTTAGGATTCGGTAACTGATCAATGATTCTGCAACTAAAATGTCGAGCTTGCAAGCTGCTTATGCTTTTGAATTAACTCATTTTGTCATGAATTATTTATATATAAAAAAAAAAAAAAAACTTCTGAATCAGGACTCAAAAGTCAATAGTCATTTTCTATAAGTCGAAGTGACAATAAAAAGCATGATCATCCAAGCTATCTAAGACTTCGATTTCAAGTGGCTGATGTGATTTTACTGCATGCTTTGATTGGTGGCTTCACAGTATGGCAAGCAAGCAAATAAACTTTTTGCCAATTAAAATACAATTTTCTTTTCTTTTACAAAATTCCTCAATTTCTGAATTTCCCCCCTTTCTATGAGCTGAACCATTGCAAAAAACTCACGAAAGCCTTTTTAAGTCCTGAAATAAGTGACACTCAATAATCAAAATTGCAAGCCAAGACAATTAAGAACAGGCTAGAGGCATACATGAAAATCTACTTGGACTTCATGTTCCGAAGCTGCGATCTCCTGCATCTCCAAGTCCAGGAACTATGAACCTGAAAAGAACAGATTAATAAGAGGGTGAAACACGCATCTTCACCTCTAACTGTTTGTTGGGTATAATAATGGTGACAGGTACTTACCCTTTGTCGTTAACAGTGGGGTCTATGATTCCAGTGTAAACATGAAGCCTGGAAAATCACCAAATAAGGAAACGGTAAATGCCTTACAAATGTTTCATCCATATTTACTTGCAAAAAATCATTTGAGGATATTACTACCCCGGGAATTTCTCACTGAGCTTTTGAAGGGCTGGAGGAGCAGCTACAGCAGATATCTGTCATACAGCAGTTTTTCCTTCAGCAATCTACTCACTGAAGTTTACACACACACACTTGAACAGAGACTAAAAGACCAGACTTCCAATATTCTACAAACAATTATCAATAACCCAAATCACCCACTATGCATCAAACCTTAAACTGCTGAACAACTAGCATTTTATCTTGAAGCAGATTTTCTTCTAAGCAGTAAAAGCAAAGCCCATATAAGATGAGAAAAATGAAAATAATGTTAGAACTTGTTGCATTTTCATGGAATGCTGTAATTGCATTTGGCAACCCTATGACACCTAATACTATTCACTCAAAAATACAATGCAAGCAAAGATACACATGTGATTGTCTGAAGCGCACAGAAAAGGAAGTAGATATTAACAAGCTCATCGAGTCAGATATATAGCTCACGAATCTCAGTGTCATGTCCTCATCCCTTTTACCCCCAAACCATTGGACAAGAATTTCCAATCTTATTTTAACACAAGATGTGGCAATAGATCTTGAGAAAAGCAAATCACTATGCGCTAAAAATTCAAACAAAAAATCAAGAAATATAACATGTAAGCAACTGCATATACCAAAACCCGTCCTCCCAATTTACTTCTGAAGAATAAAAGTGTGCCAAACGTGACTAAAATAAAAACCAGGATCTCTGATTGAATTATTTACCACTTTGATCTGCTGGTTTTCAACCCCACGCTCCTTAATAAGTTCAAGCGATGCCACTATCGTCCCCCCTGGAATCAAGAAAAAAGCCTCAAAATCAAGAATAGTTACAGGCCACCATTGAGGAAGTAACTTTCTTAAAAGTTGCAACATTTTGTGGTAGTAATAAATGCAAAAGTATGCACAAGAAATTACACATCACATGGAGCATTTTTTTGGTGGTGGTGGGCAGGGGAAGGAGAATGAGAGGATTGGAAATATTTTCATAAGAAAATTGATAAATTCACAGTCACCAAGAGTTTCTTCTTCTCATCCAGCTAAGCAATGAAAGATTAATATATATATATATATATATATAACTTGATGAATAATATACTGGATAATGGCTAAATATTTCACCTAATCTGTTTATTAGAAATTTTTATATCTTAGAAAGATGAAGGAATAACTTCGTATTTTATTTCTATTGTCCTTCAATGAAGCAATAATGGTTAGACTGCAAGCTTGCAGTAGAAATGTAAGACTGCTTATGCAAATCCTACTTGCTTTATATGACCAGTATTATGGTCCTGCACTACTGGATGGTTTGTTGTTTCATGTTGCAACATCAAAGAAAGACAACAGAAAACTTTACGTTGATGAATTCGAACTTTATCAGTGTTGCCAGCATTCCTATTTATCAGAGTAGATCCGTACCTGTTGCCAGCATAGGATCGACCACAAGTACTCGAGACCCTTCAGGGAATGTGTCAGGCAACCTATTGAAAGAGTTGAAAAATGTGAATTATAAACATGAGGGTCTGAAAACGAATTCTAAGATGAAATACAGTAAAAGAATTAAACCAGACAAACAAACAGGAAATAAAAGAAGATCCGGTGCACTGGAGGTACACATTAATAAAAAGAGATGAGAAGATTCCAATTCATCAGTATTTGAAATTAATAGATGACAGAATCACATAATGCAAACGGAGGGTATGATAAAAATTTCCTTATTTCTCAGACAGAAAACTCTTACTTATTCAGATATATTGTTGGTTGAAGTGTCTCTTCATCTCTACTTATCCCTATTGCAAGAGAACAAACAAAAGAACAAGACAATTACAATTCTTAAACCAACAATGTTGTCAATCCACAATAATAGACAATCATAGATCTCTCATTCTCTAGGGCAAATGGAAAAGTAAAATTTGAAAGCTACTAAGTTTGATGCAAACTGTTTTAGAATGACTGTCATTTTGCAGTTTCTTTTACACAGCTCAGCCCAAGAAAATAGGTAGTAGACCTACAGCCCATTGCAGGCATGGACTGGATTTAATCCCAAATCTAGAGGGACAATTATAAGGAATCTTATCATTGTTATCATGACTGTAATGACATCTCAAAAGAAAGGGAAAAGGCACTTTGCCCCATCTTTGCTCTCATATTTAGCATATGTGAACGTACCTAGATGGTATGTTTTGGTTGCTGGCAGAATTGATGATGCATGTTCTGCAAGAGCAAGACCAGCTCGCAAGATTGGAATAATCTTCAAAACAGAAGAAAACATTAACTCGTCACCCAGCTAGCAGCATTCAATTAGATCATAACACTTTCATTACAACCGTACCACAGAAACAAATACTTTAACATAGAAACAAAAATTGATTGACAAAGTCAATAGCAGTGTAGCAACAAAAAAGGAAAACACCATTGAAATTCTGCAATTATTAACTCACTGCCACAGGCTCTCTTGGATCAATAAATTCAACAGATGCAACTCCCATCGGTGACTGAATCTCTCCAGTGACCATAGGCTAGCAGCAACAAAACAGAAAATCAAGTCAGGAAACATGAAACCATTAAAAACAACTCATTAAGAATAAAAATTTCTCTCATGAAATGCTTAAAAAAACAATCAACAATGCACAATAGAGTTTCTTAAGTTCTTGACAAATCCAAAATTCCCATTTATCAGAAGTTCTTAATATTTTTACTAAACCCCAGATTCCCATTTGTCAAGAAATTATAACGGACATTCAAAGAGAGGAAAAGAATCAAGGAAAGGACGAAACATAGTGGAATTAAAGAAACTAACCAACCAGTCCCTTGAAGCTTCATACACAAGTAGCCTGCCTAACTCAGCCATAGCATTCCCTGCAACAAAAAAATAAAAAAATAAAAAAATACATAAAATAAATTAAAATAAAAAAGGGACTGAGTCCAAACTAACTGAAAATCGGGGAAGGAGTTTGTTCATTTCTCAAAACGGACACCCAGTGCTTTATCAATGGATGTGGAGGCACAAATACCTGAAAAAAAATACTAATTTTAACAAGACAGTAAAACAAATGGAGTTAACAGAGATCAAGAAATAGGGACTGACAAGCATGCGGTCCTCAGAAATGGACATCTCCTCGGCAGTGGCCATGTGAGACTTCACAGTAACAAAGCTGCGCCGAAGAGTAACGGAGCACGACATCATCTGGTAAGTGAAGACAGAGACAGCCGCCCAATATTCTCCATTAGTAATAATATTTATTGAAAATAATAAAAAAGAAAGTACATATCTAGTAATTACCTGTTTTGGAAGATGGGGTTTGAGGGTAGGAGGAGGGGGGAAGGAATGATTATTAAGTAGGAGAGGAGGAGAGTTAGGGTTTTGGTGATGACATTTGGGCGAGAAACGCGGCGTAGAAGGAGGGTATGCCCGGAGACAGTTGATATTACTAACGCGGCACGCCATGCATCCCAAGATGGATTTCGTTCGATCTCAATTCTCAAGCTCAAGATTCCTACGCAGTTTTTTTCTTTTCGGATAGAATTGGGACTTCTGCTTTCAATGGGGTGGGCGGGTACATTGGATCTTATAGCCTATTGGGCTAATCCATTATCTGTGGAGTCTCCTATTAAAAATAAAAAATAAAATAAAATAAAAAGTGAGCGATTGAATAATTATTACCTGCGCTGCTTTAAAGTTACTAGAAAATAAATAAAAGAAGAAAAATCATGAAACAACCGTTACAGTAACAGGAGTGAAAAAATATATACAGGAATTTTATGAGCTAATTAAATCGTTGAAACTATTTAATCAATCCATATAATAGCAAAAAATAATGAAATACTCTTTTTCTTTTTCACAAAAAAGAAAAAAGAAAATAAATATGAAATTGAAGAAAAGACCAAGTTAAAAATGAATTTGAATAGGGACTAAATACATAGCTTCTAAAACCATGATGAGTAATTAACTCTTATTATGCCATAACTTTTCGCCTTTGATACCAATTACTTCCGGTTATTGTTTGATTATGGTAAATATTTTTATTTTTGTGTTTTAAAAGTATTTTTAAAAAATTTAAAAGTATTTTAGTTTTTTTATTTGTTTTAAATTAATATTTTTTGGTGTTTCTAAATCATTTTGATGCGCTGATGTCAAAAATAATTTTAAAAAAATAAAAAATATATATTATTTTGATACATTTTTAAATAAAAAATATTTTAAAATGCAACCACAACCATATTTCCAAACACATAAGTAGAAGAAATCAGTTTTTAATTATTAGTAAGAAAAATAAAGAAGCTAATCCAGGAGCATAGGCTGCATTAAGAGTTCAATGTAATTAAGTTAATAAAAAATTGCTAGGCAGCTTTTTATCAAATTCAACTATGACATAAACACCCAAAAGGTCTCGGCGGAGTGGTAGGCATGCTCTCGTCGCTTACGAGGTTAGGAGTTCAATCCTCTTCTTCGTCTGTAGAAAGACGCTTGGGGAGGCCTTGCCACTCGGGCTAAGAAATTAGTCTGGGCCAGCGCCTGAGATACCCTGGTTTGACAAAAAACACTATAACATAAATAAGACTTCAAAAGTTTAACCCAAAAAAAAATCAACAACTTTCTAAAAAGGGATAAGACTCAATTAAAAAGATAGTTTATTTCAACTGCAAACAATTTTTAATGGGATTAAATATAATAAGGAATGGATTTTTATTGATATAGGAGGTGTTTAGCAGTTAAATCAAAACACTATTCGTCTAAAATTTGAAAATATTTTTTTGTTTGAAATTAATTTTTTTAAATTATTTTAATATATTGATATCTAAAATTAATTTTAAAAAATAAAAAATATTATTTTAATATATTTTCAAATAAAAATCACTTTAAAACAACAAAACTATCATATATCCAAAATTTCAAACATCAAATATACCTTTGGCTGTTCTCCATCATGATTTGCTGTGTTCGATGTTACATTAATTGCTTGCTAATCTTAATCCGGATTCACCCTGGAAACAAAAACAGAAAAAACAAATTCATAATCACTGATAAAATGGCAATGGTGTCCCTCTGTATTATAATGAAATTGTTAAAAAGTAATCTATTGATTCCAAAAAAAGAACATCTATCATGTTTATATATATATAGTGAAAAAATCAAAAACAAATGGAAAAAAAAAAACAAAAGAAAAGAAAAAAATTGAGAAAAAAAAACCAAAAAAAATAAATACTGTAGCAATCCACAGTAACATATAAGAAAAGCTATAGTGCTTTCCCCACATATTTTAAAATATTACTTAACTAGGTTTTTTTTTTCTTGAAATATGTTACAGGTTGATTTAAAAAAACTTTGAATCTAAAAAAATATTCAACCTTAAATAAATTTTTAATATTGTTATTAAATTCGATTTAGCAAGTTAATCATAAATTCTACTGAGCTGACTATTTTACCTAGGCATAGTAGTTTAAAATTAATTTTATGAGAGTTGCCTTTACATTATCTAGTTTTAATAACTTTATTTTTTTTAACTACTTTTTACTTAATGATATGATAACAAAAGTAGACACTCGTGTAATAAAAACATCAATCAAATATTAGAACAATTTTTTAAGACTGTGATAACTTCATATAAAACAAAACGAAACAAATTTTGAAGCCTAATTTAAAATAAATAAAATATTGAATGATTAAATTAATAATAAAAAATTTTAAAAATGAAAGATGGCATTTTAAAAAATATAAACTATTTAGCATTGTTATAAACCATACCCAATGAGTCAGCCTTGAAATCTTTTGATCTTTACTTAGCCCAACTTTACATAACTTAGTTGACTTTGTGGGTCTAAAGACAACTTGGACGATTGACGAAAGTGTGGTTTGACTTTTAAAAAAAATCTAGATGATATATTTTATATTTTTTTAACATTGAGACAACAATACATTGGATCAACTTAGCTTTATGACTTAATTTGCAAAACTCGCGACCTAGATCATGGACTCCACTAAATTTAAAAAAGTTATTTATTTTAAACTATTTTTTATTTAATAATATGGTAATAAAAATAGAGGCTTGTAAAAATTGATTACCAACCAAATATTATTTGTTTGAAACTGCGATACTCGTAAAAAAGCAAACAAAAAAAATCGATTCCAAATTAATAAAATATTGAAAGATGAAATTGAAAAAAAAATATTTGGAAGCTAGAAACATTTTAAAAAATAAAAGGAAAATAAAAAAAAATCTTGAAAAAATAGAAAAATAAATTGAGGTGTTTCATTGTTCATATGAATTGTGAAGCACTATAAATACATCCGATTCTTTTAGTAAAGATATTGGATTATTTACTCACACTACGCTATACGCTAGAAGTCGGATTAATTTATTTTTTAAATGTAAAAAAAAAATTAGGCATTACTAATGTGTTTTCAAGAAGAATTTTTTTTAAAATTGCATAAGGATTGACTCGGTCAATTTGACAAATTTAAAGGTAACTTGGAAAACTATAAAAAAATATAGTTTAACTCAAAAAAAATTAAAATAATATTTTTTAAAAAATTATTGAGATGGTAACATATTAAATCAACGTGGATCAACCTAAGTTAACATGTAAAATTCATTATCCAAGTTATGAGTCTACGATAACCTCATAAAAAACAAATAAAATAATATTTCAAAACTCAATTCTCAATTAACTTAATGTTGAATGATGAAATTGGAAAATAAAATCAATTAAAAAAGAAAAAAAATAACTCGAGTCAACCAGATGTAATTTGTCATATTTGTGTATTAAGATTGGAATAACATAATAGAAAGGAAATCAAAATAAATTATGAAGCTTAATTATAAATCAATTCAATTTTAAATGATGACATTGAAAATAAAAATCAATTAAAAAAGGAGACAAAAAAATACTCGAGTCAATCCAAGTTAACCACCAAACTTGTAACTCGGGCCATGAGATTAGAATAACCTCGTAGAAAATAAATTATAAAGTTTAATTCTAAAATTAACCTAATATTAAAGGATAAAATTGAAAAACATATATAAAAAAATCTAGCCAACCAGGTTAATTCACAAAAATCATGACCTGAGTTATGAAACTAGATAACCCTATAAAATATAAATCAAAATAAATTATAAAACTTAATTCTAAATTCATTGTTAAAGGATGAAATTAAAAAAAATTGATAACATAAAAACAAAAGTTATTCCAATAAACACTACTTTGTTAAAAGAATAATTGTGATTTCCACTTGTCAATTAGTTTTTGTTTTGTTAATAAATTATATGTTCATATATAAATTATATTTTAAAAATAATTAATAAGTATTCAACATGTTTGTAAGAAAAAACGAACCTCACATTAAGTTGAGAAATAATTTAATTATTAAATCTATATTATCTATACTTTCTTTCAAAACTATCACGCGTATTTGATGGAGTAATTTTTTTTTATTATTATTATGCATCATTTGACTATGTTAATTTTCTTTGCAAAATATAAAAAAAGAGGATATTTATGCTAAATAATAAATTAAAAAATTATACTTTGTTTATTCTATTTGTCTTCTCAATGTTTATAAGAACTTAATAAATGTTTTGAATTAGAAATTTAAATAAATCATTAAATTATTATAAGTTTTAAATTATCATATGTAATTTCAGAGAAATAAATATTTGTTAAATTATAAATAATATATCCTTTAAACGTGGACACCTTCACAGCCCAATAAAACTCAGTTGTTTATGCTTAAGATATTGTTAGATATATTATTTTAAAATTTAACTTAGTTTCTATAATTAGAAATATTTTATTAATCGAACATCATATTAATTAATAATTAATTTATAAATATTTAATAATAAGATCTATTTCAAACTATCACATGTAATTTTTAATAAAAACCACATAAATTTTAAACTATAAATAGATTTTTATCAAGAAACTTTTGTAAATCTTAGGCCATATATAGCGAAGAAATTTTCCTATATATATATATATATATATATATATATATATATATTTGAATGAACGCTAGTTTTGAATGAACGCTAGTTTTTTAATTGGAATAAAAACAAGGCATGCAGTGCTGTCTAGAGAAATTACGATTCGACTTCTATGAAAATAAGGGACTGTTGAATGAGAAAAACCTCTTCCTTGTGTTTCTTGGCTTATGGCACCGGGGCTACAAGCTGTTACTGGTCCACAAATCTGACGGCACAGTTCGTGGAAGCATTTGTAAAGAATTTCAAGCGTCTCGTCTCGCAAGGTGGACTGTTCCTTGCCTTGGCTTCTGGGTTCGGAATTGATCATATGCTGAAAAGAACCATCTTCTCCAAAACCTCTACTTCCACCCTCCTCAACTTCTCTACCTCATCATCATCTGCGAACCCACCCTTTAATATCACTACCTGCATTATTGCTTCTCTTCAACAATGTGCTATTGACAAGAACCTCAAAAAGGGTCGACAACTTCATGCCCAATTGCTCATCACCGGCCTTTCCTCCTCCTCACCCTCATCCACCACGAGTCTCATCAACATGTATGCTAAATGCAACCAAATGAACCAGGCCCTTTTTGTTCTTAACCGCACCGCTGATTATGCCCGTAATGTTTTTGCATATAATGCACTGATTTCCGGGTTTGTTTTAAACGGGTTGCCACAAGATGGATTGGGAGTTTATGAGGAAATGAGACAGGCGGGGGTTTTGCCGGATAAGTATACGTTTCCGTGTTTAATTAAAGGGTTATGTGAGGTTATGGAGGTTTTCCAAGTGAAAAAGATTCATGGGTTGGTGCTTAAACTTGGTTTGGACTTGGACATTTATGTGGGTAGTTCTTTGGTTAGTAGTTACTTGAAGTCTGAGTTAATGAAAGAGGCACGTGAGTTGTTCGATGAAATTCCTGACAGGGATGTTGTATTGTGGAATTCGATGGTTAATGGGTATGCACAGATTGGTCGGTTCGATGAGGCGTTAGGAGTTTGCAAGGAAATGAGTCAAGAAGGGGTTTTGATGAGTAAGTTTACTGTTAGTGGGGTTTTGTCGGTTTTTGCTGTAAGGGGGGATTTCGATAATGGAAGGCTGGTTCATGGGTTCATGATAAAAATGGGGTTTGATTCTTGCGTTTCAGTTTGCAATGCATTGATTGATATGTATGGGAAATGTAGGTGTGTTGTTGATGCATTAGAAATTTTTGAGACAATGAACGAGAAGGATATATTTTCGTGGAATTCAATTTTATCTGCTAACGAGCTTTGTAGTGATCACGATGGAACGTTGAGGTTGTTTGATAGAATGTTAGGTGATGGGGTTCAGCTTGATTTAGTTACAATTACTACCATTCTTCCTGCGTGCTCTCATCTTGCTGCCCTGGTTCATGGTAGAGAGATTCATGGCTACATGATTGTTAATGGGTTTGTCAAGGATGGTGAGAGTGAAAATATGTATAATTTGCAAACTATTAATGCTCTTATAGACATGTATGCTAAATGCGGGAGTATGAGAGATGCTGGAATGGTTTTTTATAACATGAGCAATAGGGACACAGCATCATGGAATATAATGATCATGGGATATGGTATGCATGGTTATGGAAATGAGGCATTATATATGTTTTCAGACATGTGCAAGTCCGGGCTTAAACCCAATGAGATCACATTTGTGGGAGTTTTGTTAGCTTGCAGTCATGCAGGTTTTATAAGCCAAGGGATTAAATTCCTTGGGGAAATGGAGCTGAAACATGGGGTGGTTCCAACCATTCAGCATTATACTTGCGTTATTGACATGCTTGGGCGAGCTGGGCAGCTTGAGGAAGCGTATAAGTTGGCTATAACAATGCCTATTCAGACCAATCCAGTTGTATGGAGGGCTTTGTTGGCAGCATGTCAGCTCTATGGTAACGTAGATCTAGCTGAGGTTGCTGCACAAAAAGTATTTGAGCTCAATCCTGCACACTGCGGCAATTATGTATTGATGTCAAATGCTTATGTGGCAGCTGGTCGATATCAGGAAGTGTTAGACATTAGACATACAATGAGGCAACAAGATGTGAAGAAGACACCAGGATGTAGCTGGATTGAACTCAAGAATGGCATGAATACTTTTATTAATGGTGACCGGAACCATCCTGAAGCCAGGTTGATTTATCCAGAATTGCACTTATTGGCTGCCCACATTCGTGAGCATGGATATGTTCCACTTCCCTAGGATTGGGAATGTGCTGAATGGCTGTCATCACACCTTGTATAATATATTTTTTGAAATTCTTTTTCTCCACGATTGATGGGAAAGCAAACGAACTTACTTTCTTGATGAGAAGATGGAGTGAATAAATTTTGGCTCTCATTCTAACGTAGAGTGCTTGTTGTTCCAGATTATACAGCATTTTAATTGAATGGAAATTTAATACATGTTCAAAGTGAAGGTCAAGATCGGTCTCTTCTCAGGTCAGGCTTCCAAGTTACTACAAGAGCTTCACCATGTACAAGTGAAATGTTGGTGAATGTGTAACCGCTGGAATTCTGGAAAGGACACTAATGGTTTTTCTTTTTCTTATCAAATAAAAAACAATATATAATTGTACCCTACATGCGCACAGCATTCTGCTCAGCTAGTGGGGCTGTGCTTGTTATGG
>Ga0325401_1004480_pt1 | contig 13172 bp, 10 predicted proteins | sample PopdelMetagenome_FD_205666 | JGI IMG/M metagenome (GOLD analysis project Ga0325401, IMG submission 205666) | Populus deltoides microbial communities from Bellville, Georgia, United States - Xylem-PdKOR-R2 | ecosystem: Host-associated > Plants > Phyllosphere > Stem > Wood/Secondary xylem | place...
GTTATGAGTGTAAAATAATCCAAATCATCTCCTAGCCTTTCAATCACTCCACCAGGGAAAAAAAATTAGAGTAGCATCTTTCATGGAAATTTCCTTCTTTTTTACTAATTCAGGCCTGTTGTGTGGCTTTCTTGCATGTTCTTTTGTAGGAAGAGATGGTTTAACTCACAACATGCTGAATGATATTCATAATCACTGGAAACATGATGAAGCAGTCAGAGTTAAGTGTATGGGTGTTCCAACTGTTGACATGAAAAACGTCTGCACCCAGCTTGAGGTATCTTTTTTGCTCTAATTTGGTGACATTGCCCCTCTATATCTCTAGACAATTTCCCTAGCAATTGTTTTCTTTTTTTCCTTTTTTGTTGATTTCTTAAAATTGCTTCTTGTTCTTTAGCTTTTCATAGCTTTATGCAACATGGTTTCTATATCCATTATGTGAATTGAAAGTATTATATGCATGAGTATCTACAGTACAATGTTCCTTGCAAGAAAAGTTTCACACCACTTTATGTGTCTGTCACAGGATAAAACCTTTGGGAAGATCATTCATAGACATTGTGGTCTACTTGTGTTGTATAGAGGCAGGAACTATCATCCCAGGAACAGGCCCGTGATTCCATTGATGCTGTGGAAACCTCATGAGCCTGTATATCCCAGGCTGATCAAAACCACTATCGATGGCCTAAGCATCGAGGAGACAAAGGAAATGAGAAAGAGAGGACTTGCAGTTCCAGCTTTAACAAAACTTTGTAATTGCTCTTCCCTTTTCTGATTTATAATTCTTGTACAGCATCTGTGTAGTAACTAACTTGGAAGTTGCAACTGCAGCCAGAAATGGCTATTTTGGTAGCCTGGTACCCATGGTCAGAGATGCTTTTCTCGTCAGTGAGCTTGTTCGAATAGACTGCCAGGGCCTTGACAGGAGTGATTCCAAGAAAATAGGCTGCAAACTTAGGGTAAAGAATTTCATTTAGTTATTTGCTTGGGGTTGGCATCTAAAGCTAAGTTTTATCTTTAGATTCTTATATTGATGATTTCTTGTATGTTTGCTTCTTTAACTACACAAAAAGGGTTAGGAATTTCATCTAGGTATTTGTTAGATGGATTTCTTTACTTTCTTTTTTCTTTTTTCTGGAAGGACTTTCTTGCTGAGCATTTCTTTCTATTCTCTGATGTTTCACCCCATTTTATATGGGAGATTGAACTGGTATTTTGAGAGGGAGCACACAATATTGATGTTATAGAGTCCATAAACCTGTAAACAACTGATGGCAATGATTATATGAGAGAAAATGTTTAGTGCCATGTTCAATTATATGAGAGTAAAAATGTTTAGTGCTGTGTTAAATTACGCTGAAATACTCTCTTTCAGTAGTGCTATTCATTGAGTTGATTTATTCGAAACCAACTCGCAGACCACCATGTAGAGGGTATCACAACTCCTCTACACAATTTCTTAATGGAACGATATTGGGAGATAGTTAAATCAAAACCATTATCTCATCCATTGAATTATCCATATTTTTTTGTCTGTTCATTCAGCTATTAATTTTCTGCTGTAATTCTATTAACAGAAAGCAGAATGATGGGTCACACAGTTGTCAAACCACAATGACTTTACATTGTCAATACATGGCTAATATCATTGTCAATACCGTGACTGTAAATTCTATTACATCTTGAAGGATTAAGCAATGCATAAAATTATTTCCATTACTAAAGTTTCCAGGCCTTCAAGCTTGCACTTTCATAGGACATGTGAACTTGGCTTTGGTAGTTTTTACTTCATTTCTTGTTATCTTGCTGTTATGATGTATGTTCTGATGGTAAACTAGCCTGAAAATTTCACTTTCAATAGTTTTCTCCTTCGTATTTTTAGTTGTTTTTGTTGTCACAGGACCTGGTTCCTTGTATCCTTGTAACATTTGACAAGGAGCAGATTGTGGTATGGAGGGGGAAGGACTATAAGCCTCCAGAAGATGAGGATGGACAGTTCTTTGCTGATCGACAACCTTTTGATGATCCACAGAGCGATATGGATTGTATCAAAGAGAAACTTAGCTCAGATGAAACCAGATTTCAGCAGGAGTAGCCACTCTGCCAGTTCTGAGTAGTTCCTTGCTGCATAATTATATCTCCAACTTGCATTTCTTCTTGGACTTGTGCTTGTGCCTGTGCTCTCCGATCTGTAATATTAAGAATTTGAGCACGGGAAAGAGACCTTAACAATGATATTATCATTTGACAGCAATGAGTAGCGGCAATGGTGCACTGTGTACATTGTACGGGTTGACAATTAAATTACTGCGACCACTCTCTTCCCCCGATGTCCAAACCTCCACAGGAAGTGGGAGTAGTTTAAGATTAAGGTTAGGTTGTGTGCGCATCAGATGGATTTGGCAGGCCGATTGTCGTACAGATATCACTGTCATGTGAGCATCTCAGGCTATTTTTCTAACAGTTGATATTTCAGAGTTTTGGAGCAGAAGATGTTAGTGGTGTGCGCAGGACCATTACCGAGGACTGAAAAGGAGTCTTGTAACTCTAGATCCGAAAAAGAATGCTTACTTTTGCTTAGATTTTTTTTTTTTTTATTTCATATTGTTAAACTTTTATCGGGGAAATCGTCGGTGGATGCGCCTTTTCCGCTTGATGGGCTGCAGACTTTTCATGTGCAGAATACTATCTTCATCTTTGAAGCTATAAAAAGTTTGCTGAGCTGTAAGGAGTCGTGCTGATGCTCAGTGGAACCTCAGATTTTGGAAATTGGAATCCTCAAATTCTCAAGTGAAGATACAGAATCTACTCTCGCTGTCCCTCAACTAGACCAACATATGCTCATGGCACCTAGCAGTGTCAGCACTCAGCAAGTTTGTCTCTAAATTATTACTCTTATTTTTGTTTTCTTTAATCAAATATTCATTAATGTTTTACCAGCTTTCGTTGCATGTCAAGCAATGAACAATGTATACTGTACAAATAAATTTTACCCTTTTAAATTCGTATGGTGAAAACATAAATTATGGTATTAAACTTGAAATGGGGTGGATTAGGATGAGACCGGATCGTGACCATCCAGTTGACGAAGGATAAATAAACAAACTGATTGCTTGCAGCCAAGAACATTCGCCTCTGTGATGTCCATTAGACTTGCTCTTTGGATCTCCTTTTGTTGGCTAGCTATTCAATATTTTATGATCGTCTCTCATGATCTCTTCAATATTGCCAGCTGTGGGCCGTGACTTTCCTGCAGAAGCCAAGCTTTTGGCACTTCCGTTCCTGATGCCTTCTAGCGCTGTGAGTTGTGATTCAGAAAGTTAGATTGGACGTGGCTTTTCTTGCCGACTTTCCTTTGAAAATTAAGACATTTTTTTTTAAATAAAAAAATGGAAACCAGCACAGGTATAAAAAGAAATAGCACAGTTGGCTAAAAATCTTAGTTTTCAAGTGCCATACTTTAAAATTAGGAGATAAAAAGAAAATTCAGAATTTCATCAAAACTATATGATAATGACAATTTTAATATAATGGTGGTTGATGGAAACCACATGGGTTGTTCAAAAATGACAGTTGGATTTGTTTCTGGTTTTTTTTAATATTTTTTATTTAAAAATATATTAAGATAATATTTTTTATTTTTAATATTAACATATAAAAACAACCTAAAAATATATAAAAAATTAATTTTTAAAAAAATATTATTTGTAACGTATTGTCAAAGCTTTTTAATATACTATTTAATTGACAAAGTAAAACTGGGGTGATTTTTTAGTCTCAATGCAGATATTTTATTTTTTATCAAATAGAAAAAATATCTTAGCAGGTAAAAGCTGTTATAATAAAATAATTACATATGAGATAGGTAATATACTAATCCAGTTTATTTTATTAAGAAATAAAATTTTACTTGCGAAGAAATGGATTGAATGTTCACACGATAATATCTGATAATTCTTTAAAAAAAAAAAATTATATTCCGACAAGTATTTCAAGAAAATAACTTATTTATCCTATAATAGCCCAGAAAACTTGGTAAATAGAATTTGGTCTTGTAAGAAAAAAATAATAATAATAAAGTCCCCACATGAGAAGAACGTGATAGATAACATTGAAGACACTCAATTCATCTAGTTTCCTCTCTGTCTCCTCACTTTCTTGCGAACCAAACAAATAAAGTAACAATCCACCTGTGTCCTTCCTTTCTCCTCCGATTAGCAAATAAAAATTAAAAAAATCCTTCCCTCCAAACCCCGCACCAGCCATCAACAATGGCAAACCATGATCTCGAATCCCCTCTCCTCTCCTCCCAGCCGTCAGATCCTCCACATATAATCCTCAACGTTCATGACTCTGACTCCTCCATCCAACAATCCAACAACCACAAACCGAATCCTAATACTTCTTCTCGCAACCCGTTTGAATTTATCGGGTCAGATGGGTTGTCCGTACCCGCACCATCAACATTGGATCCGTTTAGAAACGATACGCCTAATATTGAGGGATTATATGAACTGATCAAGATTGTGATTTGCTTGCCAATTGCGATAGTAAGATTGGTGCTTTTTGGGGTTTGTTTGGCTACAGGGTATGTTGCAACGAAAATCGCATTGCTAGGATGGAAGGATAAGCATAATCCTATGCCCAAGTGGAGGTCTAGGTTAATGTGGCTCACTAGGGGTTGTACTCGCTGTATTTTATTCTCCTTTGGGTATGCTAAATTTCTCTTTTTTTATCTGTAATTTTTATCATGTTTTTATTATTTATATGTTTCTTGTTGAAGCTCAAAACTTTATGGTCTATTTAGTTGTTGGATATAAAGAATTTATTTTTTATTTGCTTAACGGGGTTTTGATTTTTTGGTTTTTACTTGAAGGAAATAAAAATGACTTTATATTTTAAAGAATTGATTTGTATATACTTATTTGAAGGCAATCGATGTGATTGTTTTTTTGGGTGGTTGGTGTTGCAGTTATCATTGGATCAAAAGAAAAGGAAAGCTTGCTCCGAGAGAAATTGCACCGATTGTTGTGTCTAATCATGTATCATATATCGATCCAATTTTTTATTTTTTTGAATTCTTCCCAACAATTGTTGCGGCAGAGTCACACGATTCTATGCCCTTTGTTGGAACTATTATTAGAGCAATGCAGGTAATTTGATTATATACCATCACATTAGGTGCAGTTGACAGTTTTTCATCTTCTTGTTTTTTCCCTCTAAATTTGGTTTTAATTATCACTTTCCTCATTGTGCTATGTTTGCAGGTGATCTATGTCAATAGGTTTTCACCATCATCAAGGAAGCTTGCTGTTAATGAAATAAAGGTATAAAGTTTCTGTAATGTTTACTAATTTTATGCTTCTTTGAATTGCATTAATAAAATCCCTGCAGTATAGCGTTCAGTGACTTGCACAAATTGTGTAATGCTCGGATTCGTTAAACTGTACCTAATTTGTGAATGCCCTCTTCTGTTTTGGATGTCTTACATGTATCTTCACTAGTCTCAATAGAGCTTAAAAATACCCTTTAACAGTTCCATAAATTGGGAAATCCAGTAGTGATATTATGTTTAGTTTGCAAAATACATCTAAATAATTTATATCAAGTTATAAGCTATTTGATACAGAAATGTGCTTTCAAGGATCTGAATGCAGAGAAAAGCTTCGTGCGGTAGATTTCCTCGAGTTCTTTTGTTTCCCGAGGGAACAACAACTAATGGAAAGGTTCTCATTTCATTCCAACTTGGAGCGTTCATCCCTGGTTATGCAGTTCAACCAGTAATTGTTCGCTATCCCCATGTTCACTTTGATCAATCTTGGTAGGGTTTTGTTCATACATTGAATTCCTTATTGTCTGTAATGGTGTTTAATCTACCTTACTTATCATGGTTGCTGTTTTTGCTAGGGGGAATGTTTCTCTGGGAATGCTCATGTTTAGAATGTTCACACAGTTTCACAATTTTATGGAGGTGTGCTTTCTTGTTGCCTGTTAAATATGATCCTGGGTTACCATGTAATATGGTGATTTAAAATAACTTGTAATAATTTATTCTTAATTGAACAGGTAGAATATCTACCGATTGTTTCACCCCTTGATAATTGCAAAGAAAATCCTACCCATTTTGCCAAGAGGGTAAGTGATTGAGTTTAATTCGTTTACTTTCAGTTCTTTGATCTATTAGCCTTTTTTTTCTCTTTACATGCACATGCAAATGCTTAATATACTGCTGCCCACTATGGATCTTTGTTGATATAGTCCTCTTATATGCTTCTCCATTCCTCTGATGGTTGTTAGTACTGATACATTGATGAATATGAATCTATGCAGACTAGCCATGTCATTGCATCTGCTCTCAATGTTGTTCAAACTAATCACTCGTATGGTGACTTGATGCTTCTCATGAAAGCATCTGAGTTGAAGCAGGTATAACATTTCTTTGCCAGAATCTGCCTTTCAAATTTATCTTGCTCCTATGTTTGCGCCACATTGTGAAGTAGTTGATTGGTGTGTTTAGAGAATGAACATGAGAGTAATGATACAAGGCTGACTTCAGAATATCTGATTTTGCCTTGTTGTTTCCAAACTTAACATGCGCAGTGGTTTTAAGCATGAAGTTCTAAGCTTACACCTCATAAGTCATAACTTCCTTATGTGGTGATTAGAAATGAAACAAATTAGAAAGAAATATGGGTGTTGATCCAATAGCCTTACCTTGAGTTCCTGACACTGAGAGACTGGACGTCTTAAATCCTTTGCTACAGTTGGCTGTGCTATTTTTTTCCTATCATTTATTGGCAACCATGGCTGTGCTGCTGGGTGTCAAAACAAGCATTACATCATACCAGATCTATGTTTCTCTTGTGTCTATAATGTGTATTCTGATTAATTTGTTTACTACAATCAGAAGTTGACATTGCTGTCAGAGGATGTAAAGGGTTGTGGAGTTTGCACTTATATTTATGATATTGTTTTACAGGAGAAGCCCTCAAGTTATATGGTTGAAATGGCGAAGGTGGAATCAGTAAGTATTTTGATTCAAATACCTTAAAGTTGAGTTTACTGTTAATTAAGGAAATTGAACCAATCCATATATCTGATCCAGGCAAATGGATGGATTACTTTTTTGGGGTGTTTTTCCCTTTGGTTGAATGGTGCAAAATCTTAATAATTTGTTTTTTGTCTATGATTAAACGATCATGTTTCTAATTTTCTTCCTCATCAACTGTAGCAAGACACCTGTGGGTGTTTGTATCGGATAAGCTGGTAAAGTCACCTGTGGTTTTGATACTAAAAACTCTTTCTCGCCTCAAGTTGGGGTTTCCAGGACAGGGTAGTACTTGCATAGAAATAACACAGTAGCAAATTCACTTCCATATAGAGGTCTTACAGTAGTCTAGAAGTTATTGACCATGCAGGATAAATTTTCTTGAAGATTGTCAGGGAAAAAGAAAGACTAAATGATTCTTGTATTTCATGGTTAGGATTGCATTGTAAGAGCTAAATTGTGTGTTTGAGAGATAGAGACAGCTTGGTGGCTGCTTTTTTACTTTGAAAGTAGCACATGCACTATTCAGATAAATTGTTCTTGGCCATGTTTCTGGTAACATGAGTCTTTGCAAATAGGACTTGCTAGTATTTGTGTATTATCGCTTCATTCTAATGTATCATTTAAAAAAAAAAAAATCCGTTGAGTCGCTGCAATGCACGAGTAAAAAATTAAGTCATGTAGCTTTTGAAAAAGGCCTTGCATCCTTAACACTTTCTATTTATAGCTTATCTTACTATATTTGTTAATGAGGTGGTTATTTTGTTCTCCAGTTATTTCATATAAACAGCTTAGAAGCAGTGAACTTTCTGGACAAGTTTCTGTCTATGAACCCAGATGCCAGGTATTAAGTTTTCTGAACTGAGGAATTTATTGCTTGATCTAGCTTTTGCTTGAAGGATACTATCTTGTACTTGAATTTAATGGCAACTATCTAGTTATGGACCGCTGAAATGGGATCAAGGGAGGAAATTTTTGAGGACAGTTGTGCCCTTTAGCATTCAACTACTCTGACTGCTCAATTCCCTGGCAAGTTTCCTCTGGTGGGATTCTTGCATCTCTTAAACTCAGTGGAAAAATTGAAGACTGTCAAGTTCTCTTTAACTGTAGTGTTGCATGCTTGGATGCCGTGTTTGAATTGTGTGCCAGACATTGCATTCCTGCTTCCCTGTGTTTTTTTTCCGTACTGGTTCTACTTTTTTTAAGAAATTCTTGTGGTGGTTGCTATTTTCATTTTTCTCTATTAGGATGATTATCGTTTTTTATTTGATTTTGATAAATGGCATTGTAACTAGGCCTCTCTTCTTATCTATCTCTCAATTCTGGTCATACTACAAGTCTGCAACTTATTGCAAGGTCATACTTGATATGTTGTCCACAACTTTGGGTTCATTATTTTTCTACATCCCATTTTATGTTGTTCATAAACTATGTTTATTCTTCTTTTTTATTGCTGATTGCTATGCTTAGCATTATAATAGTTTGATGATGCATCTAAATTTTTAAATGAAAACACTGAAGCTCTTATAATTCATGACTATGATCATTGAAGTCCATTGGTCTTTTCTTTCTGCAATAGTGAATGCAAATATATGTTCTGAATCTCTCTTTCTTTCCACAGTGGTCGTGTTAAATTCAATGATTTTTTGAGGGCTTTCAGACTGAGGACTTGCACACTTTCAGAAGAGGTTAGTTATCCCAAAAGGCAGATTTTTGTGCAAGGCACTTCAATTAAAAAATGGTGATCTAATATTTGAATTAATGTTCTCACTCGTGCCTTTCTAGTTTATCTTTCTTGACCGGGTCATGTAAACAATTTAAAGATTATTATTATATTGTGTTATGGAAATTGGCCAAAGCAGCAAGGCAGTGTTGTTTCCTTTTAAGGATGTATTTATGACACAATAGATTACCATACTTGGTATAAAATGGTTACCCTGTCTTTATCTGGGGTGATGGAATAAGCTTCAGTTCTTGAATAGATTAACACTGGTGTGTGCATTTCATCTTTTAGTGGACTTAGTTTTCTGTAAGAGCGTTTTTTAACTTTGTAAACCATGTGATTAAACTTGTTTACAATTTTGTGAGGACATGGTACAAATATAGATTATGATACAGAGACCTTGGGAAGCCGCCTTTTTATCTGACTATGGCAGAAATAGCTGCATCAGTTTCTGGCATGAATTGAAGTCATTAACAAAGAAACATGATAATTATTTATGCTATATGATATTTTTTGAATGCTTTTGAAAAATTCTGCTTCCTTAGGAAATTTAATGAACGCAATTTATAATGTAACAGACTGCAGATGCTGAGTTTTAAACTATTGTCATGTCTGTGGAATTGCACTTTCTTGAGTAATAATTAAGTAGTGTTGGAATGCAGTTATTTGGGTTCCTTGATGTAGAGAAGAATGGATCGATTACATTCAAGCAGGTAAAGTTTCCCTCATTTGTTTTTATCTTTGCTGTGGATGCAGTTCACACTTTTTTGAGTTTATAGTTAAATTATCATTTGAATGTGTATTGCAACCAATTTATGATCACAGAGAGACCTGAGCATCTGCAAGTTGTGTGCCCATATCAATGAATGTTTTATAACCTTTTCTGGTAGAATGGAATCTATGACACATTAGGCAAATTCAGTCCTAAACTCTCTCTTTCTTCTTGAACTTGGAGATATGCGAAGTTTTAGTTACAGCGTGGTTGGCAATTCGTTTTCTTAAGACCATGATATTAAAGTGGTCAACAACTAACTTCTAATGGATCCTTAAAGACTCTTAACCTCATCCACTAGGCTCACTGGAGTGTCACTACATTTTGGTGGTGCATTATGTTGGTCTCTTCAGAAAAGATGCAAAACAACAATGACTAGTCTTTTCCCTGCTGTGAACTCAATGTGAAAATGGTCCGGACTAACATAACCTCTGGCTGCTGTTTATCCCAATGTCATAGAGGGTCCAAATATATTTTTTATTATTTTTGCTAGAGTTATTTCTTGTATTCATTGAATTACCAAATACTTGATCCAAGAGCGGCATTGGTGCAATCCAAATGTTCGATCCTCTCCTTGCTTTTGTTTCTTCCTCGGTATTATTTCAAGAAATAATACAGAGTGCTGATAGTTGATTCAAGAGTAAAGTTGATGGATATTTAGCAGATAACTCATTACTTTTATACAATCTATAAGAAAACGCCAAAAATGGGCTATGGGAAGAACATATATGTAATATACAAATGGAAAAGAAACTTATTTTAGACTTCTACAATGATTGGCAGGAATGGCTGCAATTATTGATATCACGGTGACTCTGTTTTCTAACAGATTTTGGCCCAGAGTGATCATGTAAAACTGTGTTTTATTCACTGTCTCATGATATGTAGCTGTACTTGATCATATTGTTTGTTGTTCACAGTTCTTGTATGGATCAGCCCATGTCATGAAGCGACCACTTTTCCACCAATCCTGTGAACTAGCTTTTGCTCAATGCGACACTAGAGGACATAATCAAATTTCAGAACAAGAAGTATATTGTTCTTCCCTTTACCTATTAATTTCCCCATTTTTTTTATTCAGGAGAATCCTTGCTCACTTTCTTGGTTTCTGTTGTATTTTGATTAGTTGGGAGATACCATTAGACATGCAATCCCAGACTTCAATGAGGATGAGGTAATTTACTGTAGTCTAATTCATTGTTAATGGAGAGTTATTCATGACAAAACGTTTACTCCCTGTTTACTTGCAGATCCATGAGCTCTTCAGTATATTTGATATGGATGGTGATGGGAGCGTCAGCAAGGATAATTTTCTTTATTGTCTAAGACGGAACCCTTTGCTGATAGCACTTTTTAAACCTTGTCTAGTGTACAAGGACGAGTCACAAGTTGGTCAGGGGATCCTGGAGGAGATCGTATGATGCATGTGTTTCAGGCTTCATGCTGGGTTGTCTCATGTCGTGTATAATCCGTACCCCTTGATGGCTTGGTTTTGTTCTGAGGAGAATTTCAGGGTTAGTAGGGGTGAGAGGGGCGGGGGCTATTTTTAACCCTGCCACCCTACACTGTGGCTCATGAGAATTTTGAGTAGCCATAAAGGTTCCTCCGTTGTATTTTGTAGCAAAACTTAGATGTGTGCAAGGTGGTTGATGTTATTTTTTGAAGTATTTTTTGTTTAAAAAATATAAAAATAATGTTTTTTTTAATTTATTTTTGATATTTATAAAAGCATGCCAAATAGAATCTAAATGGTGACACGAACTTCCAAATGAAAATCTTACTAGAGTTGCCATACATTAACTGTAGCTGATATTGTTTGAGGAATATTGGGTACTTTGTTTTCCAAAAAAAAATAGATTTTTCTGCAAAGTAGCACAAAAAAAATCTGTTCAAAACATATTTAAGAAATTATACAGTTAGTGAGTCAAAGATGATGAATCTTAAAGAATTTTGGCAAGAATAACAGTACTCTATTACTATTAATTAACTAAAATATTTAGAACTTAAAAATAGATTTTAAATTTATCTATGCCAATTTATCTTAAGAGAGTAGCAATCTGTGACTAGTTAAATTATATTATTTCTTTAAATAAATCTTGAATTGTGTTATTTTTTTTTTCTAGGGTGCTATTATTTAAAAAAAAAAACCCTCCAAAGAAAATAATAGGATTAACGTTTAAGTTGTCTATTGTTCTTGGATTTGTAGGTATAACAACTGAAGATAGCGATCAAATGCGATGGTGACATGCTAGAGCTTTGAGTTATTGCTGTGTTCTAATGATGAAGATGTAGGAAAACGAGCTCCCTTCTGCTGTCCGGAGCTGGGCTTCCTCTCCCTGTAAGAACAAGCAACATCTTATCTGGGTTGTTGTTAGTGGCCACTTCATCGACCCATTAGTGGGTGGATTTGAGGCATAAAAAGGATTTTTTTTAATAGAAAAAAAGAAAAAAAGAAAAAAAGGACTAAGGAGGGACATCATCACGTGAAAAGCAAGGAGCTTGCCACCCATTATAGAGTGTGGGGCACTCTTGCATCTTGATCATATGATCCTGAGGTTGTTCTGGTGATGGGCATTGGCCATTACATAAAGCTTCGACAAGCCCTTTTAGCTGCCTGTTATTTTCATTCACGTGATCCTGTTGGCTTCTTCTTCATGACACGGATGAGCCATTGGCCCCCCCCCCCGCCTCCCCCGGTGGCGAGGATTTGCCATTATCTTTTACGAGAACCGCCTCCTCCCATGTGTCATTCTTGCCAGCCTCCTTAGGATTTCCACTTGTTATGATTTCTTTTTAAAGAAATCAAACTGAAATATCTTTTTATTTATTTAACTGATATTGTTTTTCTCTCAAATAGAAGCGGGCTGAATTTACTTCGGTACTAATCTGTAGTAGTTGGGTTTTAAAGGCATCACACTCAATCAAAAGTTTTTAAATAGTTTGTGTTTTCATATGTACTTTTGAGAAAATTTCAAGTGTCCAATAAGCCGATTAGTAATATTATATTAGTTATTTTATGAATTTTATTTAAAAATAAAAAACAAATACAAAAGAGAGAGAGAATACAATAAAAAACAAATTATTCCCTGAATATCATAAAAAATCACTATGTGGTCTTGGAATATTTTTAAAATCTGTATCATGAGCATTCAAACTTAAACTTTAAATGGGTTGAAAACGAGTGAAAATCAAGAAGTCGGAGGTGTCCATCTCCAGTGCATAGCTAAAGATCCTTTGTAAGAACATACAGCTCAAGTCAAAGTCTATAAATATGAACTTCAAAAGGTTTGATAGACTTTTCCACGGTTGACGATGGATGGAGTTATTATTGGGGTGTTGTATCTTGCAAAACAAAATTCCATGTGAGTTTTTGGAGAGTTTCTCTGATGGCTAAGTCAGTTTAGTAATGGAGCTTAAGAGTGTAAAAATGCAAGGAAAAAAAAATGTTTTTTTTTGTATGGTTCGTCATAAAGAGCTGGATTTTTTTACCTGTATCGTGGGGTAGAAAAATACCTCACCCATAAACTTGACTTTAAAGAAGAAGGGTATAAGCTTGCCTTCATAATTGTAACTCTTAGTTTTAGCTTTGTAGCTTTATATACAAGCAATTCATGAAATCCCATGGATAT
>Ga0325401_1004482_pt1 | contig 13171 bp, 9 predicted proteins | sample PopdelMetagenome_FD_205666 | JGI IMG/M metagenome (GOLD analysis project Ga0325401, IMG submission 205666) | Populus deltoides microbial communities from Bellville, Georgia, United States - Xylem-PdKOR-R2 | ecosystem: Host-associated > Plants > Phyllosphere > Stem > Wood/Secondary xylem | place...
TCCTTTTATACTTGGTTTAATTAAACATACATGCTAATACATTGCCAAATTATTTTAACTATTAAAAATATTGAAAGCATGTAAATAAACTCAATAAATTTAGAATACAATTAATAAATTAACCATACTATATATTCATTTAGATACGTATAGCTATCTAAAAAAATTAAGAAACTACCAAAAATCTTGTCCAATAGGTCCATTGCTGACATCACCAGGGCTAAAGATAAACAAAGACAGCAAGCCCACATCATAAACGTACACCCTTCCATACACTAACATCACACACTAGGGTTTTTAAGGACCAGGTTTCTCCCTACCCACACTCCCATATTCTCTCTGCCGCATTTGGCTAGGGTTTCCCAACACCGCTCACTCTCCTTGCTAACTCATATTCTCGCCTCCCAAACACTCCTACCCTAAACTACTATCAGTCAGCAATGGATTTAAGCAATCAATAAGGGTCTCTTGGTTGCTATTTTAAAGAAAACAAGCTAAAGGACTCTATAATTATTTGTGCTTATCAGAAACTCAAAGAGAGAAATGGCAACCGCGAACCCTTTTGATATCCTTGGTGATGATGACAACAATGAGGACCTTTCTCAGCTCGTTGCCGCCGCTCAGCTTAAGGCAGCTGAGAAGCCCAAGAAGGTTGAAAAGCCAGCTGCTCCTACTTCTCAGCCTGCCAAGCTCCCCTCCAGGCCTGCTCCCCCTGCTCAAGCTGGTGAGCTTTGATTTAGTAACCCTTCTTTATCTTTGATAAAATCTGGTACTTTTGGCTTATATAAACCAAGAAACGTGCTTTGAAGGTGTTTCAAGCATTGAGATTTTTTTTAATGTAGATTGTTTTCATTTTGTTTCTTTGTTCTGTTATAATTTATAGAAATTGTTGATTGAATAGTTGTTTCAACTTGGTTTTTCTTCGAGTAAGCCTACTAGTTTTAGATAGTTCTGGTTGTTGAGGAAATAGAAGAAAATGAGGACATGTTTATTGAATCTGTTGGTGTTTATCATTACTTGAAATGGGCTTTGTATGTTTTTTTTTGTTTTGAAATTTGGATTTAGTAGGAGAAATTTGTTTAATCTCTGTATTTAAAACAACAACAAAAAACACAATGATTCTGTGTTATTCTTTCTAACATAACCTTGTCTGGAATTGAACAAGAAACAACAGTCAACAAAAGCTTCATAATCGTGTCTTTTAAAATGTTTCTATTTGATGAGTTTTTGGATTAATTTAGTTTTCTAACCTTAGTTTGCTAGAGTGTTGGTTTTTTAGCTGGTACACCCGTTTGCTTACTTATCATTGCAATGCTGATTAGTGTTGAAGTTCTAGATGATTGGTTAATCTTGTTTTGGTTGTTGGAAGATAAAATTGGTGATTGACTCTACCCATGTAGTCCTGCTAGGTTTCTTCTGGTCAGTTTTCGTTTTCTCTACACTTTACATGGTTTGCTTTTTTCCATGTATTTTGAAAGTAAATTCTCTGTTTATATGTTTTGTTAGCTTTTTGTTATTTCACTGAATCATAGCACAGGATGACAGCTGAAACAGATTATTGTAGGAGTTTCATATCATGTTTTTATTACTGATGTTTTTTTTCTTCTCAACCAGTGAGGGAAGCAAAGAATGAAGGTGGCCGTGGAGGAGGCCGTGGAGAAGGGCGAGGGCGTGGGCGTGGGCGTGGTCGCGGTGGCAGTGGTGGATTTAACAGAGATTCAAATAACAATGAAACTTCCTTCGCTGGCAATGGATTCTCTGGACGATCCAGACCATCTGAAGATGGGGAGGCTGCTGAGAGACGCGGATATGGTGCACCTCGTGTTGGTTTCCGTGGCAGTCGCCGTGGCGGTTATAGCAACGGGGAAGATGGAGAAGGTGAACGCCCTCGAAGGATGTATGAACGGCACAGCGGCACTGGTCGCGGGTTAGTATTTTGTTACTGAAATATTCATTTTTATGTATTCTGTGTTGACCATAAAATTTCCTTCATCAATTGGCATAAGGATTTTTATTCCACGTTGCATCAGGAATGAGATTAAGCGTGAAGGGTCTGGCCGTGGTAACTGGGGAACTCCTACTGATGAAATTGCTCCGTGAGTTTCTGTCTTTATACTCCCAGCATTTTTGAAAATGTAATTATATATGCAATAACTTAGCTATGCTCACATGTATGTCTACTTGTTTAACTGAATTCAGGGAGACTGAAGATCCTGTTGTTGACAATGAGAAGAATGTTATAACTGAGAAGCAGCAAGGAGAGGAGGATGCTGCAGATGCCAATAAGGACACTGCTGAGAAAGAGCCAGAAGAGAAGGAGCCAGAAGAGAAGGTAAATTGTTCCTTTTGAACCTGGTGATATCTTGAGTTGTCTTCATATACAAACAGAAAAGTTCCATCATCTAGAACTTCAATTGTTATAATTTTTTTATTTTTCAGAGGTATTTCTGTCAAGCTGGATTAGTAAGACAGGATTTATTATCTACTATGAATATAGAAGGATCAGAACTGTTTAAATTTTTTTTGCATGACGTCTAATTTCATCTTCTAAATTTTGGCAAGATCCTTCTCCAAGTGTCCTGTATACAATCCCTGATTTGTGCATGTGATGAATTTTTAACTTGGTGTTAAATATTACCAATCAAGGGCCTCCTGTTTCATACAAGTTTAGTGAAAATGATGATGTGCTTGCTTATTTTGTAAGCAATTGCATTTAAGATTCAGTTTATGCTTCCCTGGGGAAGTCACTGATAAAATCTTAAATGTTTGTTGGTTAAATTTTTTTCTTATACATGTAGATTTGAACTCATATGGCTGGGAAACACCACAGATGGAAGGGCCTTGATTACTTATTTTTGAAGTGCGACTTTTGATCTAGATATTTCTATTCAAGCACCTTTTTTCTGTGCTTTACATACATTATCAGCTTCTGTTGCAGCTGTTTACTTAACCTTGGCATATTCTACAACTAAGAGTTTGATTAAGAGATTAGTCAAATTAAAAGTTGCTTACATTGATTAATCACCATTCAGAACAAGTTTTGTGTAATTAGAATCATTGGATGCATAGACTGTTTTTTTGTCAACTTTTTCAGTCACAGCACGAAATTCAGTTGGTTTCATCTGAAAGTCAAAACTCCGAAACATCATTTACCCAGATTGATTTTTCAAGCTATGTGGTGAAATCACAGTACTGTAACGATATCATGCCGCAATTGAAGTTTGTTATGACTAGCTCCAGTGCACATTGAAATTCAACTTTCTGTTTTTGTTGCCTCAACTATTCTGTGTTTTGATGTTCTATGCTAGTTTTCACAAAACCTTCTCCTTTATTAATAGGAGATGACATTAGAAGAGTATGAGAAGGTTCTTGAAGAAAAAAGGAAATCTCTGCTTGATCTGAAGACCGAGGAGAGGAAAGTTGGCTTGGACAAAGACTTACAGTGCATGCAACAGCTCTCGAGTAAGAAGAGCAACGATGAAATCTTTATCAAACTGGTAAGAATAGTTTCCCTCTTTGAATGTGGAATTCTGTTTCATTTGGTTGAGGTTAAACATGCATATGAACTTGTAATTGGCTGTTAGGGTTCTGAGAAGGACAAACGAAAAGATGCTGCTGACAAAGAAGACAGAGCCAAGAAGGTGTGTATTCTTGGTCTCTTAACCTTTTGTTTTGTTTGTGTGACGTTGGCCATTGTGCTCGTGGTAATCTTAACCTCAGTTTCTCTTTGATATATTGACATCTTACATGTGTACCGCAAAGTACTAGTACCGACTTTATATGCCTTTACCTCTTTCTTATTATCCAAATTTTTATTTGATCATGTATTTTTATGTGACCTGGAATATTGTTTTTCATAATTCTCTATATGTATTGATGATGGTTAACACAAGTATTGTTACTTGAATGCAGGCTGTCAGTATAAATGAGTTCCTGAAGCCAGCTGAAGGGGAGAGGTCCTACAACCCTGGTCGTGGTGGTCGAGGCCGTGGCCGTGGAAGGGGTGGATATGGAAGCGGATATGGAAGCAATGCTCGTGATGTGGCAGCCCCCTCTATTGAAGACCCTGGGCAGTTCCCCTCCTTGGGTGGCAAGTGAGATTTCACTGGCTTTTGTCATCACATTGATTTTCCCTGTGTGGAATTCCTTGTGATCTAATTGGAGAGTTCTGAGTCGAAGGTTATCAGTGGGAATTATGATTTCCTTTGTCAAAAACCATCTCAAACATCTAGTCTTTGGGTGTATACTTTAGATTATTCCTGTGATTCCTTATCAACTTTCATAACGCATGCATACCCCTTTTTTTGTTTGAATTAGGGCATATGGAGTCTTGGACTCGGTGGCATCAGTTTTGGTTTGTTGTAGGGTAACAGTTTTTTTTTATTAGTTTTTTTAATTTATTTTTCCCTCGTGTTCTAATCTATATTTTCATCATTGCTTTAAAAGAAAACAATGAGCTGTTCCTTGACGGTTCGCAATTATTCAGGTATGCTTCAGCCCAACATCAAATTAAATTAATATAATATGTTTTTGGTATTTTTAAATTATTTTAATGTGCTAGTATTAAAAATAATTTTTAAAAAATAAAAAATATATATTTTTTATATATATTTGAATAAAAAATATTTTGAAAAGTAATCATAATAAAAATAAAATTACTTTTTGGTTAAATAAAAATATAAGTTTTAGATTTTTTTAGAAATTGAAAATATGTTTAATGAAGTATCTAAAATTAAAGTGGCGAGATGGTATTTATATAAATAATAATATATTACTAAAACATTTTAAAATGTAAGATTATTGAAAAATATTAATTTACTTTTAAGGAAGTTATTTTTTAAGATATAGTAATATACAATAAAAAAAATAATAAATTATGTTATAACATTAGAATACCATAGAAAATAAATTATTTTTTAAAATATTAAAAAATTTAAAATATTTTTCAATTATTTTTCATTATCATTGTCAAATATTAATAAATATTTTTTTAATCTGTTTTTTTATGATATTTTTAAATATAAAAAAATAATCCACCGGAAACTCTTTTCTACCAAAAAAAAGAAAAGAAAAGAGAAGCTATTTTTCTACCAACAAACCAAGATGGCAGTCCATTGTGCTGCTGTTATTGTTATTTACAAAGCTCCAAAATGCTAAATGGTTAATTAGTTGAGAATTGATTGGTTTGATTTTCATCAGTTAACTATCTCTTCTATTTTTATATTAATTGAATCCACCACTTTTTCTTCAAAATAGCTTCCAAGTATCTTATCCTGCTGGGTTGTTCACAAAATTGATAATAATATAATTTAATTAAATTGTGTTTAAAATTCCCAAGTCTAAATAACATTAATAAATTATAATGCTTAGCTTGTGCTAAACTCCCAATTACATCTACTCCAACTCGTTTTCACAAAAAAACAAAAAATTCAAATATTTTATCCAGATTGAAGATGCTTCTGTCCCTTGATTTCGCGATTATAATGGATGTTTGGAAACGTGGTTGTACCCGTGTTTTTAAAAAATTAAATTTTTTTTATTAAAAATTAATTTTTTTATGTGTTTTGGATCGTTTTGATGCGCTGATTTTAAAAATAAATTTTAAAAAATAAAAAAATATTATTTTGATTTATTCGACATGAAAAACACTTTGAAAAACAACTGCAACCATACTCTTAAACAAGCTTTACGGACAAGGATGGAAAAATCAACTATAAACTATCTAGCTATTTAATTAACTCGATTCGTAACAAGTTCTATATATTTTTTTTTCCATAAATAGTGGATATAAAAACCTTTTCAAGGTGTCTTTTTACGTTAAAAAAAATTCTAAAAAATTTATATAAGTATTTAATTAAAAAAATCAAGAATTATTTATATAAATAAAAAAATATTTACTATAATTAATAACAAAACTAGAAAAATTAAGATATTTAATCTTTCATGTAATATTTATCCAATTGTATTTATTAAAATTAATTTTTTATTCAATATAAAAATACATATATAAAAACGAAATAGATTCTTTTCAGTCGACCATTCGCTTCACAGGACTAGGTTGCCTAAATTGAACACAAAGGGGTCCATTCTAAACACTTATAAAATAACATTATTTAATGTATTTAGTTGATAATACTTTATTTTTGTATAGGTATTCAGTATTTAGTCGACCCTCTACCAATCCCAGAACATCAGTCATCGTTGTGAGTTGTCACCCAATTTGCAGGGGAGGAACGGGCAGAGAAGAAGTTGTTTCCTTCACGATTTAACTGTGCATGAAGACTTGCAGTGTTACAGTGATGTGAACTCAGCTTCAACCTGAACGGTGAACCGACTATTTTCGATCATATAGCCCAGCAAAATGCATGTTTGATATGCGGAGAAACCCAACCACCCGCACGACACCGTCGCGGTTTCCTCTTTCTGATTTTAGAACGCATTGAAAGAAAACTCCAAAAAGAAGAAAGGTTTTACAAAACAGAAACCTACCAGAGAAGGACTCTTAATCTCATCTCCGACTATTTCATCTACCCCATGCAGAGTTTACTTACCCAATGAAAACGATAACCCAAAAATTCTCTTCTTTTTACTTCCCAAACCTCGGTATTGAAAATGTATTATTTCCCAACAAAACAGAAAACCCACTTTCCCTCCATTTCCTCAAGACTTTCTCACCCGCCAAACAGCATGCTTCTTCTCTCTCCACCTGCACAATCCAAAACCCAAATGCCGATCCTAACAGAGAAGCAAATTCCTCAACCAAAACCCAATTGTATCCTACTATTTTTGGCAAATCTACTAAACCACTTCACCACCATGCCAAATCTAGTGACGTCATTTTATCAAACAAGATGATCACTAGCCATATCAGATGCGGCGACTTAGATTCTGCTCTTATCGTGTTCGACAACATGACTGTTAAGACAACAGTTACTTGGAATTCGGTTTTGGCGGGTTTGTCAAAGAAGCGCGGTAAATTGAAGGAAGCCCAAGAACTGTTTGTTAAAATACCTGAACCAGATGCTGTCTCGTATAACACCATGTTATCTTGTTATGTACGTAATTCTAACATGGAAAGAGCTCAGGCTTTCTTTGAAGATATGCCTATTAAAGACACACCTTCTTGGAATACAATGATAACCGGTTTTGCGCAGAATCAGCAAATGGACAAAGCACGCGACTTGTTCTTGATAATGCCAACGAAAAATGTAGTCACTTGGAATGCTATGATTTCAGGTTATGTAGAGTGTGGGGACCTGGACTCCGCGTTAAAGTTGTTCGAAAAAACGCCATTTAAGAGTGTGGTGGCCTGGACCGCTATGATCACCGGGTACATGAAGCTTGGGAGGATTGGATTGGCAGAAAGATTGTTTGAAAAGATGCCCGAGAAAAATTTGGTGACTTGGAATGCTATGATTGCAGGTTATATTGAGAATCACAGAGCTGAGGATGGTGTAAAACTTTTCCGAACAATGGTGGGATTTGGTATTCAGCCAAATTCGTCAACTTTGAGCAGTGCTTCGTTAGGGTGTAGTGAGTTATCTGCTTTACAATTGGGCAGGCAAGTGCATCAGCTAGTTTGTAAGTCTCCGCTGTGTGATGATACAACTGCAGGAACTTCGTTGATTAGCATGTACTGTAAGTGTGGAGTTTTGGAGGATGGCTGGAAATTGTTTGTTCAGGTTCCAAGGAGGGATGTTGTCACTTGGAATGCAATGATTTCTGGTTATGCTCAACATGGAGAAGGTAAAAAAGCTCTGGGTTTGTTTGATGAGATGATAGAGAAAGGAATGAAGCCAGACTGGATCACTTTTGTTGCGGTATTAATGGCCTGTAACCATGCTGGATTTACAGACCTTGGGGTTAAATATTTCCATTCAATGGCGAAGGATTATGGACTTGTAGCTAAGCCTGATCATTATACATGCATGGTTGATCTTCTTGGTCGGGCAGGTAAGTTAGTAGAGGCTGTAGATTTGATCGAGAAAATGCCTTTCAAACCTCATGCTGCTGTATTTGGAACCCTTTTGGGTGCTTGTAGAATACACAAGAACACTGAGATGGCAGAATTCGCTTCCCAGAAGTTGCTTAATCTTGATCCAGCTAGTGCAACTGGTTATGTTCAACTTGCTAATGTTTATGCAGCTACAAAAAGATGGGACCATGTTGCTAGAGTTAGAAAATCAATGAAAACCTGCAAGGTGGTGAAGACACCAGGGTACAGTTGGATTGAGGTTAAGAGTATGGCCCATCAGTTCAGATCAGGCGATAAGTTTCACCCAGAATTAGCTTCTATACATGGGAAACTGAAGGAGTTGGAAAAGAAAATGAAGTTAGCAGGGTATGTGCCAGATCTTGAATTTGCATTGCATGATGTAGGGGAAGAGCAAAAAGAGCAGCTTTTATCGTGGCACAGTGAAAAGTTGGCAATTGCTTATGGCCTTATAAAATTGCCACCTGGTACTCCAATCAGGGTGTTTAAAAACCTGAGAGTATGCGGAGATTGTCATAGAGCTACCAAGTACATATCACAAATAGAAAGAAGGGAAATCATTGTTAGAGATACTACGAGGTTTCATCATTTTAAGGATGGGCATTGCTCTTGTGCTGATTACTGGTAGGTTGGAAAATTCTCTTGTAGAAGTTTTTGACCCATTAGTTGCAGTTGGACATGTATGGGTCTCTATGAAGGATCGGTTCAACAGGAGAGGTAATAATAGGCAGACTTTTGACTTCTACTTGATCATAACAGCCTGGTCAAGTTGGCACTTGTCAAGGTAGCTAAGGTTCTTGAAGCCATGCTCTCCTCTACTTGGAACTTATGTTGCATTAAATATTAAAGCTGGTGTCAAATCTTCAAGGACTAACTTAAGCTTGATATGGTGGCAAATGCAGGTGGTTACTTGCTGAAGTTGATTTGTCAATCAACAGATAGAGTTGCAACCGTTAAGTTAGATGAATAGAAGCAAGTCCGACAAAGAAATAAGAACAGTACTGAGTTGCATTGAATAATGCAGTTAATTGTTCAAATTAGGTGGTGGTTTAGTTTGATTGAGTTTTCGTGTTTAGAATCTAGCGTGATTGAAAAGGGTGGAATCAGCTGACCTTGTCTTTAAATTTGAACAGAATAATAGAAAAAAGCAATAGACTAGGGGCCCTGGAACTGCAATGGCTAGGAAGGGAAGGAGTAATGTTAACCTTATGAGCAAGGCCATGGGTGTGGTTCCATCTGTGAATTAGATGGAGTCAACACTCGATCTGGCATGCCCTCACATCCAGGATGGCAGCAGTTGCTCACCGCTATGATATGCTAGGCACTGAAATCTTAAATCTGCATTGCATTATGAAAGGAGTTGGATGTGTACAAGATTGTGAAGCCATGGCCTTTTGGCCAGTCAGAAGACTCGTGATGTCATCAGATTGTCTGACGCGGCGGTTCAGGAACTTCAGGAGGTTTTTAAAAACTGTGATATCCACAAAGGATACAAGTATATAACATTATTGCAGATATACGGGAGAATGATTGTGCAGTGTGGTGGAGAGATGGTATGCTGTTAGCCTTGGAGTTTGACCATGACTTTCAAGTTTACTATCCAACTTTTGAGACACTGAGTTTCCAGTGTACCTTCAGGCCGCTGGCAGAGGTCATCAGATTATTCAAACTGGGAGAAAAACGTTTCTAATGCCTGCATCTCACCAGAGTCATGTTTCAGGATCAAAGGTTGTCCAGTTATGATTGCAGAAAAGAAAATGACAAATCCCTCGCCGTAGCAAACCAGTAATTTGGTTGTTCCCATCACTGGACATTTCATATGACCTTTCAGCCAACCAAATGTGCTACAGTCAACGCCTGACTCCAAGCATCAGTTCGGTTTTACTTTATGAGCATTCTAAAGGGACGGCGAAAGTTTTGTTCCCATCCCGCTGTCAAATGGGAAAAGCTGGCGAAGTTGCCGAAAAGAGATTTTTCCTGGCGGCTTTAAGAAAGATACGAGTTTTCTTGCGGTTACTGTTTCTCCTCAATAAGCATTCACGGTAGGACAGCTCTGGTCAAACCATGATATTATATCAGACAAATCCTTCATTATAAAACAGTTTCTTGACTGATTATTTCAATTGCCCGACTCGAAACGGGGAGCATTTATTCTCTACTCTACTCACTAAATTAATTTCTTGAGCCTTGCCTGATATCCAGTCTTGGTGGTAAGGGAAACCAGAAGATCAAACCCCATCCTCTCTAATAATTATTGCCGTTGCTATCCTGGGCTTTTCATTTGATCTTCTTGAGAATTGTCACGGTTTACAGAATTGATTTCAGTTTTTATATTTCTAAGTATTCTTTTTCCCGTTATAATGCATGGTTTATACGACTTATTTGTCTATTACGCATATTTCGCAATTCTATTAGAAAAATCGCGAGATTGCAAAGCCACATATCAGGTGCATCGGCGTGATCAAGTGCGCACGTTAACAACCAAAAATAAAATTAAAACAGCACGATCAAGTTCCTATTTAGTACAGATGTTATAAGGGAATGACAAGGCAAATACTGCTATTAACCAGTATTCCTATTTTGTACAGATGTTTTTAAAATCAAATACATTTAAAAGAATGGAAGTTTAAACATAAGTGTTAAACATCTGACAGAAATGCAAATCATAACAAATAATCTTCATATCAAAGCTTTGAGAATAGACGAACTAGGTTTACATGCCAACATGGTTATAACATCACAAGCCAACTTCGACTCTTTTCTAAGAGGAGCAGCAACCAGACTTCTGGTTGACAGGCTGTCCTCGAATCTGCACTGTTGGGGGCCTTGCGTTGTTCATGGCCGGCTGGCTTGCCATCCTGATGGATAAGAATCAAAACGTAAGAGGCCAGTAGTCTAAAACATGCTCATGTTATAAAATTCTCCACAATAACGAGAAGTCTGTGGAATTTCTATGGCAAAACGCCCCCCTATTCAGCAAGGAAATAATGGATTCCATTAAAAAAAGAGTTTGCAACGTAAGGACAAAATTAAGAGTACCTGTTCTTGATCTCTGCAGCCATAGCCATGAAAGCCTGCTCAACATTGGTGGCATTTTTTGCACTTGTCTCCATGAAAGGGATCCCAATTTCATCAGCAAAAGCCTGAATAAAGATGCGATTTCCTTATTAAAACTTCCAGACTCATCTGACTGTAAAGTGAACCAATATATTTCAACATGCAAAAACAAACAAAAGAAAGTAGATGACTAAATTACCTTTGCTGTCTCATACGAGACGACTTTGTTAGCAGTGAGGTCGCACTTGTTCCCAACTAGAAGCTTGTTCACATTTTCACTTGCATAACGGTCAATTTCATTCAGCCATTGTTTAACATTGTTGAAGCTCTCTTGGTCTGTGACATCGTAAACAACCTAGCCAAAATGCAATCAATAAGACAAATCTCACAACGAGACGAAAAGTAAGGTATTAAGTAAACAAGGAGAGAGGAGGAGAGAGAGAGAGGCAATCTCACAATGATTCCATGAGCTCCACGATAATAACTGCTTGTAATTGTCCTAAAACGCTCTTGACCAGCTGTGTCCCACTGCAAATTTAGTAAACCAAGAAACACACTTAATAATTACGTACCGAACATTGCCATATCCAAGAAATTTTTATATTGCCATCAGTGCACCACATTTTTATAAGATAAATAGAAAACATTGTGTCTCAAAGACAGTTACAGCTAACCCAACCTCAAACGACCCTTCCCCACCCCACCAGGAAAAAAAAGAAAAAGAAAAGAAAGAAATGCTCAACACAACCAATTAAGTTGAACACAATTTTAATCAAGATCAAAGCAGATGTTGAGACTGAAATCCAGAAAAAATAACTCAAGAGGCCATCAAGACGATTTTATAACTTACAATTTGTAGTTTAATGGTTTTCCCGTCCTGTTCCACAGTGCGGATTTTCTAGACAGTAGAACAAAAAAAATAAATCAATCCCATGAGTACATAATTGAAGATAAAGGGAAAAAAAGTGTAAAGATAATAGCTTACAAAGTCCACTCCGATGGTACTGATGTAACTCTCCAGATATGAATCATCCTGTTAAAAAAACATACAAAAAAAATTAGAGAATCATGATTATTAGTACACTACTACAGCATGACACATGGATTCCATATAGACAAATAGCTGAGAGAAGAATAGAAGAAACTTACAGCAAACCTCAAAAGTAGACATGATTTTCCAACACCAGAATCTCCAATAAGCAAAAGCTTAAACAAATAATCGCTGCAAAATAAGAATCAAAGTCATATGGTTGTTTTTTTATTCTTTCCCTTTCGTAATACAATCACAAAGATCATCAAAATAGAAGGTTGAAACACCCTCCTACTCCCAATTACCTATTGAAGGGGAAAAAAAAAACAAATCTTTCCCAATTAATAGCGAAATTGCAATCGATTGAATTACAAGTTATAAAAAAAAAATGTCAACGGATCTGAAGGCAAAGCACCTAGATCTAATCATCAAAATCCATCACATAATTAAATCATAATCCTACCAAAAAGAATTAAAGGACGAAACAAACAAACTTGCATACTTGCGAATTAAGGAATCAATTAACCAACAACAATCAGATCCAATACAATTTCACCTATATTTAACACAATTAAGGGGGGGGAAAGAAGAAGAATTCAAGGGTAAAAAAAAGTGTTTGATGATGATAGCTTACTATTCAGGATTCATGATTTGATGATTTGTGCTATCAATGGACCGGTTGAATCGCGTGATTTAAAATTAGATACCGGAGAAGTGAGAAGTCAAAATTGCTGGTTCCGGTGAGAAAATTAACTAAGATACGAGTTGATCGCCGGAGAGGGAGAGAGTGGGGGGGTAATATCGAGGAGAAATAAGGGTTACAGGTGAGAGGCAATACGTGCTGTGCTCTGTCGTGTTGAATGCTTGTTTTTTATTTAAAGGGAGAACCCAATTTTTTCGGGATTTATTTCAAGTGGTGGTGACGTATATTTTTGTTTTATTGCTTGCCACGTGTTCTACACTCTCCACTCATATTACCATATTGCCCATCCATTTGATTAATTGCATGCTTAAAATGCTCGAAGACACACCAAACATAGTAATTACGAAGTTTTATTAAGTGCGTAAATATATTATTACTCCAGCTACAA
>Ga0325401_1004483_pt1 | contig 13170 bp, 7 predicted proteins | sample PopdelMetagenome_FD_205666 | JGI IMG/M metagenome (GOLD analysis project Ga0325401, IMG submission 205666) | Populus deltoides microbial communities from Bellville, Georgia, United States - Xylem-PdKOR-R2 | ecosystem: Host-associated > Plants > Phyllosphere > Stem > Wood/Secondary xylem | place...
AGAGGGATGAAGAAACAGAGAATTGATGGGTCGAACGGACTTTCAAAAAGGTGAGCTTTGATTTAAATATGACATCACTGCTTAGTTCACCAATCAGTATGGTCCCTCGCATGCAGCTGAAAAGTCAGAAAAGTACATCAGTTTAGCTTTGCCACGCTGCAGATTTTAAATGGCTATTCTGCCTCACTGTTCCCTGGTAACTTTTTTAGCCAGCCGCCTCGGACTTTTTCTCCCCGGGTTCCGTGGACGGAAAACTCCAAGAAGGTAGCTTCTACCAAAACCCACAGTCCACTGGGCCACAATCACAGGAAGGATGACGACGGAGAATGCTCATGTTAGAATTTTCTTGCCAAACCCTCCTCTCCATTGGTGGTTACAACATCGATAGGTAGTCTTCTGTCTGAACAAAATCAAGGATTTGATACTTTTCATTACAATAGTATATTAAAACGACTTCGAAGTACGTCTGGTAAAAAAATAATTCAAATCAATGTTTTTTTAAAAAAGAAATTTAGTCTAATTTAGAATTCATAATTTAAAAAGTTCAAATTTTAAAATTTGATTAACTAGAATTTGATAACAATTTTTTATTTAAATGAAAAATTATTTTGAATCGATATACTTATATTTTTTCTTTGAATTAAAAGTTAAAAAATACTTAAAACAATTTGTAAAAAGCTTGTCAAACACGTCCTTCACCGAGTCTTCCAATTAATATTTAATCAAACCTCAGTTTCCAATTAGTATCATCATAACATGTGAGATTTATGTGTATGTAGCCTAAATATATAATTATAGTTATTAAATTCAGCCTAGCTTACTGACCCACGACATCATTTTAATATCTATATATATTTAAAAAACATGGATTAATTATGTTAATCCAACTAACCTATAATCCAGTTTTCTGAATTTATTTTTGTATTTTAAAAATATTTTTTAAAAATTAATTTTTTTCTTTAAATTAATATATTTTTGGTATTTTGAAATCATTTTGATGCGTTGATATCAAAAATTATTTTAAAAAAATAAAAAAAATATTATTTTAATATATTTCCGAATAATAAGCACTTTGAAAAGCAACCGCAACCACATTTTCAAACAGTTATTTCTGTTTGTTTCTACGTTTCAAAAACATTTTTAAAAAAATTTAAAATTTTTTATTTACTTCAAATTAATATGTTTATAGTGTTTTGAAATCATTTTAATGTGTTGATGTCAAAAATAATTTTAAAAAAAATATATTATTTTAATGTATTTTAACACAAAAAATTATTTAAAAAATAACCACAACTACACTCATACAAGCACGTGGATCCACTGTTGAAGCAATTTTAGTAAGATTTCACCACGGAATGATTATTTCATGGTCAAGATACTTATAAGAGAAATTACTCAGAAATTATAAAAGAAACAAGAAGAAGAAATTACTCAGAATTTGTAACGGACGAATCCAAAAGAGACAAACCGATAATTATTACTCTACGATCACAGAAAACCATCGACCCCGAGGGAAAAATAAACATCAAACCATGAGAACATCAAAAATATATATAAAAATAATAATTTAACGTGTTAATATAAAAAATATATAAAAAATATATAAAAAATGTAATTTTAAAAAACAATCTACACTTTATTATCATACACACACTATGAGCTCATTAGCGGCTGCATATGTCAAAACTAGATGACAAGGAGAAGCAATATTAGCTATAAACTAATATTATATAAAAATTATCTCATAATATATTGAACAAATACATGTCATTAACATTATATAAATTAGCATTATTTATTTTATTTAATAAAAAATATATATTTAAATCAGTGTGCACGTCATAATAATGGCCATGGCTCATCCCACCTCGTTTCATTTTCAACCTGTCAATCAATTTACAGTGTGATTCCAGATGCCTGTCCTTCTTCTTCTTCTTTGTATTGTTTATTTTTTTTTGTCTGCAATGGGCATTTCAAAGTGGAAAATACACGTCACGATGCATAAATCAACTTTAATAGCTGAAGGGTGGAAAAAGGTAATGGGCACTGCTGCATAAATAAATATTCACGAAATACGGAAGAATTGATCATTGAGAACCCAAAACTGAGTTTAGGACCATCACATAACACAAAATTTCAGGAGTGGGAAAAAAAAAAAAAAAACATGCAGACAAAGGGAGCTTGTCACGCTGCCCCCATTAAGGTGGCAGGGCGCTCTGGACTATCCTCACACCGATAGGGTTTTGGATGTTGAAAGAAAGAGGATGTTGATACAGTGCTTTCAACTATCTAGTAGAGAGGAAAAAAAAAAAAGGCAAACAGGAGCTTTCAAATATAATACTTTCAATTAGTTTGGGCCTGCTTGTCTTTGTTCTAGACAGGCCAACTCTACATGATGGTGAGTGAGTCTGAACTCACACTGCTGCAAGCCTGCGATCTTCAAATGGGGATAAATCTTCCGAGCTTTGAATCCTCCAGGAGGAAGGGAGGAAAGTTTTTCTGATAATTCATAAATGATGCCAAGCCTTTTCTGTCCATTTACCATAGCTGCAAATACAATGTTTGTGTGTGTGTGTGTGTGTGTGTGTGTGTGTGTGTGTGTGTGTGTGTGTGTGTGTTGAAGGAGATGGATAGTTTGGTTGGGCCTAACAGATGGAATGGTTCAAAGTCTTGAATCTTTTCATCCATATTTGCCTTTGCCCTATTGCCGAGCAAACCTGAAGCAAAATCAACTCTCTCTACCACTGTTATCACAGCAGCTATCATTAGCACATGGAATGGTGCTGCACACCTGAACCTCTCTACTTGATAGTGGAGCCGCTACCTGGCGCACTAGACAAATTGAAATACTTACATGATACATGCAGGATAATCCATCAACTTGTTCTTGTGTTTTTCAGAAATTCTCGACACACTTGTTTTTTCGGAGAAACTCCTGTCATTTGTAATTGTATTTCAAGTATGGCATGGTTGATAGTTGAAACTGCTTTCGCATGTGAAGGGCCAACTAGTAATAGGCGTCCCCTTTTCTTCCACAAAATATATATAAAAAAAGAAGTTTTTATAAAAAGTTACACAATGATAGCTGCGCAAAAAAGATTCTGGGATCAATTGACCAAAAGGGCTTTCCAGATACTAGAGCTATACGCTACTATACATATAATTACAAGAAACACTGATCAGTAAAAAATGAGTTCACGGATTTATTCTTGAAGGCAGGCATATTCCAGGAGCTTGCTCTTTCACCACAAGGCCTTTACAAGTAACTAGCTTTACAATACACTGGGCACCAGCTTGGGATTTCTGCTTGGCTTCACTGAACCCTCTCCCAACAACCTCTTCAATCCAATCCTCCATTGCTCTCTTCTTCTCAGACAACCAAGAAGCTGCAAGTATTTGCACCATGACTTCATGATCAATCTCCAGCAATACCTCGGATCCGAATACCCTCTGACATTGTTTGCTGATTTCCTTCATTGTCTTCTCAGCAAGAGAATCAAAATCAAACGGCTTGAATACCACCTTTTCATCCACTTGATCAGAAAAATATTCCAACCAAGCTTGTGAGCTTTCAGAAATAGAGTCACTTTCATTGTCACTGCAGTTGGCACACTCTCCTGTATCTTCTACAGGAAGATTCAAATCCAGATAGGATCGCAATGCCTTATGGGCCCGTTTGCTAGACTCGCAAGTGCTTTCCTGCTCCATAGAGTCACTGGTTACATCTAGTTTTCTTTTATTTCCAGATGAGACTGCAGAGGTTACTTCTCTTGAAATCCTAACCTTCATTTGACTGCTTTTAGTGGCAGCCTCTGCAACATGTTCCACTAATATTTGCATTTGCCAACTTTTAGCTCCGAGTATCATTTCCTCAGAAAACCTCACGGTTTCTTTCTCTGGGAGTAAGTTTGTATTACCCACTGTGATTGTTGAGGTTGCCACAAAAATTGTACTGTTGGTGCTAACTTCTCTTCCACGTGAATCTGGAAATTTACCAGTCCTCAAAGCGCGGGACAAGCTATTTTGGACCAAAGGATCAGCCTTGTCAACATTTTCAAGAAAGATTAACGAATGGGGTTTCTTGCTCAACTTTGAGGCAATATAATCAACAAAAGTTGTCGACCTCCCTAATTCATCATCATGTAATTCTTGGCTTTCAAGCATTGAGTTTGATGAGTTAACCCTACCATGGGAGCCCAAATCCACGGAGATGAAGCTTTGGATACTGCCAAACATTACCACAGCAAGTGCTGACGCGATTTTTTTCTTTCCAATACTGTCAGGTCCAAGGAAAGCAAACGATATATCTCCTTTGGAAATTGAACCATGGTGTCTTCCATGTCCAGCTTTGCAGCGGAACACAGCTTCGCTAATAGCAAGCGTGGCTCTATCTTGCCAGCCAACTTGTTCAGAAAGAGCTCTCATCACTGATTTGAAATTTCTTAAATTGAATTGCCCTCCTGAAGAAGGGCCAGAGCAGGAAGAAGATTGTGCAATTTGAAGTGAAGTATTGTCATCATACTCCACAGAACTGGAACCTGAGAAGTGCTCCTGATGCTCCCTAGGGTCACCTAATTTTGTAGTAATCAGCTCTGGAGTGCTTGATGCATAAAGTGTTCCCAACCCCAAATCTGTGGTTACAGAAGTGACAGAAAAAGATGATGTCCTGTCAGTGGGTAGACTCACATTGGCCATGGGGTTAGGGGTAAACCAAGGGCTCTCTTTCTCTTCTTGCTGACATCTTGGAACTTCTTCAAGTAGCTTAGATTGGTGATTAACATTCTCAACTTCAGAAACCGCACAGTATTTCCCTGGAAAGATCTTTTGCTTGTCCAAACAAAAGCCAAGATTTAGATATGCACATTGATTCTCATTTAGTGATGAATCTCTGCTGCTGCTACTGCTTCTGCTCTCTTTCCTATCTGTTAGGTACTGAAAACCCTCAGCAATGGCGGCCTGGGATGTGGCTTGGGAAACATCAAATTTGGAGAATGGCTGAGCATGATGGAGACGTTGACAAATATCATCCCATCTATTTTGCAGACCCAAAATTTTAGCATTCAATGAAGTACCGTCATCTTTGGTCTGCACTGAAGATGAAGCACACGCTTCCATAAATATTGCCACTAATACCAAAGAAAAACAGAAAATACATAGTGTGTTGTGTGTGCATGGTGAGCTAAGTCAAAGATTTGCAACCACGGAGTAACACACCTTGACCATGTCCACTGCCTTTCTCGTGTCAAGTTCAGCCATTTGTAGCGAAGAAGGAAAGTTCTCTAAGCACTGTTCAGCAACTGATATTGTTGGTCCCATCTTCAGAATAGCAGCAACATCTTGCTCATACTTTGCATTGCAAAGGTGACAACGAGTGATTGATTGGTTTATGCTGTTTGATGGAATTTTGAAATCAGATGGGGTAGAAAAGAACCCACCAAACGGAACAAAAGACCCCAACAAGCTGTAAGTGTCATGAGCAGGTAACTGTGAGATTGAATGGGTAAAAGATGGTCAGAAGCTAAACTGTACGCACAGCATACATATTTGCATAATTGATTTTTGAATATCACTAGCCATTAACATGGTGTCATATCTCATTTTCAACAAAAAGATAAAAATGAAAAATATAAGCACAAGTAAAAAGATCTACACTAAATTTGACTCCATGGAACAAGAATAATGCTTCGGTGGCAAGAATAAGTGCCATTTGAACATGTTAATACTTGGCACACAAGCAATATAACTAACAACAAGCACAAAGGAATAGAACCACCTAGTAGCAAAAAAAAATTATGTAAAGAAAAAGCTTAGAAAATTCATATACTAATTTAATCAAGACAACAAATTAAAACACGAGTAAATAAGTCTAAAACAGCAGCAAACTCTGGCTCATGGAAACAATCATTAACAAATAAAATAAAAATAAAAATATCAAATTCAGGCCAATCTTTTTCCGCCATATCCTTTCCCCTATCTTCTTCCTACAGTATGCTACCATCAGAAATGCACACATCAAACTTAGACTCCACCACCCTGCATAGAAATTCTTGCATCCAAATTTTAAAAAATATCCAACGAAAGCATAACATTATTTTCAGCTTTTGACGTAAGAAAAAAGAAGAGCTATCACAGGATAAAACAACTCACCTCGATTTCGTGCCAAAACCTCCAATGGGACTCTTATAAGAAGTAATAGGCAGAATCCTAAGATCCCAATCCTTTTCCACACCGGAAAACCGCCCTACAGACTTCAAATATGTGTCATAACTATCTGCAGCTCCCACCAACCAGATTTTCTCCCGAAAACCCTCCAATAAACCCGTCAATTTCGAAACTAAATAACTCAAGGCATCCCTACACACATTTTCACCAACCAAAACCTTGAGATCTCCAATATTCACAACAATCCCCGGACCCGAACACCGCTCCAATTCCTGACCCAACTCGTCAAACTTCAACCTCATCTTCTCTTTGTCTCCCCCTCCTTCACTAACAAAATGAATAACCTCATCTTCAACGCTAATTACACTCACCCCACTAATCTCACTAGGCAAAAAGCCTCCTTTGTTATCTTTATTTACACTATCAACAAAACCCTTTAAAGCATTACTTGCATAAACCCCAACAAGTAATAAGTTTCTTCCCTTCCCTTCTCTCCTCACTAAAGCCTCCCCAATTCTCCTACAAACATCATCATCGCCGACATCATAATCAAGCCCACTGCTAAACGGAAAACTAAACCCGGGTGGTCGCCCCGGAACTGTACTATTCGAGCCTGGTAAGTTACATAGAAATACGGGGGCACATCCAGCCCGTGAGAATTTCGAACTTTGAATAACCGGCGGGTGAACTATTGCCATCTTTATATCACAACTCCTAAACCCGGCTTCCCCAAATACGCGACTCACAATCGGATCATCCAAAATCGATAAAATGAAATATTTCATTTCAACTTTCAAAACCGACGCCGCTTGCTGGTTACAGTGTATTTGGTGCATATGAAAATTATCAGGGTGTCTGCGTTGATTCGCCTGTGACCGTTTGATCGCTGCCATCAGGGAGTTCGATATTGGCGGGTCCTCCTCGAGCGTCTTCGAAGATGGTAACCGGTCTAGAGAGACGCCAACGCAGAGGTCGAGGACGTGAAACTGGCGGCGCGAGGAGTACGCGCTCGTGGTGGTACGTGAGCAGGCGTTCTTGAGAGTTGAGGCCGGGAGAGCTAGTAGAGCAGAGACAGCGTGCAGAGACGTCGTCTGGGAGTGGCTTCTTCGACGCGCCACCGCAACGGCTTCGTCTAAAGCACGCGCCGCCTCCTCTGTCAAGCATTGCCTCGCTACGTCTACCGGCGTCGGCATCGCCGGCAAGCCAACAGAGACCTGTGCGTGTATATGTGTATATATTGAGGAAGATAAGGTCTGAATTTCTTTATGATTTTAAGGTTGTAATAAAAAATAGGACAAGGTGTTGTTTACTTCGACAGCTTTATGAATTATTTATTGATGAAGAGAGTAGGGAGAGGTGAGGTGGAGTCGACTCTGGGCGTGTGGGTCCGGTTAGTTAAGCAATGGAACAAAAGAAAACTCACCGTTGAGTCTCGGCATAGATTCTCTTCTTCTCGTGGGTTTTATTTACCTCCACTCTTCTTCTTCTTCTTCTTCTTCAGGCGTAGAGAGAGAGCGGGGGGGAGGGAGGGAGAGAGAGAGAGATGCTGTGCCCACTGAAGCATGTCATACGGAGCAACAATGACAGGAGAGGGGATGGCAGGAGTCAGTGTCTCTGCTTTTTGGGTGTTAAATTGAGGATGGAATATGAGAAGATTGTATTTGATAAGGTGATAGATTTGGTTTTGGATGTCTTTTTTAATTAATTAGCATATTAGGATGACCTTGCAAGCCTGCACCACCACACATTTTTCTTTTATTGTTTCGGACAACCAATGATCTCTTAAGATGATATATTAGTGGATTAATGGTGAGTTTAGCAGCGCGGCAAAACATTAATCGTTTAAAATTTAATTATTTTTTTTTAAAAATTAATTTGTTTTGATGTACTATAATTAAAAAATATATTTAAAATATATATATTATTTGAATATATTTCTAAATAAAAAATACTTTAAAATACAACCTTAGCATACTACCCAAAAAAAAACTCTAAGTTTATCTAATTATAAAATAATTATTAAAAAATAAATATAAATAAAAAAAAATTATAATACTAATAAAGTAACTAAAGACTTCCTATAAGGGATCGTTTGGTAGTGTGTTCAGAAAGCATTTTTAAAAAATTTTGAATTTTTTTTACTTTGAATTAATATGTTTTTTATGTTTTTAAAATCATTTTGATGTGTTGATCTCAAAAATAATTTTTAAAAAATAAAAAAAATATTATTAACATATTTTTTTGAGTGAAAAGCACTTTGAAAAACAACCACAGCTATACTTCCAAACACGTTCTTGTAAGCTTTGTTACTTTAAAGAAATAGATAAATATAAAGAATTGCAATAATAAAAACAACAACTCATAAAAAATAATAAAGGATAAGTTCACCTAATATATTTTTTTCCTATTTATGTTTATTTTTTAAAAAGTAAAATTAAAGAGGAATTAATAGAATATCAATAATACTTTTTGAAAATCATAAAATTTCTTTTTATATATTCTATACAAGGAATCATTAAAATTTAAAAGTCACTTTTAATTTTATTTTTATTATTATTATTATTATTATTATTATTATTATTTTGCTATTGCTATTTAAACACTATGAGATGTTTGGCATTGATTTCAACTTGATTTTCTTTAAAATTTAAATTGTTTTTTTTAATTAAAATTTTTTAGTGTTTGTGAATTGTTTTGATGTGAAATATAAATTTAAAAATATTTTTAATATATTATTTTAATATATTTTTAAATAATAAAATATTTTAAAAATTAACTACTTTCGTACTTGTAAACACGTAAGGATTCACAAAGATGCTTGATATATAAAAAATTATAATCCTAGAAGTAATCCAACTCTATGGGCTAGAAGGGAGGGTCGTAGGTTGCAAAAGGTGCTGAAAATATGGACTCATGGAGGATCTCGAGCGTCGAGAACAAGAATGTACTTTCTCAACTTGACAACATGTCTTTATAGAGCTATTTAAAAAAAAAAAAAAAAAACTATCACGTCAAGAAAAATTAACAGAAACAATAAAACGTGGTGCCTAAATACCACAGAGAACATGGTTTTGTCTTTTAAAAAAATTTAAGTTTTTTAAAAATGTTTTATTTTGTATTTATTTTCTGAAAAATTCTTTTATTTTCTATATATATACTTTATTTTATAAAAAATATTTATTTTAAATTTATATTTCTTATATATTCACCATTGCATGATATATATTTTTTTCTTTATTTTTTTCGCTTAATTTTATAAGGATTTATATTTCTATTATGTTTTAATGATTTTAATAAAAAAAAACTTAGTAGACATTAATGGGTAAATATTTATTTTTATAAGATCAAATATCTTGATTTATATTTATTTTTTAATTTTTTTAGTTACTGTTAATATATTTTTTTGTTTATTAGCACTGATGATTATCGATCTATTTAATTAGATATTCAAATAAGTTTTTTAATCTATATTTTTAAAAAATATATATAAAAAAACACATTAAAATAATTTATTTACCCATAATTTTTTAAAAATAATTATGAACCACAATAGAGTGACACTCAAATATCTAGTATTTATTTGCGTTATTGAAGATAGCTAAATCTAGTTTTTTTTTTTGTGAAAAATATAAAGGTTATATTTTTCAAAACAACATAATTTACTAAAAAAGTATAAAAAATTACATTGTTTTTAACAACGTAACCACTTAAGATTTTTTATAGTTATATTATTAACAATTGTGTAATTTTAAATATGAACAAAATTTCAACAAGTTATATTATTTTCAACATCATAACTTATTAAGAATATTAAAAATAAATGCCACCACACCACACAATATCTCTCTATTGCCTCGATCTCAATTAATTATGTCAGGTTATACTGAACCCGAATTCTTTATCTCAAAAAAGTTATATTTTTAAATAAAAATACAATTTTTTACAAGAAGTACAACTTTGTACTTTGAACCAAAGTTAATTTCCGCTCCCACGCTAGATGAAATTTAATTCTTACTTTGGTACTTTAATTTTTATTTTGCATGATTGGAGGAAAAAAATTTAATTCTTACTATGGTACTTTAATTTTTATTTTGCATGATTTAGCTTTACCTAAACTCTTAAATACTTAAATTAATAAGTATAAAAAAAGAAATACATCGAACACAAAAATATTTATTATTTTATACTTTATCTATTTATATTATATTTTTTATTTTTATCTGTATTTTTTTATAATTTTTTAATTTTTTTCTCTACATTGTTTTTTAGAAAACAAAATTATCATGCAAAGACCAAGAAAAATGGTGTTTCACTGCAATAGTCATAAAATTTTTTTATTTTTTTGTTACGTTAAAAATTAGTTTGAGAACTTATATGTTTTTATTGACGTATATGATCTCTACTATGTTTTATTATGCGTGAGCATCAATTTTTTGACTCATGATTATATTCGTTACTCGATATAAAAAAACCCGTTAATAATAACTACACATTAATTTTTTTGTATTGGAGAAAAAATATTCAACCTGTAGCGATGCGGGTTGAATAAACACGTTAACACTTTATTTTTTTGTATTCATTAGCATAGATAGTTCTCGATGTATTTAATTAAATGTTTGTATGGACCTTTTGATTTATAATTAGATTTTAAAAAAATAAAAAGTTTGTATATTTATTTATTTTTTATAAAAACAATTTATCAAATGGGCGTATAAAATAAATACTGGCCGGAGAGAGTGATGGTGAGGATTTTTTTTAAAAATAAATTAATGCTTCAAATCCTAAGAAATGCATGAACAACTATCGAAGTCTTTCCAGCCTCATCCAGTTTTGCTCGTAATTTTCGAGTATAAGGTTTGTGTATTGACGTGGCACTTGAAACGAAACCCGTGCCCGAATGAACCTTGATTAATTGGAATGGGAACGAATACAGATAGAATCTGTTCTGCGAGCATTTTTGAAGAAGAAAAAAGATAAAGGGTTGCATTATTAAAAACAACACAATCTTTAAAAAATAAATTTAAAAGATTGCGTAAAAAAGAGCAGCGCAGCCTTTATATTCTTTTTATCACCTCATTTGTGCCCAAATTGCCATAAATGAAAAGAATATAAGAGTAGCACAACTTTTTAATTTTTTATTGTATTTTTAAGGATCGCGGCCACTTTCATGATACGAGGAATATAGTCTAACTAGTTAGATTTTAAATTAATTATTTAAAAATTATTAGTTTGAGTCTCATAAATTTTAGAGTTATTGAAAACTTACATGATTCTTAACTTTAAACTCTATAAAATTAATTAAAATATATATAAACTGGTTAGAATATCTACGTAAAAAAAAAATAAAATCCCAGTGCTACTGAGATTAGCATAACCAATTAATTTTTTTTTGGTTACGCTACTCGGAATTTGTCGATTCCTGAAAAACAATTTCAACTTTACTAGCTTGTAATTTTCCCCACCTGTTCTATTTAAAAAAAAACACTCCTTTTTTACTGCATCAAGTTAACAGGGTGTTTTTTTTAATTATTTAAGGAGCATTTATGAAGATTTTTGAAAAATTTTTACTTTAAACTAGTATTTTTTTTTATAATTTTAAATTATTTAAATATGAAACGTGTAGAATAAATTAATGCATCAATCAATCCATCATTTTCAGACAAACCCACTTGACTGTGTAACTCAGGGACCCCTGCCTCTCTTTACACTGGATCACGTAGGTTTACAGGCATGACAATGAAGAGGTCTTTGTCTTGGCATTTTATTTTCAAACCCATACACTTACTTGCACATTATAATTATACTATTTCATTGGTTGGTGCTGCTGATCGGATTATTTAAAAAAAATAAAAAATATATATTAAAATATTATCACTAATAACATTATTATTATTATTATTCTAATTATTATTAGTATTATTATTATGATCATAATTATTGATATCATAATCACCACAACCATAATAATAAACTATTATTATTACCACTGCTAATATTATTAATACTATTATTATTAATATCATTATTGTTATTATTATTACTATTATTATTGTTACTAGTTACTATTACTACTACTACTATTATTATTGTCATTAATATTAGTATTGTTATTATTATTATTATCATAATTATTATTATCATTGTCATTATTACTATCATAAAAAAAACTACTAATATTACTACAATTATTATTACTATTAGCAGTATTATTAGTATTGTTATTGATTTCATTATTACTATTATATTATTGCTATTAATATCATTATTATTTTAATTACTATTAAAAATAATTTTTTCATTAATACTGAATGAAAATAAAATATCTACTTTTATTGTAATTTTATATGATTTTCTCAAATTCACTGTTCTTGAGTTTTTTTTAATATAAATGTGTAAAAATAATTGATTCATAAATTTTTAATTTTCTTAATTTAAAATTTGCTATCAGGATTGTAACAGGATTTTACTCTGAAAGCAATGCTTCTAAAAAAAAATTTTATAAATAAAAAAAATACACGGGTGAGAAAAATAGTTTTTTTATTAGAAATTTACTTTTTTCTTTCTTTTTAATTCAAATTATTTTTTTTCATATATTTTTTCTAGTTATTATTGTTTTTTATTCAATGAACTATGCTTCTAATAATAAAATACCATTTTGTTATCAAAACAAAAAAAATACACGAGTTAAAAAAGGATTTTGAATTTTTTTTTCTATAATTTTTTTCATTATCTTGTGTGCTAATAGCTATTTTTTTATATAGTTCAATAAAAAATAAACTTTAAAAAATTCATTGTAAAAGCACAACATATAGTAGATATCACTGGTTTTAGTATACAATTTATTTATTTTTGTATTTTAAAGTGTTTTTTTTTTAAATAATTTTTATTTTATTTTATTTATTTTAAATTATTTTTTTATATATTTTCATATTATTTTATATTATTTTAATGTGTTGTTGTAGAAAAAATAAAAAATATTATTTTAATTATTTTTAAATAATTTTATTT
>Ga0325401_1004485_pt1 | contig 13164 bp, 11 predicted proteins | sample PopdelMetagenome_FD_205666 | JGI IMG/M metagenome (GOLD analysis project Ga0325401, IMG submission 205666) | Populus deltoides microbial communities from Bellville, Georgia, United States - Xylem-PdKOR-R2 | ecosystem: Host-associated > Plants > Phyllosphere > Stem > Wood/Secondary xylem | place...
TAATTAATGAAAACTATAAAAGAAATATTTTATTCTTATTGAACATTCATGTGTAATTTTTATTTTTATTACAATTTTTTACATAGTAGTCTAATATATAATTAGTATTATCATAAACAAATATAATATAATTTAAAAAGTGTAGCATGAGAGGATGATTTTAAACATCTTTATCATCATTGATTTAAAGAGGATTTTATTTTAAAATATAAAAAGCAATCCAAAAAAAGGTGAAGGCCAAGTGAATGAAGTTCACATGTGTTTGGGCTTGAAAGGACTGACTCGCGCATGTCTTAGCTTGCAAGGCTAGGCTTGGGAACCTAACAAAAAAAATATTTATATTGAACATAGCGAACAATGTAACCTTCAAAACCTGAAATTCAATATGCTTGCAAAAAAAACTTAGTTGAATTTGATGGTTGGAGAATTGGGGTTTGAGTTTTACATTTTAGATCTTCAAAACCTGAAATTCAATATGTTTTCACCTAAAAAAAGCTTATTTCTAGTCACAAAACACAGTTTAGAATGAGGCAGCCAAAAGCTCTCGCTTTCCCTTTTCTCTTTGATGACTCTCTCTTTGTATCTCTTATCTATCTCAACTTTTAGGAACTGAAAGATAAAAGAAATGAAATTTATACCTAAAAAAAAGTTTGAAAACTACAAGGATCAAAATGTAGAAGGACATGTCTTTTGAATAGTGAAAATGAAAAAAAAAACTATATTTTTTACTGAGTCAACCTTGGTCATTTCTTTTTTAATTTTTTTAACTATAAGCTAAAATTTTATTTTATAATAGTAATCTTTAATTTAACATTGGTATAATATCTAACACTTTGCATACACGAGCTTATGCAATGGAAACCACATTTCAATACATAAAATCATGTCAACACAAATTGAAAGGATGAAAAAAAAATTTAATTATCAAAGTGCAAAATGAAAAAAAAAATAGAGATAGAAAAAAATTGGCTATGAACAACGAAATGAGAGTGGGTAAATGGTGCTTGCTATAGTAAACTACCTATCTATTTTATTTTATTTTATAATTGTAACTAAATATAAGAAACCACCCTTTCATTTTAGCTATAGGGCTTCAAATTGAATTAAATTTTGGTAGGTGGAATTTATTACTTATTAGGATGCTTCTCTCTGGCTATGAAAAGCTGAAAAGCTATCCTAAATTATACCAAGTAATATAAATATTATAGTAGTATAATTATAGTAGTCACATTTGTAAATTCAGTTTTTTTAATGATAAAAGGCAACACATTTATAGATTAAGGCTTCGTTTATTTGCTGGAAAATAGATTTTTTTTTGGAAAGTGGTTTTCTTGAAAAGTAGATTCATGAAAAATGAATTGTTTTTTTATGTTTGACAATACCATGAAAAATAAGTTGGAAAACACTTTCCAGTGTTTAGATATATCATAGAAAATAAACTGGAAAATAATGTATTAATGTTTTAATTTTTTTTTTTTCAAGTTTATCTAATATATATAGAATATTTAATATAAATATTTAATCACTTACAATAAAAGAATGAGATCTAAAAAGTGTAATTATGAATTTTTTTATTATATCATATATTCATATATAGCTTATTTTATAAAATATAACTATATATGTCATAATATTATAGATATATAATCTTGTGAAATATTTTTTAAGTAAAATCTGTTAATATTTGTTTTTCAATTTTAAAAGCTTAAAATATATTTTTTTTTCATATTAAAAAAACCAAATTAGTTAATGGTATTAAGTAAGAGTTAGATATTTGGGTTTTTTTGGTATGAAGATTTTTTTAAAAGATAAATAGATACAAAAATATTTTGATGGGTTTTTTGGATAAAGATTGTTTTTTTTTTTAAGGGTATGGGCAATTATCCCTTTAATATATATCAAATAAGCATTAGGAAATAAATATAAATATCTTACATCAAACATAGTCATGTATAAATATTAAATTTTGATGTCCTTCATATACATATTTGTTCAAATTAACAAACATAAAAATGCAAGACAAAATTAAACAAGTAAATATACTTGTCAAATAACAAGTATAAACTTTCTTATTATAGTAAAATCATCTTAGCAATCAGGCATGTAGTAGTGTTGGTTCATAAAATTCTAAATCTAAATTTTCCTTAACTTAGCATTTTCTGCCATAAATGTTTTTGCCAACATTTTATTTTGGACCAAGTGATCAAACGCATCCTCAAAAGTAATCTCATCAAAGCCTTCAATTTTCATCACTTATATCTATAACTCATTAACATCAAATTGATTTTTGCTTAGGTTTTGAATTGCAAATGCTACATCTCCAATCTTTTTAAACAATTTTTCAACACCATCATCTTTATACATGTGATTTTTCTTCCTATGTTGCCTCTTTTGTGCACTAGAGGAAGATGTCTTCTTTTTTTTTGAAGTTTCTTCATATTCCCCTTCATTTTTAATTGAAATTGATTGCACTTCAATGTTCTCTTTCAAGTTGATATCAGCATATGATTTGACATAATTTCAGGTTGTCATGTCTTTTCCAACAACAATTGTCATTGCCTCATACATGTCAAGTTTTTTTGTTGAGATACTTGTCATGATTGGGATGTGCATGTTCATAAAGTTTAGAATATGCAATTTTTTAGTTTCTTATATAAAATTTTGAAAACAAAAGTAAATATAAAAATTACAAAGAGTATAATATTTATCATACCTTTATTTCTTCATCATATACATCTTTCAAAATTATAATCATCTGCAAACAATCATCCTAACCAAAGCTGTTTTTATTTTTAAGTTTGGTTATTATTTCCAATTCTTTTTTCACAGTTTTGAGATGATTGTCCACATGCTTAGACTCGCATTGCATGTTGAACTTCTAGCTAATTTCTATAACCACCTTAACAAAAGATTCTCCTTTAAAGGTGAAAGAAGGTTTGTTTCCTTTAAGTGCCTCCTCGGCTAATATCTCAAGTAACATGTGAGGTATAGGCTTAGATCATGTGAAGTGTTTACCCTTGCATTTTTCATTCTATGTGGTACTCATTTCTACATAAACAAAATTACAAATTTATACAAAATAAAATCATATAATATTTAGATTTAATAAATTTTATACAAAAACTACAATTAATAATTAAAAAATAATACATAATGTCGCACCCGACATCACGGCGGCCCACAAATAATTCTCTTGAATTATGGAAAAAGAACAGATATCTGGCATCTTGTTCTTTTGGGGGGAAAAGGTCTTGTTTAAGGAGTCGCCACCTAGTATTATGGTCACTAGGAACCCTAACTGGTCAACAGAGATTCTATGGTTCAGGATTGGTTATGTAAAAGGAAAGATATTATCACCCCTTAAACATTCTGCCTAAGGCAAACTACATTGTTGGTTTTGTCTTCAATTGCTAAACATATATTCGCTTATGCTATGATGATTTGTTTATAATATTCCTGACTCTGGCGCCAGTGAATATTCGAGCTCGAATAATTCCAACTCTGGCGTTGGTAAAAATTCGTAGCTACAAAAAAAAATTAGATCAATATTTTTATTCCCTATTCTAGCACCAGTGAATAAATAAATAAATAAATAAAAATAAATTTATTTTTATACATGCACATATATTTTTTTTATTTTTCTAGCTAAATAAAATAAAAATACAACAAATAAAAATAATATAAATTTAAACTGGTATTTTTATTCCTAACTCTGGCGTCAGTGAATAAAACAATAAATTTACATTATTTTTATTTATGCATACACATTTTTATTTTTTTGGGCTGGGCCCAGCTCAGCCCACATGGGCTGAGCTAGACCCAGCCAGCCCGGCCTGGTCACTGGCCCAAGCCAATGACCCGGCTGGGCCAAGGATGCACACTCAATCTCTTCTACGTGTGCACAGTGCACTGTGCCGGTGTAATTAAAATTGCATGTGCACAGTGCCTGTGTAATTAAAGATGGAAATAGAAGGAAAGATGCAAGCTTACCTGGTGAAGGTGCGGGGTGAAGACGAAGACGATGGTGACGACCGGTTAGCTCTAGTCGGCAAACGCTACTTCCTCTCCTCTTTTCCTTCTTCTACGTTGTTTTTTTTTTTCTTTCTGTGTTGGATCCCTCTGCTCTGTCTCTTCTGCGTGTCTTCTCCCTGCTTGTTCGTGCTCTCTGTTTTTCCTTGTTAGTTCCAAATCTTCTGCGTCTCAGTCTCCGTTTCGTTCTTCTCTGTGTGTTTCCTGTTGTTTTCGGTTTATACTTCTCCCCGTTTATTCCTTCCTTTTGTTTTCTCAGTCTAGTCCCCTCTTTCTTCACGCGTTCGTGCCTCACGATCGTGAGGCACGAACGCCTCTGTTTCTTTGAGTAGAAACAGGGGGAAAAAATTTGCTCCCCTCTGTATAATTTCCCTACTTTGGTTCCCCTCCTTTTTTGTGGCCTTTCGTTCTCTGGCTTTTATAGCCAGAGAACAATGCCGTTTCATCCATTGATTGCAGGTGTAATGGTGGTGGCGGGCGGCTGAACCGTTGAGGAAGACGAACAGTGTCGGCACCGTTTTTGTTTTTAATGGTTGTTTTCATTTTGGCCCTTGAAGTTTTAAAAGTTTTGTAATTAAGCCCTTTGTTTAAACTATAATTGGCCCCCTGCATTTGTGCGCCATTTTCAATGTAGTCCTTGGATTTTAATTTTGCAATTTTGACCCTCAATTAACCCCAAACTTTGCTATTTCTTCAATTAAGTCCCTGATTTCATTAATTTAATTAAATCCAAGTCCAATTAAGTCTCAAAACTTATCAATTATCCAATTAAACCCTTGATTTGATTAATTAAATTAATTAAATTAGTTTCAAGCTTAATTAAGTCTCAAAACTTATCAATTCACCAATTAAACCCTTGATTGGATTAATTAGATTAATTTAATTAAACCTCAAAACTTCCAATCATGTTGCCCTTAACCCAAATTTTAATTCATTCTTCATTTATTTCATTTTACTTGCTTTTCATCATCTTTTTTTTATATCCTTTTCAGTAAATAAAATAATAATAATAATTAAAATAAAAGGGTCAAAATTTGGGTTATGACACATAAAATACATAAGAAATTATAATAAAGTCAACAAGCAATCCAAATACATAACAAAGATAATACAAACTCAAGAAAGACATAATAAAAACAAACACATATAATTAACACTCAATTACTAGTTTCTTTGAGTGTTATAATCATTTCACATAGTTGATGCAATCATTTCTCTTTTTGTTATCCACTCTCTATTCTTTTCCCTCTCCTCTTGTTGACTGAAGTTGAATGTTCGTCTAATTGGTTCACTTTCCGAACATATTTCTTCATTAAGAAAGTCACAAGGATCAACTCTCATTATGTGATTATGAATAATACAACATATAAGCATAACATCTACTTGTGTTCATAAGACCAAAAAGGTTTTTCATTAATTGATCTAAAATGACTTTTCAAAGTATCAAACCCTCGCTCAATAGTGGTTCTCAATGAAGAGTGTCGAAGATTAAATAGCTTCTTTTCATTTTTTGTGAATGTTCTGTAAACTCATTCAAGTGATATCGAACTCCACAAAAAGGAGAAATGATTCCTTTTCGAATACCGTAACCAGCATACCAAGATAATATTTCCCTACAAATTAAAAAAATATTACTATCTTCATCTAATTAGACATTTTGTATGTTTATTGCATATAATAAACATTTTATTATATACCTTTTGAAATTTTTAGACAACTAGGTCTTCATAGTGCATCATCTAAAACCCATGAATCGTTTGTACTTCCTTCTCAGCCAGCTAAAATATATATAAACTTCAAATCAAAAGTTATAGTTGTTAAAATATTTGGTGTTGTTCCTTCTTTTTTATCTCGAAACTTTCCTTGAATCTCAATAGGAACATATGCAGGAACATGGATACCATCAATTGCTCTCACACAATCCTATATAAACATGAAAAAATAATTTATAACCTTTTCTTCTAGATGTAATTAATTAATGTATAAAAATATTGGTATTGTTCTCATACCTTAAAATAAGGATAGAATCTGCGATTATTCATTATCTCTACAGGAACTGTATCTCCTAGGTCTTTAATAAGGTGTTTGTATAACTTAAGAACTATTTTTAATACAATTCTAAAGTAACGATTGATAGTTTCAACAGACCTATAGTATATACCACTATTAAAATGGAATCTTTGGTTTCAGCTCTAATTTGTAAGAACACAATTACTTGCTCCCTAATAGACACATTTTGAGTTGATTGTAATAGGTCACGACTTGTGAGAACATCGCACAAATTATATAATACAACTAATTTCATACAAATTTGTTCAACGCAATGTTTATCACCTCAATACAAAATGCTATCAATATAGAATTCTCGTTGAGCAATTTCATTTATACATGGTTCTCTTGGTATATAAATTATATTCTTTCTTGTTCAATAATAGCTACCCCTGCTGCTCTCATACATGCTAATCTTACTATCCATAACACGAAAGTGAAGTTTTTTTATAACAAAACCTAAAATTTTGAGGAAATAAACATTAAAAAAACATATCAAATACTTACACAATCAATACAAGAAATTATGCTCAAACTGACACATATTATAAATTAAAAAGTTAGAAATAAAAGGAGCTGACAATGTATAATAGTTATGACAATGATATTTGATCCCTTAAACAAACAAGGCCTTAAAGTAGATTATTTTATAAATTCTCAATCCTTATGTTTCATAGTCCAAAAGTATATTTTTCTTGCAAAACCTTTACTTAAACTTAATATCATTGTCATCTCTATTCATTTGCCTTATAATATCTAACAGAAAATCCATATCATTAACAGAGACGCAAGCTTTAATTATGAAAATGCATATTTTCTTGCCAACACCAAATAAATTATCAGGAATCAAAATTTTAGGAAAGCGGAAGAGAAAGAGAAGGAGAGCCCAAGGTAGCATTTCACGTTGCGCACTTTAGAAGTGTTCGCAATGTTGCTAAGAAGCTATCAGCAAATGTCACACCAGAAAATAATGGGATTTGACAGTGTGTTTAAAGCTAGGTTTTATAAAGGGTAAGGAGTTGAAGAATTGGAGGGCAATATTGGCGTTGGGATCAAGGTGGTTGTTAAAGAGGGAGGAAACATGGGAAGGGGACAAATTTGGGATTAGCTTTTAGAAATAAAGGTGTTTTTTCATTTAGGATGGGAGAGGATGGAGAGAATGTGATGCAAGGAGAGATCATCAGGTGGGTCAGGTTCTATTGGAAGAGAAGCAATTAAAGAAGAAGGGGAGGAAGAGGAAGAGATGGAGTGGAATTAAAAGCAGCTCTGATGGAAAATTTAAGGAAAAACAGAATATGGATTGAAAGAAAAAACATGGAAAACTCATACTTTCCCATTTAAACAAACATAAACGTATAAATGAACATGAAAAAGAAGAGCTATGTTGTTGGATAAAGCAATGAGTCTTAAAAAAGTAAATGAGAGAAAGTAAAGCAGAAAAGGCAAAAATAAGCCAAAACCCACCAAAAACAAACATTTCCTTCCACGAACGACACCATAATTGTTAAGCCAAAGCAAGGCAGGACACAAGAGCAGAAAAAGTACTTGGTGAAAGACATAGATTGTGGAAAAGGCAAGAACAGAGACATGCTAGAGAGGGAGATCATTAGGACATAATGTAAAGGGAGTGGGGAGATCAACTAGAATTGAAAATGGTTTGGAAAACTTAAACCAACTCTCATAGCCAATCATATAATCCTAAACAAAACAGAGCATGGGATTGCTGTGTTTTTTTCACAGAAACCAAACAAAACATGAAAAACACAGCAAATTAACAAGATCACAAGATTTATGTCATAATCATAACTACAAATTCAAACAAAGAAGAGGAAAACATAAGGCAAATAATAAAGAGACATTTGAGGAAAAAGAGTTACCTGAAATAAGAGGATTCAATATGCTTCCATAGAGATTGTTATGATTATTTTTCTTTAAGCTTGTTGTTAGTAAAATCTTAATTCAAAGTGTCTAATTTATGATCATCAACTATTAATGGTCGAGTTATAAAAAAAAAGATAAATGACATGTCACTTATAACAAAATGTTCATATTATCATATAAACTAGGTTAAACATTGTTTTTTCTCTAAACTTAGTATCTATCGATTTTAAGTCTTTCGATTAATCGAGTTAATCTAAATCAATCAAAATGATATTATTTTAGTTTTTTTTAATTAAAACAATGTTATTTTCAAATAAATAAAAAACCAATCAATCGAATCAACTGAATTATACAAAATTAATTTTCAAATAAGATTTATTTAGAATACAACCCAAATTAGATACCAGATTAACTGAATCAACTCATCTACATGATCAGATTTAACAACTATTTCCTACCGTCGAGAGAATAGAAAACATTTTGGAAATCTGCTTGGAAGAGTTGTATGTAGAAAAAAATGATAAATACATAAAGGAGCATGATAGAATTACATTTTGCACACCCAAGAAAAGATTTCAGCTTGCGTACTGTTGATATAATAACAAAAAAATAAACTTTTTTTTAAACAAAAAAACGTAAGGAAACCAACAGGCTTGTTGTTAGAGGTGGGGGCCTACCCAATGCTTCTAATGGTCCGAGACCAAACCCATTTTCTTATTGCAGTCGTGAATGATAGAGGTGCGTGACATAAGCATGAAGTGTGATGATGCCAACAAAAAAATCCTTTTTTTTTTCTTTTTTTTTTCCCTTTCTTCCACAAAAAGTCCATTACTACAAATAAAAAGAGAGGAATAAAAAAAAGGGATAAGACTGAATGTAGGCTGCCACACTCTCTTTAGCTCCCTTCATCAGCAAGCAAACACATGCCATCACTTGACCAAAAAAAATTATTTAGAACAAACTTTTCATGCTAAATCTTTTATATAAAATCTTGTAATAGTTTAAGTTATTAAATTGAGGTAATTTTTTGATATGTTATTAGAATTTTGATAAGAAAACAATTATGAATTTGCATCGCATCATCTCTATTAATTTATTTTATAAAAATTAAACACAAGATATTGTGGGTTTATGTAAATTTCAAGTCTAAAAAACTTCTGTGTTATAAAATAATATAAATTATATCTTGAAACTTTATATAATAATTTAAACTATTAGATTGATATGATTCTTTGATATAAAATAATATACAAATATATAATTTAATAGTATTTATTTAATAATTTTTAAAAGATTAATGTTTCACATAAAATATATACGTGTGTTTGTACCCAAAAAAAAATTATTTATTTGCATAGAGTGGAAGTATCCTTTATCCACTATCTTTAAAATTATATATGTGTTTGTGTGTGTGTGTGTGTGTGTGTGGAGCTAGCTAGCTCAAGTCTAGCACCACCCACTATGATCCCAACTGTGATTTGTCATCGAATACGCCTTCCTTTTCACGTCACTGCAGTTTACCCTTATCTCTCATGTTCCCTAGCTCTATAAATCTCATCATCATCATCTTAGGTCCAAAACATCATTGACAGCATGTATAGCTACAACTAGAACTAGAAACTAGCTGTTTTTCGTCGTATATATATTATACTGATCGAGTGGGGCTGGTGAAGATCATCATGGGTAGTGTTAATCTTCCACCTGGTTTTCGGTTTTGCCCTAGTGATGAAGAGCTCGTAGTGCATTTTCTTCATCGTAAAGCAGCTCTTTTACCTTGCCATCCAGATGTGATCCCCGATCTTGGTCTTTATCCTTATGATCCATGGCAACTTGATGGCACGTACAGCATCTTAAGTTTAATATTCCCATTTTCACTCTTCTTTTCTTAGTTTTATGTTGGTAATTAGGAGCATGCATGCATGCTTGTTAGTTAGATACATGGGTTTTTAATTATATGTTTTAAAAACTGATCAGGCAAAGCGCTGTCCGAGGGTAAACAACGCTATTTCTATAGCAGAAGGACACAAAACAAGATTACCAGCAATGGATGCTGGAAGCCAATGGCCGGCTGTGGCGAAGAGCTTGTGCTTGCAAGTGATAGCAACAAAACAGTAGGAACGAAGAAGTATTTTCTGTTTTATACAGCTGATGGTATAAGAACTAACTGGGTAATGGAAGAGTACAGACTATCAGGATTTGGCACTTCTGCCTCTACTAAAACAAGAAACCGGCAAAAACAAGTACGTGAATCTAATCGGAATGAATTGCTCATCAGAATAGGGTACTTTTTGTGGGGTTTTTCCCTGTTTCTTCTTCTTCTTATTGCTTTGATATGGCTGTCGATCACCACATATATACTAACTCTTAGGCCCTCTTGTTTTTTGGATTCTTGGCTTGCTCAGGATTATAGTGAATGGGTTATTTGTCGAGTCTACGAGCGAGATCTTGACGAGGACGACAGTGGAACAGATCAGCTCTCGTGTCTAGATGAAGTTTTTCTATCTATGGACGATCTTGATGAAATAAGTTTGCCAAACTAATTACAATTTAGATTAGATCTAACATGTTGTCAACTTTGTGCTCCATTATATATCAAGGCTCGATCCAATTATAGAAAGTGGTTTTTGTACATTAATTAGTGGAAAGTCTTGTCGTGTGTACTTGCAAGCTCCGAACATAAATTATAAAGTTATCTCTCTTTGAAAAGTGTACTGTTTTCTATTTAAAAATATATTAAAATAATATTTTTTTATTTTTAAAATTTTATTTTAATATTAACACATCAAAACAATTTAAAAATATAAAAAAATTATTCTTTTCAAAAAAATATTTATAATATAAAAACAAATGTTATCTAAAATAAAAGGGAAAAATCATGCAATTCTTAAAGTGTGTTTGGCAGTGTGGTTGTGGTTGTTTTTCGAATAGCTTTTCGTGCTGAAATACATGTCAATGATTTTTTTTATTTTTTAAAAATTATTTTTAATATCAACATATCAAAACGATTCAAAAAATACAAACCATATTTAATTTTAATAAAAAAAATTTTTTAATTTAATAAAATACAGTACAAACACAATACCAGACACATGCTTAATCTGTAACCGCATGAAATGGGTGAGCTTATGATGGTGAGATGGATAGAAAAGGACTGCAAGGGAGAATGTTGGAGTGGCTGTGAGCGTGCGGTACGTGCTTATACCTTCTTTTTTGATTGGATAGATCCTCACGTTGAGGTATATGGTGGGCAGAGGGTGTCAGAGAAGTGGAGCCCATTGACCACTGTACTGCTATTGGGCTTTTCCTGCTATGATTGTATTTTTGTTTTTATTTTCTTTTTCTTTTTCTTTTTTGGTAAAAAGGATGTATGACGCAAGGATTCACATGCTTATATCACTCACGAGTAATACCAATAATAACTAGATGGATTTTAAAAGTAAAAATATGTTTAACTATTATTGATGTTTGTAGTGAACAAAAATTAAATCAAATAAAGGTTAAAAGTTGACTTGATATGACCTGGTTGACTGTGCAAGTCCAAAACTAACTCGGATGACTTGTAAAAACGTAATTTGAATAAAAAATAATTTCATGATAACATCTTTTTTAATATTAAGATAAAAATATATTGGATTGACTTAGACCAACCTAGATTAACATGTCAAATTCATGACCCGGGTTATGAGACTATGATAACCCCATACAAAACAAATCAAAACAAATTACAAAGTCTAATCTTCAATCAACTCAATATCGAAGAATAAAATTGAAAAAAAATCAATTAAAAAAAGAACCTAAAAAAGTGGCCCGAGTTAATCTGTCAAACTCGCGACTCGGGTAATAAAACTAAGATAACCCCATGAAAAAAAATCAAAATAAATTATGAAGTTTAATTCTCAATCAGTTCAATATTGAATGATGAAACTAAAAAATTAAATCAATTAAAAAAAACAATCGAAGTCAATTCGCCAAACTCATGAACTCGATCATGAATTCAAGATAACTTTATAGAAAGAAAAGAAAAAAAAACATGATTTAACCTGGATTAACTTGTTAAATCCACAACTTTGGTCATGAAACTGAGATAACTCCTTAAAAAGCAAATGAAAACAAACTATGAAACTCAATTCCCGATTGATCTTGTTGAACCAATATTGAACGATGAAATTTGTAAAAATTTTAATAAAAAAATGATAAAAAAAATAAGTTAAGTCAATATGGGTTAACTAGTTAAGCATTATTTTCAAGTCATAAATCCGAGATAACCTCATAAAAATCAAACCGAAATAAATCATAAAATCTAATTCTCAATCGAACACGATATTAAATGGTAAAATTGGAAAAAAAAATCAATTAAAAAAAAAGACTAAGTCAACTAGATTAACTTGTCAAACTCGCAATTCGGGTTATGAAGCGGGGACAATCCAATAAAAAAATCCAATGTTGAAGGATATGAGACCGAGATAACCTCTTAGAAAGAAAATAAAAAAAATAATACATGATTTAACCGGAGTTAAAATACAAAAACCCGCGACCCTGATCATGAGATCAAGATATCCCCATAGAAAACAAATCAAGATAGATTATGTAACTCAATTCTCAACTGACTCAATATTAAATGATAAAATTGAAAAATAATCAATAAAAAAACACAAAAACTAACCTAAGTCAACTAGTTAACCCGTTAAGCAATATTCTCGGGTCAAGATACCGGATTAACCTAATAGGAAGTAAATAAAACAAATCATGACATTTAATTCTCAATTAACTAAATATTAAAGGATGAAATTGAAAGAAAAAAAAGTTAAATAAGAAAAAACAATCACAGCTAATCGAGTTAACCCACCAAACTTGCGATTCGTATAATGAGAGTGAGATGATTCAATAAAAAAAAATATAATATTAAAGGATAAAATTACAAAAAAAAAACATTAATTAAAAAAATCAAAGAAAAAATAAACAAAGGCTAATATTGTTTTTAGAGCCACACCAAAACATGTGGGAAAAGTATTATTCATTAGTACAATATTTTTCCATATGTTTTAGTCTATTGTTAATTAATAATTTTTTTTATTTTTTTTTAATCAATAATGATAAAAGGTAGGGTTGGCATGGAGATTTCATTTCTTTATTTTTGTTAATATATATAATTATTATATTATTGTACAAACTTTATAAAAGTTAATTTAAAATTAATTTTTTATA
>Ga0325401_1004487_pt1 | contig 13163 bp, 4 predicted proteins | sample PopdelMetagenome_FD_205666 | JGI IMG/M metagenome (GOLD analysis project Ga0325401, IMG submission 205666) | Populus deltoides microbial communities from Bellville, Georgia, United States - Xylem-PdKOR-R2 | ecosystem: Host-associated > Plants > Phyllosphere > Stem > Wood/Secondary xylem | place...
ATATAAAATAATTATGTAAATCAAAAGGCTATTATATATATATATATATATATATATATATATATATTCAAATAAATTGATAATTATGTATGTTAATAAATGAGAAAAAAATTATTAATGATAACTAAAAATAAATTTAGAAAAATCAAGAGACATGTATACGTTAAGATGTTTAATCTCGCAAGATAAGATATTTACTCTATTATACTTGCTGAATTTTTTATTAAAATTAATTTTTTATTCAATCAAATAAAAATAGAAATAGATACACATATAAAATTGATTGAATAAAATAAAAGAAAAGATTGATTGAATAAAAGAAAAGAAAAGAAAAATATTATGTAATATTATACATATTAGAAATATTATCTAAAAATAAATATTTTTTAATTTAAAAAATAAAGTCCATCTATATAGAAGATTAACAAAAATTAAGATAAATAAAAATAATTTTTAAAAAAAAAACTAAATACACACAACACTATTAAAAAAGATCTTTATAAAAAAAAAGGTTAAATAAAAAAAATTACAAAGGAGTGATATTAATTGAAATATAAATTTAAAAATTATTAAAAAAAATATCAATTAAAAAAAGCAATATTAGAAGAAAAAAAAACATGCATGTAGCTTAACTCATTAAACCTGTGTTTTGAGTCATGAATTCAACTGAGTTTAATAATTGTTTTTTAAAAAATTTATATTTAACCTTAAAAAAACCAAAAGAGGGCAAAAAAAACAGCCTAGGCTCTTAGGCCTATGGCCCAGCACGCCTGTGTCATTGTAAAAAAGCCCAAGAACATGGGTGGGCCTTCAAGCCTAGCCCTACACATCTGAGCTTAGTTTTATTTTCTTATATATTTTAAAAGGGAGGATGATCTATTGTCTACCCCTACTTTTTTTTTTTAAAAAAAATATTCAGATGTCACGTTGCTTGCAAGTCCAAATTCCGATCTAATGGTGGTCAAAATATTAGTATAGTGCCTCTATTTCCAAAACAATCTAATTTTATAGTTATTTCAACCCCAAAACACTTCACAAACACCTTTGGAACACCAATAAATCAATCTATCAACTTAAAATGCTAAAAAAAGGGTCTAAAAACTCAAAATTTAATCGGGTTAGATTTATCTACCTTGACTTAAATCTATTTTTTTATGCAATATTAAAGTTCTAAACAACCACCATCAAGCCTATTTCATCTCATGGAACCCATGAACACAAAAACAATCCATTCTGGCAGTCGGAAATGGCTTGAATAACAACCTTCTCTCTCACATTGGAATCCAGTAAACCCTCTCTCTAATTATGGATTGAAAAATATTATAAATAAACTTTTGTACCAAAGATGTTTTTTTAAAATCTAAAGGGACCTAAATTGTCTAATTTGTGATGTTTTTAAAGTTTAAGGATCTAGGTGTATTTTTAAAAAACTTAATGGCATGCCACCTATTCTTAACGCTTTTTTCATTTTGGTCCCTCTTATTTCAATTCCACCATTGCCTAAGAAATCAAAAGCAATTGGTCTTCAATTATGATTAAATCGTCCAAATAAGACTTTGAGGACCAAAATGAATTATTGAAAAAAACACAGTATGTCCATAGTGTTTTATAAGTATGTGAACAGTGTTGACTCAACCATATTTAACTCATACATTTTAGTTAATTAGCTATTTGAATAACAGTCCGCAATGGGTGGAATAATTTTTTTTATAGCAAAAAAAATACATTGGTTTTTTCAAAGTGTTTGTTGACATAAAAAAATCTTAAATATAAATTGAAAAGCTTATACATGTATTTAATTAAAATAAATCAAGAACTATTTATGTTAATAAATAAATAAAAAAACTGTTAATGATAACTAAATATGAAACTAGAAAAATTGAGAGATGGATGTAAATCAATATATTTGATCTCGCAATACATGTCATTTATTTGGTTGTGTTTAATGACTTTATTTATTAAAATTATTTTTTATTCAATCAAATGATAATAGAAATAGACACACACATGAAATCAAATCAATAAAATCAAAAGGAAAAAAAAAGTATTATGCAAAGTTACACATATTAGAAAAAATGCTATCATTTTATGTGAAAACCAATATTTAACCAAAGAATAAATTAGAAAGTTGAGAGATAAATGTTGATGTAGATATTTGATCTCAAAACCCGAGCTATAGACTCAATGGTATTTAATAATATTGTTTATTGTAACCAATGTTTTATTTAATAAAAAAGCATGTATAGGAAAGTGATTTAATAAAATTAAAGAGAAAAAAAATTAAGGTTGCCTAGAAAGAATGCCTAGATCAAAGTTTTTTTTGGAAGCATATATATGTAAACTAAGTAAAATATAAATCATGTTTTATTAGAAAACAATATCATAAAAATTTATAAAAAACATGAAGAAAAAAGCTAATAAAATTTCAATAAAAACCCAGCACTAAATGATGAAATTAGAATAGAAAAAAAAGAAAAAAAAACAAGAGACAATGTGTGCGAGCCTGACATAAGTGGTCTATGCGTTTGGGCTTAAATGAAGGCTAAATAAATAGTATAAATAATCAGAGAGAAGATGTATTAATTTAAATATAAACTAAAAAATTATTAAAAAATAATATAAAAAAATATATTCATTAAAAAAATAAAATTAGAAAAAAAAATAAAAAGAAAGAGATCAGACACTGTTAAACCTGATAAGCCAGGCCTGCTCGCCTTGCCCATTTTGAAAGGGCAAGAGCACGGGCCTTTATTTTATTTATTTAGTAATGGGGTAACTGACATGTCATTTGTCTCAAGATTCTTTATAAAAAAAATAAAAGTAGGTAACACATCACTTGTTTTTCTCTATATTCTAGCTATATTAGTTGTCGAAACAACAAGGTTGATGGTTTTGTTTTATTTATAATTCAATTTGTAACCCAAAACACTTATAAAACATCCTAAAACACATCGATAAACCCATAAATGGCTTCAAACAACTTAAAAATCCATCAAAAAACCCAAAATCAACCTGAAACCAAAACATTCTCAAGCTTAAAGCTACCATCCCAGGCAAAGTTAAAGGCAAAAAACACCTAAGTAAAACTTCTCTCATCGAAAAAATCCATTGACATTAAAATCAACATTTGTTGTGGCCTAAATTAGTATTAACCAAGACTTTCTTTTTCTACTAACGAAATTCAATCACTTTCTCTCTCACATCTCAAACCAGTGACTGAAAAATAAAGAATAAAATTTTGGACTAAAATAAAATTTTAAAAAATCTAGGGATTGAAAGTTTATAATTTGAATAGTAAAAGGACCAAAGTGATCTTTTCATGCCATTTTTTAAATATGTCACCCATTTTCTCTGTGTTTTCACTTTAGTTCCCTTTCTTTTGATCTTGCCCTTACTCAACAAAATTAAAACTATTAGGCTTCAATTTGGCAAAAGATGCAAACAGTCAAAAAGAAAGTTTGAGGATCAAAATAAAAAAAAATCACCACAGTAAATCCATAATAAAATGTGAGAATATGAAGAGTGCTTTGGGCTACGGTGAATCTCCCACACAACCTAAAGCTACTTATAATAATTTTTGAATTATCTAAAAAAACAAATAATTAACTTTAAATATTTTCCTCCCATCTAGTTAAATTAATGAACTCTCTACCATTATTGGAGAAGCAAATCATTTTTCCTTTGTTTTTCATGTGATGTACATTCCGAGGGAAAATTTTAAGCAAATGGCCCATTAGGGGTAAATTAGAAAACCATTAGGAAGATGAGGCTATTAGAAAAAAAAAAAAGAAGGAAGAGGATTAGATGTTGGTCTTTTAATAGTGCTCTGATACCATGTAAGAGTTGATGTTAAGTTATAGAATATCTTTTTATCATTGATTTGTGAATTATAAGGAATTTAAATAGATTTTATTTGAACTCATTCTATTATAAATGATTTGATTTTTAAAATAGATTTACATGCCTAACTAATGGAAATATGTCTAATTAATAGATAAGATGATTGTTATATACTGTTTATTCATTTGAATCTTGATTTGGACATTTCATGGTGACGTGTTCTTCTACAATGACTAACCAAACAAGTTATTTAGATGTACAACTTCAAGATAATTTCACATATAAATTTTGATTAAAAAAGAATATAAACAATCAACAACAAAGGAAATGTGGGTTTAAGCTTGATAGCCTGATGGTTAGTTATAAGAACATTGTGTATGTATGTGTTTTTTGTAACTTAAGAAAGATCTAGGTTAGTTATCTTGTGTTTAGTTATCTTGTGTGCACTAAATTAGCAATGAACCTTAGACAAAGCAAATCTCATGATTTCTTGTTAAATAAAATGTAAACTATATTCTAATCCTTATAAATTCTGCAACATCTAGTTCTATCTTTATAGTGTAAAATTTTTCAATGTCAAATCTAGTGTTAATAAAAAAATCCCAAGGTGACCATTAAATAACTAATGAGAACCAACAGTGATATCTTTTTTCAATTTTAATGTTGAGTATTTTTAAACTTTAAAGGTATTTATAGAACACTACCAAACATAGAAATGAGTAAGCATCATGTTAGATAAGAGTCTTATTAAAATTTTTGAAGAATTATATGATTAATATCAAAAAGGTTTTCTATATAAGAACTGATGTGAGAGCATTATCAAATGTTCAAGGCTAAAATATAAATTATCCTAAAACTATTCTAGCATAAGAAAATGAACCCAAAATAATAGACATATAATTGTTAATGCAACCCCAATCATATGGTTCATTGAATGTTAGCATGGTGGTTGCAATGATGGGATCGTGGGGGATTCACTACCACCCTACCATTTTAGTTTTTTAATTTAAAAATCAATCTTGCAAACTCAGTTAGGTGGTGGTCATTCTCACACTCGAAATGTATATTCCTTTCTTAGGCGTGATTGGAGCCAACATTGTTTCTTTTTAATTATGATGATGGTGATCAAAACACAATTCTTTTTATGTTAACATTTTTATCAAAACCAACAATATAGTTAGTTGACTACATAATGCTTCTGGATAAGACTGCATCATTGGAACTGCATCTAAAATCCACACTCATAATTAATGTAATTTATACATAATTAACATAATATATACCTAATTTATCTAAATTGAACTAAACTCTAACCTTATTTAAATAAACCCTAACATAATCAACAAAATACTAATTCATAAAATTTATACATAATTAAAGTAATTTATCAACTCAATTGATGTAATTTATACCTAATTTACATGATTTATACCAAATTGATATAAATTCAACTAAATTGTAACTAATTAAATAAACCCTAACATAATCAATAAAATCCTAATTCATGAAATTTATACCTAATTGAAGTAATTTATCAACTCACTTGATGTAATTTATACCTAATTAATATAATTTATACTTAATTGGTTTAAATTCAACTAAACCCTAACATAATCACCAAAACCCTAATTCATCAAATTTATCGCTAATTAATTTAATTTATACCCAATTAACATAATGTATACTTAATTTATCCAAATTCATTTAAACCCTTAAATAACAAAATAAACCCTAACATAATTATCAAATCACAACAAAATTCATAAAATTAAGGGTGAGAGATTGAGTGCAAACTAGAAATTATTAAAAGAGAGGATTATTAAAAGAGAGGTGGTGGAAGTGATAGTGATGAAAATAATAATGGTGGTGATAGTGAGTGCAAATAAATGGGACGCCATTTTTTGTTGTGGAAAGAGGTAAAGAGATAAGGAGTTGCGGAAAGCTCATGGTAGAGAGGGAGTTAAAAGTGTTGTTCAGGTGAGGGAGAAGGAGAAAAATAAAAAGATTAGCCAAATGTAAAATATTTATTGTGCCAGTTCAATTTTTTCTCCTTCAATTTTGTTGACCTTACTAATTTGAAAAAAAAAACTCTAAATCTTTTTATTGACACATGAAAGAAATGAAAAGCAGCCGTAAATTATTGTAATTGACTATGTCCATTTGTAATTTTATTATAGGTAAAGAACTAGCTTCGGGCCGTGCTCCACCGCTGTCCACTACAGGGTCACCTTTTTTGTGTGTAAAAAGTGATGTCTAGGTGTCGTTTGGATTTTTTTTTAAATAAAATCATAAAATGATTCGGGTTATAGCCCTTACAGGGTTGAATAAGTTAGTTATATTTTAACCCTAGAAGTATGTAATTGGACAAAAAAAGGCAGCAAAAAGCTGGCTTGAGTAAAGCCGAGGTTGTATGATAAACATGTAATTTGAGTAATAAGAGGTAAGTCAATTCAGTTTAACCAGCAAAATTTACGGCTCAGGTAATTAGATTGGGATGATCTAACATATTACTATTTTAAAACCCGACTTGACTCAGCGGTTTGTTCCATTATCTAGGCCCTAGGTTGAGCCGAGTTTCAATAAAAATAATGGGATAATTGACCAGATATGATCTGATCAAAAAACAAGGTTGACCCGTAATCCAATTGGCCTTGAAAAAACCCAATCAAAACCTAATGACATTTTTCTTTTCTTTTTTTCTTTAAAATGATGTTATTTTTATATAAAAAAATAGATGACATAGGTTAACTCGGGGAAACTCACTTGACCCATGACTTGGGACTTGCTTAGAGTCGATCATTGAGTCGGGTTTGAAAACCATGCAATAGAAAACTTTTAAAACCCATGACACGTCATTAGATTGAAAGCACCATACATAAAAAAAACTAAGAAGTCCAATCCTTAACAAATCAAATCCTAAATGATGAAATTAGAGGGAAAAACAATTACATAAAAGGATCTGAAATAAAAAAAATAGCAATTAAAAAAATGAGGGTGAATCAAAATTAAAAATAAATTAGAGGGCAAGAAAAATTATTTGATTGGTGGGTTAAATTGAAAACAAAAAAAGACTAACAAAAGGACAAAAAGAAAATCAAAAGAATAATGATGAAATTAGAAAAAACAAAACACTACAAATATGGATTGAATGATGAAATTGAAAATCACCAAAACCTTGACAAAATTACCAAGAAAAATAATTAGAAATTATTTTCTAGAAATAAAAGCAAAAAGATCAAAAATAACAAAAAGGCAAATGACAAAAACTAAAAATTAAAAGAATAAGAACTGAAGTTGAAATACCCAAAAAGCAAAAAGGATCATGCTGTATTTTCTAGGTAAGAGAAAGAAAAGAAGAAAAAAAGATTAACTAGCAAGAAACCGTTTGATATTTATCTACATGCGTCGCATTTGAAGAAAAAGGACGAGACAACACATCATACAACATGATGAAATGACATTTTCTACCACTAGGAGGTGCCACACGCACCATCTAAAGCGCGCGGGCGCCTCCCACGTGTCAATGCGTGTAAAGCACATGTTAACAACTTTTTAAAATTAAATAATATTTAATTAATATAAAAGACATACATTCCTTTTATTACCTTGACAATTACCAAAAAACCAAGGAAAAAAAACCTGAAGGCCTCTGATCCTATGTTTATTTTTTTTTTCGTCAAGGACATACTTGTCAATTCATTGTACATCAACAAACAAAATGACTTATTTACTTCTCCATGCAATTTTTTATTTTATTTTATTTTAGGGATAATTATATTATTTTAGTGTGAAAAAAAAACAATTAAAGCACTTTGAAAAATAACCGCAACTACACCCCCAAACAGATCTAAAAGTAACATAAACAGACCTTTAATCTAGTTGATAAAATTCATTAAATAAAACTCATTGATAAATCGATAACTCCACACTTTGATTTTGGAGGATTTTTTTTTAAAGTTACATAAATCAAGAAAATTTAATAAAATAGTGCGAAAAGTAATGCAAGAAATTATATAGTTAATGAGTTGTGCTAATGAAAAAAACATTACCATATAAATTGTTCCCAACAACACATTCAAAATATTATGCTATTGGGAACAATATACCTATTGAAATATAATTTTTTTTATTTTTTAATTAATTTTAAATTTTAAATAACACATATCCTCTATAAATCAGAAGTTATTTTATTCTCAAGACAATTATCTATCAAAATAATTAGTTGTTACCAAAATCCGTTTCAATTAGCATTATCAAGATTACAATGTCTCACTTAAATTTAAATTATTTTTTAATGTAAGAAATACTTTTTATATATAAGAAATGACTAACTTAATTATTTGTTGTTTTTTTCAATAAAAAATTAACAAAAAATAATTAATAATCTCATAGTTTACAATATAGTTATCAAACACGATCTAATTTAGTAATTTATCGACTCAAAACATAACATGAATTAGTTTTAAAAATTAACTTAGTTAAATTTAATAACTTAATATTTAACTCACAACTTGATTGATCTACTCTAAATTATATTAACTTGAAATTTTTTATTTAAAATAATATTGTTTTTTAAGATTTATCTAAAATGATAATATTCTAGTTTTTTTTAAAAAAATTTATACAAACAACAATGTTTTATTAAAAAAAAAAACAAAACTAACATCATTTTATAAAACATAATAATAATAATAATAATAATAATAATAATAACAGTCAATAAATAATCGCCTAGGATGTTGAAGCATTAATCGGTCGCTGTCCAATTTGGCATGAAGAACACACTAGTAATTAGTTAGTTCTTTATTAAAAACAGAAAAGAACAAACAAAACGAGAAAACAACGCGCGCACGCAGTTCCTCCTCCTCCATTCCCATTTCTTACTGCCAAAGCAGAACACAGAGAAAACAAAGAAGCTGAACTAAGAAAGAAACTCTGATTTAGTTAGCAAAATAGCAGGCATGGCGAGAGGTTCTCTCGCGCTGAAATTAGGGGTCTCTTTTACATCATCTTCGTTGCTTTTGCTCTTATTAGCCTATCACTCTTGTTCCTTCTATCTCCCTGGTGTCGCCCCTCAGGATTTCTCTACTGTAATTTACCCTTCACTTTTACTTATACATATGCATCTACTCTTTTTTTCTGGGTTAGATCTTCTGTTCTTCTTTTCCGTTTCTTGATTGACTGTTTTTGCATGGGTTGTTTTGTTCTTTCTTTCTTTATTATTTTATTTTTTGAGAACTGTTGATTCTTCTTCTTTTCTTATTTTATGGGATTAATTTTAAAATTTGTTTTTTTATGCATGATTGGGAAATTTTTGCTTGCTCTTTTATTCGTGAAAAAAAAGATTGGGATTTTGCAATATGGAAGTGAAAAATAATGGTTTAAGCATAAAAATCTGATTTTGTAATGGAAATCAGTTAACTTAGAAATTTCAAGTGATTTTGAGGTGAGACTGATGGAAAATATGAAGACAGAAAAATATAAAAAGGAATTAGCAAGGGAAGGAAGGAGGTTGAGCTACATAACAAGTGGTGCTTCTCTTCCCCCTTAAACTATATCTAACTCTTAACTTTTCATAATGATCTCGCATGACTTTACTGGCTGAGTTATGTTAAACTTTTGTGAGCGACGCGTGTATCTTTTTGTCAATGACTTGGTTTAACCCTCTGAACTGAGTGAGATCAAACAGTTTTGCTCCAAATATTTATACTTTGAATTTGGGGTCACGAATTTATCAGGCTTCCGCATGTATGTATAATGATGCTGTTGTTTGGTCTAAGTGTTTGTGGTGTATGGAGAAGAGATTGGTGGCGGCGGTAGGAGGAAACTGAGTGAATGTCGCATGTTCCTTGTTACCATCAAAGCCAAGCTCCCAAATATTGATTGTCATTTCAATGCTTTAATTTTTATGAATTCCTATATCCATTAACCCTTTCAATATGTGCTTTGTAAATGGATTGTGGTGATGCTTCCAAGTTGAATGTCCTAGTGCTTGTGAATTTAGTTACCCTCAATGAATTATGTTGATAGGATTTTTTACTCAGTCATCTTATTGTGGATACATCAAGCATCGTCTCCTTAATAGTTTCTATCTTATGTTTTATATGTGTTTTCCATTTGATGAAGTAAAGCTCAATCTATTTTGGTTTTCATATCTTTATCAAGTCTTAACGTTGCATTTACCATCACAGGGGGCTGAGTTAAAGGTGAAAGTAAACAAACTGACTTCTACAAAAACACAACTTCCATACTCTTACTATTCACTCCCATATTGTCCTCCAGAACATATAGTTGACAGTGCAGAGAATCTTGGGGAAGTTCTTCGTGGTGATCGCATTGAAAACTCTCCTTATGTGGTAAGCTGTAGCTTGCCAGTTGGCTCTCTTAGCACATGTCCTCTTCTGTGGCTACTGTGTGGTTGACATAAACATTTTGTTGCAGTTTCAAATGAGAGAACCGCTGCAGTGCAAAGTTTTATGTCGTATAACCCTTAATTCAAAAACAGCAAAAGAATTCAAGGAAAAGATTGACGATGATTACCATGTCAACATGTGAGTGCTAATTTCATGCTCTTTTTTCCTTTTTCTTTTTATTTTAATGTGAATAACACCTCTTCGGACTTTCTGGCATAAATGCTTAACGGAACAGGATTTTGGACAATCTACCACTTGTTGTACCCATTCGAAGGTCTGATCAGGAAAATGCAGTAGTGTATCAGCATGGCTTTCATGTTGGTCTTAAAGGGCAGTATGCTGGGGTAAGTTCTTGATTTATCAAATCTGTTTTGATTATTATTATTGATTGCTGATTAGCACTTACTAAAGCAATTTATTTATCTGTAGAGCGAAGATCTAAAACATTTTATCCACAATCACTTAACATTTACTGTCAAATATCACAAAGATTCTCAGTTAGATTTAGCCAGGATTGTTGGGTTTGAAGTCAAACCATTCAGGTTATGATTCTATGCTTCTCACTGTCTCTGAAATTATAGTCTGCTTTTTAATTCTAAGACTTCGCTATTTTAATGAATCCAGTGTTAAGCATCAGTATGATGGTGAGTGGAAGAATGAGAATATGCGCCTAACAACCTGTGATCCCCATGCAAGGCGTGCAGTTACTAGCTCTGATTCTCCTCAAGTGATTGAGGATAAGACGGATGTAATATTTACATACGATGTTGCATTTGAGGTCAAGTCCTATACTTTCTTGTAGAAAAACATCTTTTATCACTGCTGCTATGACCCGGGCTTATAGTGTCACTTTCTACTGTTGGCTTCTGTATTGTTTTACCTTGCAGGAAAGTGATGTGAAGTGGGCTTCTCGGTGGGATACCTATCTTTTGATGGCTGATGATCAAATTCATTGGTTCTCCATTGTCAATTCTTTAATGATTGTTCTTTTCCTCTCGGGGATGGTGGCTATGATCATGTTGCGGACACTTTATCGGGATATCTCCAAGTACAACCAACTAGAGACCCAAGAAGAAGCCCAAGAGGAGACAGGATGGAAATTGGTCCACGGGGATGTTTTCCGCCCTCCAACAAACTCAGATTTACTGTGTGTCTGTGTTGGGACAGGGGTTCAGTTTTTTGGGATGATCCTTGTTACTATGATATTTGCTGCTCTTGGTTTCCTCTCTCCATCAAATCGTGGTGGTTTGATGACAGCCATGCTCTTCCTTTGGGTATTTATGGGTCTTTTTGCTGGATATGCTTCAGCTCGTCTTTATAAGATGTTCAAGGGAACACAATGGGAGAAAATTACTCTGAAAACAGCTTTCATGTTTCCTTCAATAGTATTTGCCATTTTCTTTGTCTTGAATGCTCTAATATGGGGTGAGAAGTCATCTGGGGCAGTGCCTTTTGGAACCATTTTTGCGCTGGTATTCTTATGGTTTGGCATTTCAGTTCCACTTGTCTTTACTGGTAGTTATATTGGTTTCAAGAAGCCTGCAATTGAGGATCCAGTGAAAACCAATAAGATCCCAAGGCAGATTCCTGAACAGGCCTGGTACATGAACCCGGTTTTCTCTATTCTAACAGGAGGCGTTCTTCCATTTGGAGCTGTCTTTATTGAGCTCTTCTTCATCCTTACATCAATATGGCTGCATCAGTTCTACTACATTTTTGGTTTCCTATTCATTGTCTTTATCATCCTCGTTGTTACTTGTGCTGAGATCACAATTGTGCTTTGCTACTTCCAGCTGTGCAGCGAGGACTACCTTTGGTGGTGGAGGTCTTACCTGACATCAGGGTCCTCTGCGCTCTACCTCTTCCTCTATACTGCTTTCTACTTCTTCACGAAGCTTGATATAACAAAGCCAGTGTCTGGGGTCTTATACTTTGGCTACATGCTGATTGCCTCGTATGCTTTCTTTGTGCTGACTGGAACAATTGGCTTCTTTGCCTGCTTTTGGTTTACCAGGCTCATCTACTCATCAGTGAAGATTGATTAGTTGTTCGGTGCGGCCTGAAAGGATTTGGCTTGTTTGTTTCTACACGAGGATGAGCAAATACCTTGGTTGTGACATGGGATCAGAAATGGAGGAAATAGGTACATTGAGAATTACCGTTTTGGTTAAATTTTTAATCTTAAATCATAGAAATTGTTATTAGCATTTGCAACCAGGTTCGGTAGATCTAGTTATTTTTACACTTTTTTCTGGTTTGTCTTTTGTGTTTCCCTTTCCGGTAAACATCTAGGGGGATTGCCAAACTGTCAACCTGCTCTCTCTATTCTAGAAATGAGAATGAATCCTTATACTATCCATGATGGTGCCTACCAACAAACTATTTCCTGGTAAACTATCTACTGTCTTCAAGAAATCTCATATTCTATATATCATGATGTGGGTCACAAGTTTTGCGGGTTAGTTCGGGTTGATTCAAGTTTTTTTTTTCTAAATTTGTTTTTCAGTTTCTTCCTTAAACATTTGATTGGTTTGAGAGTCGAGCCTCATAGTTTTATTCAATTTGCTTTTTATGGGATTATTTCGATTGTATGATCAGGTCGTAAATTTAGTAGGCTGACTTCATCGTTTTTTTTCCTTCAATTTTAGTTTTTAAAGATCTTTTCAGAATATTTGAAATATATATTTTCATAATATTGGCAGATTTTATTTTTCGAGGTTAAGCATTGCTAATTTTTTTTGTTCTATTCGCTTTATTTAGTATTTATTTAGTATTGAAAATAGAACAAGAAGTTAATAAATCGTCTCCATAAGATAGGATACTGAATATGAGAAATATAGCAGCTATTGCTTGCGACGAAAACAATACGAGCAAGCACCATGGATTATGTTGAATAGGGTGCACACAAAA
>Ga0325401_1004494_pt1 | contig 13156 bp, 10 predicted proteins | sample PopdelMetagenome_FD_205666 | JGI IMG/M metagenome (GOLD analysis project Ga0325401, IMG submission 205666) | Populus deltoides microbial communities from Bellville, Georgia, United States - Xylem-PdKOR-R2 | ecosystem: Host-associated > Plants > Phyllosphere > Stem > Wood/Secondary xylem | place...
TGGCCAATTATTGAATTTCCTTCCCATCAATACATATACGTGAATCAAATTTATTGCTTTGATAGTCACATATGCAAGCAATGAATATTATTATTTGACTTCAAACTGGATATGAAACAATTAGTACAAAATACAAAAAATGCACAGTAACATAATTTGAATTTATAGCAAACAACTTTGGATTTTATTGAATTTAAAGTTAATTTTTTTGACTTTTATAATATATTTTTGTAAGAAGTTTTCAAGTGATACAAGTTACCAAAAATTATATGAAAATAAATAACAATTTCTTGCCACCGGCTGAATTTTTCAATATTACAGGAGAGAATGACGAAGCAAGATTTGTAAGGCAAAGTAAAAATATATTATTTCACAAAAATTAAAAAAGAAAGAAAGAAATTGACAAATAAGAATAAAAAAAAGCTAAAATTAAGTCAAGGGATTGTATGGACATGGACTTAGCATCAGGCATATGAAATTAAAAAACATATAATAATGGACCGTATGCTATCTCATTAATGAGCATGTCTTTAACTCGTTGACGCGTTGTCTGATTGGCAAATTAAGAAATTCAAATTGCTTGAAGGACAAAATTGATAAAAGAAAAATAGTGAGAACGAAGCTGATACCTCCCTAATAGTTGACGGGTATATTTGAACTTTGGTTATTGATTCTTAACACAGCCAGGTACGCTTATACGTACCTGCTCACGCGGAATTTTTCTGAGTCAAAGCGTGGAGGGCAAATTTGCTCACGCGGAATTCTTCTCCCAGTCGGCCACGTAGTGTTGTCAACTCAATTTATTGACAGCATATCGTGGACCTATATTTTCCCGTATTATTCTGCTATTTATTAATAACAAAATTGGAAATTTATTGAAGTTGGAGCTTATTGCATCTCGTTGGAGTTGACTTGAGTTGTAATCAAGTTTTGTTTGATTCTTCATTTGCCCATGAAGGTGTTACACACGAGTACAAGCACAAACATATTTACGTCCCTGTTTAAGCACAAAAAAAATATGTTCATGAATTCTTCCTTTTTTAAGCAAGAGAATGAGCACCATCGAAGGGTTGGATCTAGCGGCAAGAGGCTAGTCTCTTTTCCGTGAGATGAACAGAGTTTGAATCTTTACCGGCAGTAGAACCTACTACAAGGGATTAATTAGTCTCCTGGTTCAGAAGAGGGCGCCGGAGGATACCCTGGTAAAAAAGAGAAGAAGAAGCTCTTGTACAAAAAAATCCTTTTAAGAAAAGCGAAAACAACTTTCCTCGATGATACATTAATGATTCGGAGAAGTGGCGTACCATACGGTAGTATGGTATATTCTTTTCTTTTATTTTCAGGGACCCATCCCATACTGCAAGTGATCATTCTGATCTGTCTCCATGCAGGTTTCGCTCATTAATTTCAACACTAATGACTCGTACCAGTACAGTTCTATACGAGCCTTGCTTGACTACTTGCCAATGCAGCGTTTGCTATATAAAGAAGAGAGATAAATTCCACTGATGGTAGTCTGCATATGCAGTACGCACAATCCTTCATGTTCTCATTCATTCATTCATTCATGTGGAGTGAAATTTGCCCCGCCCTCGAGGCTATACAAGCAATCAAGTAATAGTAAATCCAAAATCAGTAGGCCACTTGTTGTTTTATATTAGATATTTATGCTCTGACTTCTTCTGTAAACCAGCAAAGGATCTTACAAATATGCAACAGATATAGTCGGTGGCTATAGCCAATTTATAATTAGATCGTTTCTTGTACCCTTAACCTATTGTTAATTTAGAGGCATTAACTCCCCATCTCACAAGTTTTTGACCTTTCTCATCTCTTAAGATTTTTGTGGAGATGGAGAAACATGAACAAAAATAGCTACTGTTATTATTTTTTTCTTTTCTTTTAGTTTTTGATTTTTACAATATATAATATTGCAACTCTCTACTCTATATTGGAAAAAATCGGAGAAACATGGACTCTCTCTCTCGGAAAATTCCTTCGTTTGCGAAATACTTTATTATAATTTCTACATAGAAAAACACTCCTGTCAAAATTCTCAGTCTTAATAAATTATACATCCTTGAAACAAAAAGAGAGAAAGTAAAAAAAAGGGCAAAGATAATAAAGGTCTACAAGCTGCAAAAAGATATGTATACAACTGAACACACATATAAGGATAAATAACCAAAACTATAATCAGTTGTGAAGTGGGTTTGGCCCCCCTGGAACTGCTCTATAAGAAACTCCATAAACTGGGTCGTCGATCTCATCTTTGCTTGATCCTTCAGAAGCTTTTGCAGGGAAATGCCATGAAAGCTGAGTAAACACATCCGCCTCAGCTCTTTGCTTATTTTGATCACCTATTTTTATATGGAGGTGGCGGCAACTTGAGAGCTGGCTAATAGCAAGGATGATGATGATCAAGAAAATAAATGAGAGTCTTGGATTTGGATTAATCCTCATGGTTTTGATGAAGAGAATGTAACAGAAGAGGCGATGTGTGTGTGTATATATATATATATATCAGAGAATAAGCAGCAGCTAGTTGAAATATTTGGAGATTATGTACAAAAAAGATAGAGAAAGGGGATTTGTGAAGTCTTTTATTTTGGGAACAAGCAACCTGTGGTGAAGATACAGCCAAATCTATATCTACTCACCCACCTTCAAATTCCGGAAATGCCCTTTTCTTTTGGGAACAACCAATTGAGTTGGTGTCCACAACAAAGAAACAATAAAAAGTCATTCTCTTTTAGTTTTCTTTTTTCTTTGTTTTTTTTTGCACACACACACACGTAATAAAATAACACGTGAAGAGAAAATCCATGTACGAGTTATTGTCATACCTCAAGAAGGGATCAGTGCGCTCTTTAAAGTCATTCAAATTCTACATATGTAGAAACATGTTTTGTCCTTGACTCCTCTGTAGCCATAGGTTAGATGGAGTAGGAGATCATAGAGGTTAGTTTGGTCCATTGAAACCCACTTGAGTGCTACTTTGAAACATAGTTTTGGCGAGGAGCGTTGACATTGCATGAGTTGGATCTCTCATGTTATTGTGTTCTGATCATAGTTAGGCCGTGTTTGTAATTCATTATTGGCGAAGACTCGAGGCTCTGGAGATACTCGTGCCACATGGCCACCGTGACAAGTGGCTCACACGTTCTCTGTACTCTGATGCTTAGCTTCACCACATGTTCTTGCTTAATTCCAAGTTATTGGTACAAATCCTAAAAGCTGTCCACCGCTTAAATTGGGTTTTCCGGCTGGCCGGATATCGCAACCTATTAAATATATGCTGGGATCCCGTGGCGCCCCCTCCCCCCCATGCGTTTTCGCTTCCCTTTGTCATTCGTTGATTTTTCCAGCTAAGTTTTGCGACACCGATTTTTCTCCAACTAAATATTCATTTCATATTAGCCTTTTGACAGGCCAAATTATCGATAGAATAAATTCAAGTAATCATGATGATAAGCCGATGGTGGAAGACTCATGGTGACAAAATAAATTGAGGAAATGTGCAGAGGAACGAAGCTCTCTGGTGCTGTTTGTGGCGAGATGATGATTGCGATTAGCTAGTCGACAACGATGAGGGAGAGCATGACATCTTTGGCGTTGAATCATGGGAAACATGATTAGGTAATGAATCACACTTAATCCTTTCACTTTTAACATTTAATCAAAAAAAGTTTTCTACTTTAAACTGGCCCAAATCAGTTCCCCTAATACCAATTATATGGAGTCTTAACCCATTTCACCAAACTCTGACACTGACTAGCTGGCCAGATGGATGCCAATGTTATGGTATAGTAGTTTAGAGGATCTCAAATTTGTCTTCAATTAGAAATGAAGGGGTTGATTAATCTGACTTAAGGAAAGGGGACTTGATTTGACAAATGGACAAAATAAAGGGATCTCACGATAATCTTAACCCCTTATGTACTAGAGCATTTGCATGGGGAATAAAAAATATTTGATACCCAAAGGTCAAATGCCACATCAGCTGACAGAATTTCCTCGCTATAATTTCATTTGCTGATGAATCACGAGGGACAAAGGATTTTCCTGTGCATGATTCAAAAAGGCTTTAGAAATCGGGCAGAGAAACAATTAAAAAAAGTGACCGTGAAAATGCGGTTTGAAATTGTTGAGGATGGCGTACGTCTATGGTGAATCCAAGGTCATTTTCCTGGAATTCCAAGCAGGGTGGTCGGCCGTCGGTCCACACAGACCCATCGGATTTTTCTTTTTTATTTTGTCATCGTTGTCAAAGTGAACCCATCGTATAGATGAAGATGTTCCCGTTGAATATTTTACGGGGACCCAACAATAATTTGGAAAGTATTCGTTTATTTTAACATTTGGAAGTTCTGCAGAAAGACTCTGTTGCAGCCCCCACAAGAGTCCTGATCTTAGAAGCATTTAATTCAACCTATAGTTACCATCAAAGCACTGCTCCCTGTCGCAGTGTATCCGTCTGAACAAGTGCAGATGGATTTGAGAAGATATGATCAGAAAACGGGTTCGAAAATATTCTGATCACTGAAAATACCAGGATTTTTGCGGTAGAAATGCACTTTATGTTCGAACTTGATTAATTAGCAGGCTGTGATATTTCTCGGATGGATCTCGAAGGGAAAAATTAAATAAAAATATTCTTATGTTTTGTTATCTTCAACTATTTCTGGTTATGTTCCTCAGGATTCAATATCCCCAGGCTTTGCTCAACAACATGCATGTCATCTATTAATGCAACATATGCCTCGTAATTAGGTGCTAATTAATGAGGCCTGAATTTAATTACATATTAGAAATGGGATCCCAAACAAAATCTGATTGTGATATTGAAAGGATATTATATTCTATGGCTCACCGTACGTTGTTAGGTAAGTTTGGTTTGTGAATGATAAAAGACACATCTCATTCTCATCGCATAGAGAAAAAAGAAGCACGCTTTCGTAACTTGTTAAGCTTGAGTTCATCCTGTTATCTTGTGCTTTGCGTGTGATGAATGCGGCAGCTTTTTTTACCTTCATTCACGGCGGAAGACACCCTTCGTTTTTTTATTTTTAAGAAAATGATTTTTTTATTTTAAATTAATTTTTTATATATTTTCAGATGTTTTGATATGTTAACATTAAAGATAATTTTTAAAAATAAATAATATTATTTTAAATGATTACTATTACAGTTTGAAATAAATAAAAATATGGAGCAAAAAAATTTGACTTTGGCTTGCTTGTTTAGCAAACCATCTTGATTTGACGCATCATCCAAGAATTTATATTTTTATTATTATTAATGTGGTTATTCAAGTTAATATGTATGTATCTTGAATAATTTTATTGATTCTAAAATTAATGATTATTTAATTTTTTTATAAAAAAATTATTATATTAATAATTACAGAATTTAAATTTGAGACTATAAAAAAAATTCTTCTAATCCTAAATTTTTATCACTCGATCATCTAGAAGAAGTCACATTCATCTTTTCTTTGGTTACTGTAAAAGATGTCAGATGGAGATAGGGTTATTTTATTTTATTTATTTGGAGCTAATTAACTATTTCACTGTATTATATATTTTGGATTTTGGAGTTTGGAGGAGAATATTGAAGAGTCCACCAAAGCCCGAGTCAAATAATTGACGATGTCAAAATCTGTGAGACAGCTTTCCAATGTCAACATCCCAGAATATATGCAAGCTGTTCGTTTGATTACATAAATAGTCAGAAACATAATTATTGTAGCAGATGGGAAAATAATTGTTTGGTAAACTATACTTTAAGATTTTAACCCATGTAGATTTCACATTAATGTTTTGCTTAATTTGGACTCTATAGTATAGTATTTTTCAGTGTCGATCTCATAGCTGCCATGGTCCCAACATCTCCTTTCTCTGTTAAATAACTAACCATTGTCGAATTTATTAAAATCTAATTAATTTTGGAATTTCAAGTGTTTCTCGGTGGATTATCGAGATAAGCGAAAACTAATGGAAAGGTCAAATATTGTCGTCATTAATTATGGTATTTTATTGTGTTATTGATTGAGAGGTTGATGTTTCTCTGCATATAGAATTTGTTGTGTTCACAAACACCAATTGATAATTTGAAGGAGTGTGAGTATGTACGAGTTGGTGGTGTGCAAGGTTTGTTTTGACTTGTCAGAATTTAAAAAATACTTCGAGGTGTATGCCTGGATAAAAATATTGGGTCGAGGGAGGAAAAAAAATAAAATAAATTTAGGTCAGCTCATCTGGCCTGCATGAACGAATATAAATTTTTTTTATAAGGTTTTTCATGTATTATTATTTTTAGAGTTTGTTTGGAAATGTTATTGTAATTGTTTTTTAAAATGTTTTTCATTTAAAAATATATTGAAATAATATTTTTTTATTTTTTAAAAATTATTTTTGATATCAGAGCATTAAAATGATTTAAAAACACCAAAAATATATTAATTTAAAGAAAAAAATAAAAAAATTTAAATTTTTTAAAAACTGCTTTTTAAATGCAAAAACAAACGAACATTTCATTGCCTATCTTAATTATTCTAGACTTAAGAAAGAAGTTGTAGGATTAACAACGAGAAGGTTTTATATAGGGATCGAAGAGGAACATTGTTGAATCTGCAACTGCTAAACTATAATCCAAAGTAAACAAAGTAGGATGATGACTTTGAGCAATGCTGAATAGTGGATGTGAATCCCATTACATGTTGTGAAAATATGGTGACAGATTATTATTGATCAGAAGTTATATGTAACTTGTGTTCATCACAAGTAAACATCATGTTCCTATTTACAATGAAATTAATAAAATGTTACATTAATTTTTTGTATGCTTTTGTCTCTTACTTCTGATCTGGAAATAATAAGGATGTATAATAATCATGCTGCCATGCATGGAGTAGGTTAAATTCTGGAAATAATACTGGAAGCGGGCTCTATTTCATTTATAAATGAAAAGAAGGTTTTTCCTCTTTTTTTCCCATTCTTTTATGATTTAATTTCTTTTTATTTTTAAAGTGATTTCTGTCTCAACTTTCACCTCAAATTTTTATGTGCTCTGTTGAACTTTGTAGGAAAATCCAGAACATTTCGAAAGGCAAGAGTAAAAAAGAAGATACTGTCCGAATCGCAGTTGTCCCCTTCACTCTTGTGAAGCATGGAGTGTTACATAGGTTTTCCCATAACAGATTAATCACAGAAACAATATCTTTTGAGACGAGTTAAATCTTTTTTAGCCATTTCCTGGACTAAACACATCTTCTCTTTGGGTTTTTATTTCTAGTTCTTCTATTCTCTCTGGGCGATCCCTAAGACCAGGACACTATACTCTTTAGGTTTCTCAATATATTCTAACAAATATAATCTAGTCTTCATAGAAGTTTTTTCCCAACTTTATCATAGAGAAATATAATATGATAAAAACATATATTACCATAGAAGTTGATTTATTATAAGCTGGCATGATTAGCTTACGAGGCTCAATACTTTGACCAACTTGCTCATATGTCCCAAACACATTCTTCATGCTCAGGTTAAATAGCAAGGGAACTCACCTCGTCATCTCGCCAAAGCCCTTCCTCATATTCATGCCATTTAAACCGTCCCAAGTCTTTGTACGCACGCACACATGCACATTATGCAAGCGTCATTCTGACAGGCGAAGAAGTTCTTAAGCTGTGAGGTTCTTACTTCAGTCACCGAGTCACGTTCCCTGTGTAACGAAATGGGTTTTTTGTTTGACGAGTGTCTACGATGACAGAATGAGATATGTTGAGTACCTCGAAGTCGAAGAGCATCAATGTGATCTTCAAAGCATCTTTATGCAGAAGCGAACAATATCGCAGGCTCAAGACCTTGAGATTTGATTATGAAGTTGTGAGCTTCATTGTTTTTTTATGTTTTTTTTTTTATTGAGTTATCACAATCTCATATCTCGTTAATAAATTAATCAAGTTAACTATAATTGTTTTAAAAAGATTTCCCAGTTGTTTTATGAAATTGATTTTTTTTTGTTTTATGAAATTGATTTTTTTTTTATTAATTTCTAATCTGCTTAGAATATTAGATTCTTATACAATCAATAAGTATTTGAAGTTCCAAAGTCTGAAAGAGATCGATTCACAAGTACGAAGGTCATAGGTTTTAGTTACTTCTCGTTGGTAATTTTCAACTCTTCTCTCCATGTGCATTTGGGTTTCAAAACAAAACCAAAGGACACCCCAGCTGTTAAATGAAAAGGTCCGCAGCTTAAAGGGCCTCAACGAAAACTAATAACAACAATTATATTTCCAAACAACCATATACAGGGTAACAGGAGTGCATGTGTATGAAAGCATTGCCATTCTCAGTCCGCTATCAAACTAAAGAACCCAAAAACCCTGATCATGAACACGCTGCATTGGATAATGCAATAGAATGACCCACCAAAATCGCAATTACAAAGTTTAGAAGACACAATAGTATGGTGATTGAAAGCAGGAGCTAGACCTATCACATATTACCAGCTTTCAAGTGGAATAAAAATTGAAGCTGGTCTTTCAGCACAAGTTAAATCTCAGCAACACTAACCAGCAGCTTGCATGCATCAATGCTCCCAATAAGTACTACCTCCGGATCCGGATACCAGGGATGTCTTTCAAACCCATCTTTAGAGCTGTTTTTCTAAAGAGGGAAGGAGGTTTATGTAAGCCTATTGACTCGGAAAATTGGTTGGCCAGCTCAACAAGCGTCGTTTTATCCCTTCCAATCTCTCTGATGGAGTTATAATACCCTAGCCAAGCATGATATGCTCCTTCTTTGACACTACTATCAATCTTTGACATTGACTCCTCCATCTGCAAAACAGAGCAAGTATCTAAAGGTTATCCATATGAAACCTGCACAATTGCATGCCCTAATAACAAACGGATAGGAGGGACTAAAACCCAGAAAGCCATGCATTTTGATGTTTCAGAAGGAAAACATTATAAGTTGCAGTTTAAATCGAGGTAGACTAAATGTTTTAGTTACTGTTCGTATCAGGACCTCAACCATGCACCTTGTTCAGATACAAATATGGATCATCAAGTGATGTTAATTCCATAGTATGCAACATAAGGAATCCACCCTTGAAAAATCTTCTTTAACGAAGTGGGAAAAACATGCGGATGGCCTTCTAGAACTTCAGCATGTTAATTAAGAAGACCACATGTGCCCTTTGCATACTTCTGCTCTGAGTTCATTTTCTTTCTCTTTTTTTCTTTTTAATATCAAACCATAATTACAATCTCTTATAATGCTGAATAAAAACAAGAAGCAATTAAAGCAAGTGATCAGTTAGAGCATTACCTTAAAATTTGTTTCAGAATCAATTTGTGGTAAAGGGAATTTCTCGAGTGGCAGGTCTTTTAACTCATTCAGGAAATATTCTTCCCAGGGAGCGAGCAATAAGATCCCTTCTCCATCTTTCCCTTCGCGTCCTGTTCTTCCAAGCCGATGGATATAATGTTCACGATCATAAGGAATTCCCACCTGATTATGATTAAAATTGGTGCATTATTTTACAGTAACACAAAATAATGCATTCAAATCAAGTACTGAGAAGAAATATACAAATACTGGGTGTTTGAGAGATACTGTCTACTGGGCACGGTTGATTTGATGCTTGGCAATTTATACAAGCAGAATATGAATTTATAACTTTTCAATGGTTGTTAGTACCTGAATGACCAAAGTAACATCAGGATAATTCATTCCACGAGCAGAAACATCAGATGTAACGAGAATCAATCGTTTCGATTCCCGGAATTCATTAGAGACACGAGTTCGATAAAGTTGAGGTTTTCTAGAATGCATCTCCCTTACATTCATATTCATTTCCCGAAGAAGTAGATACATGAGTGATGTTACCATTCCAGTTGTACAGAAAACAATAACCTGGGGCATGTTAAATGTCTAGGACTCAGCCACACACATTTCGATGTGCAAATAAATGAAATCCAGAATCTACAGAATCTTACCTTGTAATCAGGTGCCTGCAGAATATGCTCCTTCAGAAGATGGTGCACTACTTGAAAATGCAATCTGTGTGGAGAGACAAGAAAAGACTGCTTGATCTAAAGGAGCAGAAACGAGCATTAATGCTTTTTGCTTCCCAATTTAGAAACAATCAAAATCAAATATCAAACAGTCCAGATGATTTCACTTATAGTGATTAGATATTTAATACATCAATTAGTCATTAAACCAGTGCCAGAATGTTCAGCCTAAGACAAACTCTGGACCGTTTTACAGGTAACATGATCATTTTTAACAACATCAGGTCATTGCCATCTGCAATTCCCTGATTGGTAATTAACCACAACAGTTTCTTAATTTAATGTATACCTTAGCAGGAGTTTCCACACAACCAACACCCACAGTATTAATGAAAGCATGTTCCCTTTTCAATACAAGCTGAGAAATTCGACGAACCTGTATATGCATAACTAAAATCATAATGAAGTCATGTGACACAATTTAACTGCTTGTTTGACCCATCAACAGAAAAATGAGGAAAAACCTAACCTCTTTTGGAATTGTTGCAGAAAATAGCAACGACTGTCTCTGACGGGGCAAGCAGTCTAAAATTTTCTCCACATCCTTCCGAAACCCAAGATCAAGAAGGTGATCAGCCTCGTCAAGTATAAGAACCTTCAATCCCATCAAATGCACAGATAAACCACCTTTATTCTCAATGTGATCCAGCAGCCGACCAGGAGTTGCAACAATTATCTGGAAAAAGTTCAAAACAACAGAAAATGATATGCATGCATTAATAATGAAAAACACAGGAATATCAACTGCATATTTATTTCTTTTCTTTTTTCTTTTTTTCAAGTACATGCCATGACATGAGTTGAAGTTAAACCAGGAAAAAACACCAAGCACATGAGCAAACCTGATAAGGATCTGATTCAAGGCGTCTCTGATCATCTTTGAAACGTGTTCCTCCAACTAGTGTTAGCACACCAATTCCATCATGGTATTTCAGCATAGCATTTGCTTCTGCAGCTATCTGACTTGCTAGTTCTCTTGTGGGGCAGAGAATAAGAGCATATATAGGGGACACTTGTGGCTTGTCATTGCTACTTGTTGCCTTCAGAACTGCTTCAATTGCAGGAAGCTGTTTGCATTTAACAATGGCACCGAAAGAAAGAAGCTAAAATACCATTAATTAATTTTCAGGAATGCCAAAGAGACTTGTAGTTTACCAAAAAAGCTGCGCTTTTTCCTGTGCCAGTTTTGGCTTTGACCATAGCATCCTTGCCTGCTTCAAATTGAAGTAAAAACCATCATTCAAACTTCACAATGTGCAAGAAAGATCATTTTTTGGCATGCACAGGTTGACTAGTTAGAAAAAAAAAATCGTGCATTATCAAAATGAAGCAGAGAGAGTATTTCTTTAGTATAACAATACAATAAAAGAGATGCTAAAGTATCCAAACACGCTTATGGCCTCACACATGCCAAAAAAGGAAAACGTTGACATACGCGCGCACTAACAATATTGGTCTACCCTGATTTTTGAACTAACTATATAATTACCAAAACTCTCATAACTGGAGATGAAACATAGAACACAATTTGCATACCCTCAAGGCAAACAGATAGAGTAGCCTCCTGTACCCTGGTCATTTGTACATAACCAGCAGCTATAAGTGCTTTGACAGTCAACGGAGACAGACCACATTCATCAAATCTGCAAAAAAATACATACAGCACAAAATCACCACTTAAAAAGTAAAACACTAGATCTTTACATTAGACATAATTCCACAGCCTCTTCCTTTATTCTACCCTAGACTCCAAAAAAGGCAAAGTTCTTTGATTTACTTTTCTCGCAAAGCAATTACATCAGAAAAGTACCCTCCCATTACTACAGTGTCGATATTGTGAAACGCAAGAGAGCTTATACGGGGTCCCCTTCTCATTGCTGTACTTATGTTCACCGTACACTTTCGGTGTCATTCTCTTCTATTGTAACTTTCTAAGACCCACAATTCCATGAAACTGCGTTTTTCATCCATGCAGGACCTGGTGAAATTTCTTCTATTGCAGGTTATGGTGAAATTTCCCTCATATTCGGCAATCATGATCTCTTATTGTTATCATATCCAGAGATTAATGAGGGAATTGGAACCAAACAAAAAATAATGCACATTTTCCCGTGAATGCCGAAACTACCTTACTAGTAAGACTAAGACACCATTTAAAACCAATAAACAAAACTTACCTTTTTTCGCTAAGAATTGAATCCTCCTCCTCCTTATCTCCTTCATTTCCGGCAAACTTTTTCTTCCTCCCCAGCTCGTATCTAATCAACTCCACTTCGTTCGCAAAATCATTCTTATCAAGCTCCTTTAATGGAACCCTTCTTGTCTTCTTCATATCATACTTTCCTAAAGCAGCTCTACTCCCAATATCAGTCGCGCTCCTCCCTCTCCTATCTCCCCCACCCTCCAAATCCTCATCCTCATCATCACTCTCATTTCTCTGAAACCTCCTCTGTTTTACTGTCTCAGAACCCCTATTCTTCATGAAATCACTCACATTCCTCAAATCACTCACTCCTCCTCGCTCATTCCATGAATCTCCTACGAAATTCTTCACTTTGTCATTAACAAACCCATGATCTTCATCATCATCACTCGAAGAACTCTCATTTATCCTAAACTTTCTCTGTCTCCGCGCTAAAGGCTTAGTAGAATCACCTCCAGACTCAAAACCTAAATCTCTAAGCATCGAATAATCTCTACTTTTCACAAAATTAAACCCATTTTCGCGATTCTGCGACACATGACGCCCTTCTGATATTAATTTTCTCAAATCCACCGGCGAATGAATTGATCCTGGCTGTTGATAAGTCCCCACGAATTCAGTCTGTTCATCCGATGGGGGTTTCAATGACCCATCATTTTCGTTCCACAAATCTTCAGCTCCATCTTTCATGAAACGGTCAGCGAGGGCTTTGAGGTGCTCGTTGGGGCTCATGGGGTTGTACTTATTTGGGTCCGGATTCAGGTTAGGGTGGGATTGGCCAGCGAGGTTGGAGCGAATTTGGGAACGCATCCGGTCCTCGAAGAGTTGTTTTTCTTGATCAAGGAGCCGTTTCTCTTTTTCTT
>Ga0325401_1004496_pt1 | contig 13155 bp, 13 predicted proteins | sample PopdelMetagenome_FD_205666 | JGI IMG/M metagenome (GOLD analysis project Ga0325401, IMG submission 205666) | Populus deltoides microbial communities from Bellville, Georgia, United States - Xylem-PdKOR-R2 | ecosystem: Host-associated > Plants > Phyllosphere > Stem > Wood/Secondary xylem | place...
TGGGCGCGGAGCCGTTCAAGACGGGCCTCTCGACGGGCCTCCCGGGCGACTTCGCCGGCTGTGCTCACACGACCCGAGTCCGACAGCGAGCCGTCGGCGAGGTATTGGTTGCTGCGGGCCACGTAGTCGCGGTATTAAGCGACTTCGGCGGGCGTGGCTCCATCCACGACGTCGAAGATCACCGGTCCGTTCCCGGACGGGTTGGGCACCTGCGGGCCGTGCACGGGCGCGTCCGGCATGTCGGGCGCGTCGTCGAATCGGTCGTTGTCGCGGGTGCGCTGAAGGAACTCGTCGATCTGGTCGCGGTGGCGACGGGTGAGCTCGGGCAGTCGCACATCAGCGTGCCGGGCGCCTCGAATGGCGGCTTCCGACAGCGACTCGAAGATCGGTCGGAACTTGCCCACGGTCAGTTCCCCTCGGAGTGGAGTGCCTCGTCGATGCCCATCCACTCGGACCGGAACTTCCCCATCACGCGCGCCGATTCATCCAGCGACATCATCTTCACGACGACACCACCTCCTCGCGGATGACACTAGGGTCGCCCACGCCGCAATCACCATGGGTACCACTCCCCGTCGCGTCGTGAAGTGCTCTCGCACGTGCACGCGCGCCGATCGTGCGTCGCCGAAGTCAGCGCCCGGGCGCGAAGACCTTGGCAGCGGCCTGCACCTCGGTCTCGTCCGGCACGCGGACCTCGTAATTGCGTTCGCGCACGTACGCGAGGAACTCCGGGTCGGGGGCGACGCCGTGCACTCCGACGTAGTAGGTCACCGGCCCCGTCCACACGTACTCGCCGTCGGTGCGGATCGTCATCGGCACGACCTTCTCGTCGTTGCGGAGGATGTCGACCCCGCGTGCCGTGGTGTGCATCACGACCGCTCCGGCGTCGAGGTACGCGCCGACGCGAGTCCGCTCGTCCTCGGAGAGCCGCTCCTCGGTGAGCGACGGCCGCTCGTCATCGGACGCCTGCCGGCCGGGCCGGAAGACGGACACTCGCTTGACCATTCGTTCTCACCGTTCTCTGTTGAGCAGGCGACCGCAGGTGCGATCAGACGGCGATGGCTGTCGCTCCGAGGGTGTCCGAGGGGCTGCTCCACAGCACCGGCACACCGCGCATGACGAGCACGTGGTCGAACTCGGCGGACCCCGCCGGCAGTGCGTCGAAGAAGCTCGATTCGACGTGTGCTGCCCGAGCCGGCTCGACCTGCCAGGCGTCCGTGTCGAGCCGGAGCGGCTCGAGGTGCCCGTTGCGCGTCGGGGACCAGCCGACCGCGTCCTTGCGGAAGAAGTCCGACGCGGCATCGAGGTCGGCGAAGAGCGTGCTCCGGAACCGGCCGGCCGGCAGGATCTCGACGTCGACGCGCACGTGCAGGTCGGCCGCCTCGACCGCCACGCTCAGGTCCGCGGCGGTTTCGCGGGAGATGACGCGGGCGGGCTCGTGCACGCCGGGGAAGATCCGACCGCCGGCCAGTCGGGCGAGCCGCGACGCGCTGTGCCTCCGCGGGATGTACACACCGGTCCTACGCCCGTCGGGCCCATCCCACTCGACCGCGATGCGGTGTGCGGCGCTCTCGCTCCGGTGACCGACCGCGGGCGCGAACCAGGCGGGCCGGAAGTCGCCGAGCCGAATCAGGCAGACACCGGCCACGGCACTTCCATCGACGAGCTGCGGCCGGAGTCCGTCGGGCAGAAGGGTCTGCACCACGTCCGGGTCGACGCGGTAGTTCACGAGGAGTCGCCGCTCGATGGTCGCTGCCATGCGCGGGATCGTGATCGCCACGGCGGGTCCCGTCAGGCCTGGGCGAGGATCGAGTAGATCCGCCGCCGCGCCTCGTCGAGCGCGTCGACGGCCTGCTGCACCTGCTCGGGCGACCCGGTGCGGTTCACCTGGGCGGCGGCCTGCGCGAGCTCGACGCCCGCCTTCGGCAGCGCGGTGTAGCGGCCGTTCGTCGGCGCGCTCTCCCACGGGGCGGCGTTGTCGCCGGCCTGCGCGCGGCCCTCCTCGGTGAGCGCGTAGATCTTGCGCCCGTTCGCCTCCTCGGCGGTGATCAGCCCCTCGTCGGCGAGCAGCTGCAGCGTCGGGTACACGGAGCCGGCGCTCGGCTTCCAGGTGCCGCCGCTGCGCTCCTCGATCTCGTGGATGATCTGGTACCCGTGCATCGGATGCTCCGCGAGCAGCGCCAGCACGGCGGCGCGCACGTCGCCCCGCCCGGCCCGGCTGCCGGCCCGCTTCTCGAAGCGGGAGCGCAGCTGCTCCATCGCCTGCCACATCTCGTCGACGGTCCCGCTCATGTCGAATCCCGCCCTGTCGAACCCGCGTGTGCGGTACGTGCCTGCCATGATCGGCCTTCCTCTCGTTGAGGTCAACGATACTCGGCGACATTGAACGATAGGCGACCCCGGTTCGTGGGTTGGAAGCGATCGTCCGGACTTCCACTCGGAGGCCCACGAGCTGGCGATAGAGGTGATGCGTGTCGACGATCACCCGAGAGTCGGGAAGCTTACGAACCCTACACTCGCCCGAGAGAAGAAGATCGAGCGCGAGCTCCGGGAAGCACTGCCGTCCGTCAGAGAAGATGCGAGAGTGTGGGTCAACGCTGACACCGCGCTTTCGAGCGAGAAGGACCACAATCTCGACACGTATCGTGACGCCTTCACGAGGGTCGTCGGTGGGCACTCGCAGAAGGTAGATGCATATCGCAATAATCACCCCAGGTACGCATTGTGCGTTCTTATCCGCGACGAATCCTCCGCCTACGTGCAGACAGATGTTGCCGAGCGAGCATCAATAGTAGCTAGAGAGATAGTTGCCGGTAAGCCGCATTACTGGTTCCTTGTCGCGCACTTCACGCGGATTATCGCGAAATCAGAGGCAGATTTCGTGGCTTGGTCCACTCCATATGAGCACGTTTGGTACATAGACGCCTTCGGCAGACGCCTGAAGATGAATCTGCCCACCCTAGCAATCTATGACATTGTAGCAATGCCCGAATGGGAAGACTCGATTGTCTACGACCCAAGTGGCGCCATAATCGCAGAAGAGTAGTCGGACTCAGTGCCCCCCTGCATCCCAGATGCGGCGAGGCGATCACACCCGAACGACGCGAGTTAATCGATGTCCTTCCAGGAGAGACCTGAATGAAAGCGTTTAGGAATGACGTCAAGGGGAGCCAGCGCCTGACCAAGTTGGTCGACGGGGGTCATTAGCGCTCGTCGGAGTGCCAAGCTGACGCCAGCGACTTGAGCTTGCGGTCCCCAGAGAAGTCGCAACGGGGTCTCTATCACTTCCGGCGGGAAGAGCCACCTGAAGGATCCGGGAAACCACAGGCGAGGCTGCCGGCTCACGTCAAGCGAAAGACGCGATGCATCCGGTGACGAGTCGCTTATAGAAGTAAGGAAGAGAAGTGCATCTAGGCCAAACGCGACAAAGCCCAGGTAGTGCTCGCCGGGGTTTACTCTGACAGATTGATGACTGCCTGCCTCCCAGACTAAGTGAGTAGAAGCTGCCAGCTGGACATAACAACCCGGCGACACCTTTCGCGCACGGTAAACCTGCTCCAAAATCTCGCGCGGGACACGTCCGCGGAGGCTTAAGTAGGTTAGTAGCAGCGACCGAACGAATACCCAAAGTCCTAGCGACTGAATCTCCGCCTTGGCCAGAGGGCGCCCTCTCCTGCTGTCAGATCGTTGAGCCACCCTTGGTTACACTCTCGACACACATCCTTGACGATCAGGTCGAACTGTGTGTTCGGAACCTTCGTTCCCTCGACCCCTGAACCCCATTGACGCGCAAATGAGATACTGGGGGCAGAGGGGAACTTCGACTTGAACGCCTTTCGAAGCACGTATCCCGCGACCGTTCCGCAGAAGTGGAGCCGCAGAACAGGCATCGAGGCGTCTTTGCTGGCTCGCCCGCGGTCGAGCCTTGGTCCCTTATCATCGCTCGGAGGCATGACGGTAGTACTCGTACTCATCGATCCCAATACGTCCGGCCGTCGTGACTACGGAGTGGAGCACCTTGTGCGCTTTATCGATCCGCAAGTCTCCCAACCATCGATATTCACGGTTTTGTTGGTCCTTGAAGAGCCATAGCCCCTCTTTCCACGACGCGATGACCACTTGAAGTTGAGGATCAGGTGCGAACGTTGTGAGCGCCATCTCGCTGAGTTTCAGCGCCACTGCCTCGACCGTGACGTAGGCATCATTGTCCATCACGACGAAGTCGAATCTGTCCTCAGACTTGGATCGACGCAACGGTAGCAGCGGAAACTGGGCTGGCTGAGTCAACCGAACACTGTCACAAAGGGGCTGCATGCAGACCCAATAGTCGGTGGGTAGATTATCTCCAAGTATCGCGTCGTCGCTTGGCGTACCGGGAGCGCAGAGGAGCGCGCCGAGCCTTAGCTCAGGTACCGGCGAGTGCTCACCATCGAAGTTTCGATCGCGCGAGAGAGAGGAGAGCGCAGAGAATCGAAGGTCGATATCGTAGGCCCGACTCCGCACTGTCGCGTACTCGCCGTCGAGCAGCAGTGATGAGCGGCTTATTTTTGAATCAAGCGTCTTACCCGACTTTCGCGTGAGCACGTCGAAAGCATCATCGTTCGTGAGCTTCGAGGTGGAGGTGGTCGCGCGATTCTTCCAGTATGGAATGTCGCTGCGACCGCCGAGCCGGGTCCGGACATACGACTCAACTCTGTCGTCACGAAGGGCTGAGACCGTATCGGCGGCAGCTACGATCGCGCCGAGCTCGTCACCGATGAGCGATAGCACGAGCTGCTCCGCGACCGCTGGAGTCGTAGTCGAGCGGTGGGAGATCAGGGCGGGATCGAGATCGCCGTTGAACCGGCGGAGCAACTTATGAGCTTGATCCCGGACTGCGGAGAGAGAATCCAGGGCGATCTCGGGGAGTAGTCCGTCGGCCGCGAACTGGCCGAACTCTCGAACGACTCTGGATGGGAGGTCTGCCGCGATGACCGTCTCGGATCCCGGGATGGGAACCTCTCGGTGTTTGCGAAGTAGAACGATGCGCACGCCGCCCACGTCGATGCGGGCGCGGTCGTCGTGGACGCGAACATCTTGAAACTCATTGGTGAGGGCCTCTTCCACCTCGTCTATGACGGCGGCGGCATCACCTTTGCCCGTGTAGATGCACACTAAGCGGGCTCGACTTCCGGAGCTTGCATCATGACGGAGTACCTCCAGCAGAAGGCCCAGGGTGGTTCGGTCTCTTGATCCGTGGGTCGCGCTCATGTCTTCCCATGAACGAATGACCCAGTCGAGGATTACGACGTCGGCTCGAGTTGCGAGCTTGATGAGTCGTGCTGCGTCCTCCCCCTCCTCCCCTGCCCCGGGCGCGAGGACGGCGCAGTTCATCCCGAGGTCCGCGAACCCTTCTACGATGACCACAGTTTCAAAGCTCTCCGAGTCCGGATTCGCGGGTTCTTGGTCCTCGGCGGCCTCGAACTCATCGATGGACTCGCCCCCGAGTGAAGCTACGAGCCCCGGCGATGTATCGGTAGAGGTGTAGGCGTTGTCATCGACTACCACCACGGTCTGCAGGAATCGCTCCGCTGCGCTGTAGGAAGGGGGCGTGGCGAGAGTCATGCCTCGTCCCTTCGGGTGTGCGCGATCCGAAACTCGGCTCCGCTCTGCGGATCGAGCAGCTCGAGACTCCAGCCGTCACGCTCGAGGAGTTCTCTGGCGAGGGATAGTCCGAGACCGCGTCCCCCTCGTCGACGGCTGAATCCTCGTTCGAATATCGCTTCGCGGTCTCGCGGGCGGACGCCGGGGCCGGTGTCCCGGATGTATGCGCCGATCTCGTCGGCGTCGAGCGTGATGGCCCTCTCCCCGGTCGGCACTGAGCTCACCCAATGAATGGCGTTGTCGACGAGATTGACGAACGTCGGATAGAACGTGCTCGGGTATCCCTCGAGCGTCCATGACTTGAATGCCTCGGTGGCGGTCGTCTCGACGTGGTGCCGCTGCAATCGTTCGCTGAAGACTCCTCGGAGGAACGACTCGACTTCCTCGCCGGAGATTACAACCGCTTCTCGATACAGCCTCCGTTGCAGCGGAGTGAACAGGCGGAGGTAGCCGTCCAGGTGGGCAAAGGACGCGCGTAGATCTCTGACGATCGGTTGGAGGCGGGGCGTCGCCTTGGCCCAAGGGGTCAGATCCTTCAGGCCGTTTCGGACGGATCTGATGCTTGCCTCGAACTCGTGGCTGACTATCTGCACTGCCTGGCCGAGCTGTAGAAGTTCGAGGTTGCCTTCCATCTGGTCTTGGAGATCGAGAACCTCCTCTTTGAGTGCGGTGTTCTCCTGCGCGATGCTCGCTGACGTAGTGAGCGACTGCGCCTGCTCAAGCAGCCGGTCGAGTACCCCGATGTATTGAGCGGTGACGGCTCTAAGCTCACTGGCAAGCCGGACCTCGTCAGCGAACCCGATGCGCTGCGCGTCCGCGAGCACGGCGGCGACCGATGAGTCGAACTCGGTGACCCTCGTTCTCGCCTCCTCAGAGAGCTGCTCGCCCACCGAGCGAGCGCTCTCGAAAACCTGTGCTTGCTTGCTCTGCACCGCCGATCGCCCCGCCCTCGAGAGGGCGGCGAGCCGGGAGTGTCGTTCAGCCTGCTCGTCGCGGACCTCCTTCTCGTTCTGCGCGTCCTGGCGCGCGTCAATGAGCTGCTGTTCAATCTCGAGTGCAGCGGAGGCCAGTACTTCGTCGGCGACGGGCTTGACAGCCGCGTACGCATGCCAGTCCCTTTCCTCCTCGCGTGAAAGAGGAAGGTTCTCCGGCCGGCTCACGTCGACCTTGTCACGGAGACGGCTCAGCTCAACAGTGGCTTGTCGCTCAGCGGCGCCGAAGTCGGGGATCAGCTGGGCGTCGGTCTCTGTAACGAGGCTGGCCCGCAGGTGTCCGACGCACGCATCGGCTGCCTCAGCGAGCCGCCCAGACTCGATGTAGTTGGTGGCGTCGACGACCTGCCGGATGAATCGATCACGCGCGCGCTTCTCAGCTTGTTGCTTCTGCGCTCTGGCGGTCGAGTGTCGTTGCAGCCGCTGGCGTTCACTTCGCCACGCTTCCGCGGTATCAGCGTTACTAGAGAAGAAATGCGCCGCGAGTTGCACCAGGAAGTTCTGTAGGATGTCCTTAAAATCCCGGTAAGCCCGGTTCTCTCGGAAGCCTTCGCGGCCAGCCTTCTCCTGAAGCTGTCGGTTTCTATTGCTGTCGACGTCGATCGCGCCGAACATTCGTCGGTAAGAGAAGTAGTACGTAGCCGCGTTCAGTGATCGGCGTTTCTCGATTTCGAGATAGTCGTTCTCGGCGTTGCCGTAGGGCAACACCCGGATGCCGTCCCGGTAGACGTAGAGCCCACCGATCTTTTCCAGGCGGCTCGTCATCACAGCGAAGTCCTCTGGGGTCAGGCGTGACTCGCTGGCCTTACCTTGCACGTACCCGAACTTGATCTTGAACGGGCCGCACGCCGAACGGTCGCCTCTTCCTGCCGCCCAAGGCTCGTCAATCTCGACCGGGTCAGTGCCGTAGATGCTGAGCGTCCCGGAGAACGTCCCATACTCATCGAACTCGCCTTCGATCGTGTGGTCGGTGTCGTTGAAGTCGTCAGAACTCCAGAAGTAGGAGTTGGGGTCGATCACGTCACGCGGGGAGGGACCGTCGTGACGGATGAACTCTGTCGAAAAGTCCGGGCTGCTTGCATGCGGGGTGATCGTGTTCGTGAAGCCGAGTAGGAAGCGTTGGAACTCGCTCACAGAGAACTCGTCAGGCTTCACGTCGCGGATCTCCATGACGGCGTCGACATCGTCGGACACCGGAGTGACTATGAAGGCGGTGCCCGGCCCACTGACCAAGCTCGGACCGTTGATCCTCAAGTATCTGCGCGGGTCGAACTCGAGGTAGCCGAGCTCTTCTTCGATACGTTTCCGATAAGCGGGCGGCACACGGTCCGCGAGCCCCTCAACGACGCTCGCCACCTCATCTCGCATGGAGCGAATAATCGCGGCATCCGCTTGATCGATCGTGCCTATCCGTCGCATGGGGATCACGACGTCGTCCAGTGTGAGCCCAGGAACCTCGAAGAGGGTCCACTGAATCAGGGCAAGTGTTACCTCGTCGTCGGGCATGTCGAGGTTCCGTTCAGCCCGCGTCGCGATCAGTAGTTGCGGACCAGTGGTTGCGATCGCCAGACGGCCGATTCCCTTCTCCCCCATCTGTTTCCGCTCAGCGATTCCCTCGGGCCGAGGTATCGGCGGCAGGCCAGATCCGGGCGCCTTGCTCTCGGTGCCGACGGTGAGCCAGCGAGTCTGGAAATCATCCGACGACATGCCGACGCCGTTGTCCCGGATTACGAGGACTCGTTTGTCGGGGAGAAAATCACCGCGGACGCTGGTGGCGTAGGCGTCGTAGGCGTTCTTAAAGATCTCAGACACTGCAGTGGGGATGCCTGCAATCTGCTGACGCCCGAGCATGTCCACGGAGCGGGCACTGGTCAAGAACTTCGCCATGGGGCGGCTACCTCCCGGGTACTGACAGTCCCGGTGGTTCCGTCAGCTCAGAAGTCATGCTAACGCGAGACCCGATCTCAGCCTGGTGTGCCAGCAGGCCGGCGCGGCGACTCGGTGGTACGAGTTCGGCCACTAGTCTGGCCAGTGTGACTAACCCGCTGCGCCTCATTGACCTGTTCGCTGGCGCGGGCGGGATGACGCAGGGTTTCCTCGAGACGGGCCGCTACTCGGTAGTCCAGGCCGTCGAGCTCGACCCAGCCGCCGCCGCAACGTATGCCGAGAACCACGGTGCAGACCACGTGCACGCAGGTGGGATCGAGGAGTGGCGGAAGGAATCCTCGATTCCAGAGGTCGATGTTGTGATCGGCGGCCCTCCTTGTCAGGGTTTCTCGGCGCTTGGAAAACAGGACGTGCAGGACACCCGGAACTTCCTCTGGCGCGAGTACGCGTTGACCATCGAAGCGGCCCGGCCGAAATACTTCGTAATAGAGAACGTCACCCAGTTCCTGAGCTCACCGCAGTTCCGGGCTCTACGTCGGTGGACCCACAAAGGAGGTCGGTTGAGCGATTACGTGCTTCAACCGTTCATCCTGAACGCCGCGGATTTTGGTTCCTTCCAGGTCAGACGTCGTGCGGTCGTGATTGGACGCCTACGCGATCTACCCCGCATTCCGACTCCCGTAGGCCGGTGGCTGGGGAATCACAGGACGGTTCGACAAGCTCTTGATGGCGTCGCTTCGTCAGTCGCTCAGATCGACCTTCCGAATCGGCATCACGAGTTCGACGGACGCGTTCTCCCCGGTAGCTTCTCGAGCGAAGGTCTGCACGTCACCCGTCGTTATGAGGAGATCTCCCGGAAGCGGTTCAAGCACATTCCTGCGGGCGGAAACCGCTTCAACCTCCCGGATGACCTGAAGGCGCCGTGCTGGATCGGGCACACAACGGGATCAGCAGACGTAATGGGGCGTTTGCACTGGGATAAGCCGTCGGTGACGATCCGGACGGAGTTCTTCAAGCCGGAGAAGGGGCGTTATCTTCACCCCATCGAAGATCGGGCCATCACCCACTACGAAGCTGCGATCCTTCAAGGCTTCCCCACCGACTACCGCTGGGTGGGCTCGAAGACGCAAGTGGCCAGACAGATCGGTAACGCCGTTCCAGTCCAGCTCTCGCACGCATTGGCAGACATCATCGCTTCGCGGCCGACCTGAGACGCGAGACAACCGGCGCGCTTAGCCTTCTAGGGTGGACAACGCATCATGGGCGTCGAACGATGGAGTGCGTCGCTCGATGCGCAGCAACAGGGGCCGGGATACGAAGCCGGAGCTGCGAGTCCGTCGTCTCGTCCACGCGAGGGGAATGAGGTATCGAGTCAACGTACGTCCCATCCCCGGCTTCCGCCGTACCGCAGATCTGCTCTTCTCCAAGGCGCGGGTGATCGTGCTGATCGACGGTTGCTTCTGGCACGGCTGCGCTGTCCACTACACGTCTCCGAAGACGAACAGGGAGTTCTGGGCGGCGAAGATCCAGCAGAATCGCGCTCGAGACGTCGAAACCGTCGCACTCCTCGAAGAGGAGGGCTGGAGAGTGCTCCGCTTCTGGGAGCACTGCGATCCCGTCGATATCGCTGACGCTATCGAGAAGGCGGTGCGCCCGACGCTCCCTACCGCTCGCGGAATGAAGGCGGAGCCTATCGGCTGCGACGTCACCGCGGAACCGAGCCCTGCTCAGTGACCCGGTCCCGTCTCACCTTCTCACCGACCTCTCGGCGACAGTCGTGGGACGTGTTGGGAGGGAAGCCGGAGGCGGCCCTTTGAAACATTGTCGGATCGCCTCAGTACGCTGCTTGTCATGGCGATTCGCGCATGGTGGGACGGTGACCCTGCCGAAAGCTATTGGATGGAGATCACAGACCGCGACGACCTCGGTGGCGAGCTCTGGGCGCCGAAGACCGATGCAACTGGCGCGGAGGGGTGGTCTTACGCCTTGGTCTCATATGTGCAGCCAGGCGACCGGGTGTTCCACTGGCACAAGAACGAGGCTGGAGAGCCCGCCCTTGTCGGCTGGTCGGAGGCGGCAGGGCCGCTGCGGAGCGATGTTCGCCCGTGGTTGGCGCGCGGGTCCGCTGGACGATCGCGGGGCGTGCCGACGACCGGACCGGTCTGGGTCATGCCACTCGATGCGTTTCATCGACTTCCGACACCCATCTCTCGTACGGAGCTAAACGGCATCCGCTACGCTCCTGTGCTTGCGGCGCTCCATCAAACGCAGGAGGAGATTGGCCGGGGTCGCCCGGCTTATGCGCCGTTCCAGCACTACGGCGGCCGGGAACTTCGCGCGCAGCAGGGGTATCTGACGAAGTTCCCTGCGGCGCTCGTGGCAGTGCTCTTCCCTGAGACGCAGACTTCGAGTGTCGACAGTGGGGCTGAGCCAAGGCGCGGCAAGGGGCAGGCCCACGTAAATGATGCCGAGCGGCGGAGCGCGATCGAGCGGCACGCGGTCGAGGTGGCAAAGGCGCACTACCGCCGCATTGGCGCGACGGAGATCGTCGAGCTTGGAAAGCCATATGACCTGCGGCTCATCGTCGACGGACAGGAGCGTCACATCGAGGTCAAGGGCTCCACTGTGCCGAACATCGAGACAGTCCAACTAACGCAAGGCGAAGTCGTGCACGCGCGTCAGTGGAGCGCGACGGATCTCGTGGTGGTGGATGGCATTGAGTGCGGCCCAGGAACCGACGGAGCACTCGCCACGAGCGGCGGAACCTTGCGGATCTTCAACAGTTGGTCCCCTGCGGAACAATCGCTCCAGCCCACACACCTGCGCTACAAGCTGCCGTAACGACAAGGGCTTTTCACAACCGCGCCCAGGGAGCTGCCCGCCGGCTCCGCGGTGGTGAGGGTTGGCTATCGCGTTTACTTCCACCCGTGGCCGCCGCAAAGGTACATCAGCAACGCCGATATTGAAGTCGCCCTCCTCTTCGATGAAACTCGCTCTGCCGAATGCCTGCTCCATGAACGCAACTGTCGGAGCGAACGGTGACCCTCTGCCAGCTTTGAGCATATAAACACTAGTTACCGACACATCCCGCCCATCGGAGTACACCTCGCCCGAGACATCGCGAGGCGCCACGGCAGGTTCCGCGCTCGCGCCAGGTGGACCGATCCCGTCTCACACGAGCGGCGAAGCTACTCGGCAACGTTCGATAGCCGAGACGTGGCCACAGCCTTCCTGGAACAGCTCCAGTCACAAACGCGCATCGCGAGCGATCCGCTGATCTCGCTCACCGACTATGTCGCCGAGATCGGGGATCGGTATCTTCGAGGACTCGATCCGTCGTCGACGGCGAGCGGGTATCGCGGCAGCATCAGAGTCCGGGTGCTTCCTGTGCTGGGACGCCTGGCCGTGCGATCGATCAGCACTGCCGCCATCGACAGGACGATCGATCGGTGGGAAGGCGACTGCTCGCCGTCGACACTGAAGAAAACCGTGTCAGCCCTCACACGGGTTCTCGATGAAGCAGTGCGAGACGAGATAATCGCCGCGAACCCCGCGCGAACACGCGCAAGGCGACGGACGCGGTCATCAACAGCCGATCTCGCGCGCAAGATCCCGACTCTCGGCGAGGTGCAAAGCCTCGCGGACGCGTGCCGTCGTGTTTACGCGGCTCATGGAGACTTTGTCCTCCTCTCCGCTTTTCTCGCGGCGCGGGTGTCCGAGGTCGCCGGTCTGGTCGTCAGCGACATCGATTGGGACAAGCGCCTCGTCACCATCGCACGACAGCACTTCCCTGGCTCGAACGGGCTATGCCTCAAGCCCACCAAGAGTAGGCAGACACGCAGGGTACCGATTCTCAAGCCGTTGGACCCCGTACACAGACGCATTGCTGAGGACCGCGAACATGATCAGCCGCTACTTCGGGGGCCTCGGGGCGGAGTCCTCACCACCGGAGCGCTCTCGCGAGCAACCGACTGGACCAACCTGGTGCAAAGACTCGGCCACCCGGTTTGCGACGACACGACCTCAGACACGCCGGAGCCACATGGTTCGCGAACGCCGGCGTCCCTCTTCACATCGTCCGTGACATCCTCGGACACGCCTCGATCGAGACGACCAAGAGCTACTTGCACACCGACACCACCGAGCTCGCGCTCGCCGCGGAACGGACGAACCAGCATCTCAGATGGAGCGGAGCGAGCCTCCACACCACTTGACTTTGACTCGTAGGGGTTAGGGACTTGGGAACATGTTGTGACCACGCGGTTCCGCGAGGTCCGACATCCCGTAACATAGGAAGCACAAATCGGGACCACAGAATCGGTCTTCGTCTGACACATGCTCGTGGAAATCGGACATTCGGAAATGCCATGCCACCAGCCCTTTTCTGTCGGGATGACAGGATTTGAACCTGCGACCCCCTGACCCCCAGTCAGGTGCGCTACCAAGCTGCGCCACATCCCGTTGTTGAGTTATCTAGGCTGCTCTCGACCGTTGAAGACAATGTGTCCCCCAGTCAAGTGCGCTACCAAGCTGCGCCACATCCCGTGGCATGCCGACCCGGCGGTGGGGCGACGGTGTTCGACTCTACCGGGTTCGAGGGGTGGGGGTGTGCGGGGTGGGTTTCGATACGCCT
>Ga0325401_1004502_pt1 | contig 13150 bp, 11 predicted proteins | sample PopdelMetagenome_FD_205666 | JGI IMG/M metagenome (GOLD analysis project Ga0325401, IMG submission 205666) | Populus deltoides microbial communities from Bellville, Georgia, United States - Xylem-PdKOR-R2 | ecosystem: Host-associated > Plants > Phyllosphere > Stem > Wood/Secondary xylem | place...
CTGTTCGTGTCCGCTCTGGTCCGGTTCGCGGGGCCGCGGGCGCCCCGTGGCGCACCGCTGCTGACGATCCCGTTAAGATGGTGCGCCTCTAGTCGCCGCAACGGACGAGCGCCAGCCCGCCGCGCGAGCCGGGCCGGCCGGCGGGGTTGACGGCGCCCGGTATCGTCCCGCCGCGGAACACCGGCCGTTAACCGCGTTCGTAGATGATCTTTCTGGCTGCCCGCAAGTACCGGCCGCTGATATCCGCTCGGTCCGTAAGCTTATCGGGGCGATACTCGCCGCCGATCATGGTAAACGAGGGGGACTTCATGGCGTACAACGTGATCAGCGGCACCGGTAGCGGCGAGAGTCTGGTCGGTACCGATGGCGACGACTTCATCAGAGCGCTGGGCGGCGCCGATACGCTGGACGGTATGGCGGGCAATGACTGGCTGGAGGGAGGTCTGGGCAATGACGTGCTGCTCGGCAACGTCGGCAACGACTATCTGGTCGGCGGCGTTGGCAACGATCTGCTGACCGGAGGCGCGGGCGCCGACCAGTTCCGCTTCCAAGGGTTCGACGTGGTCGACGCCAAGCTGCCGGTCCCGACCCACGCAATCGACACGATCACCGACCTTAACTTCGCGGCTGGTGACCTGATCGTGCTCAGCCACTTCGTTCCTGGCACGTTCCGCGGGACCGACGTCAACGGGCAGCTCGATCTCGTCCCGTCCAGCGACGGGCTGTGGGCGGGCGCCAACATCCGCAGCTGGGCCGGGCTGGTCGACCTGGTCCGCTCGTCGCCCGCGGTGGATGCCGCGCGCGACGGCACCAGCGACACGCTGCTGCTCGTCGTCACCACGCCCGAGGGATCGACCCAGACGATCGCGATCGAGCATGGCTGGCACGACTATGCCGCGCTGACCAACCGCGCGCCGGTCGCGGTGGACGACCTGGTCGCGGTCACGGAGGACGTGCTGGCAAGCGGCAACGTGCTCGCCAACGACAGCGACGGGGATGCGGGCGACGTGCTGCGGGTGGTCGCGCTGGGCGGCGACCCGATCGCGGCCGGGGGCACGCGCAGCGTCGCCGGTATCTATGGCACGCTGACGCTGAACGCCGACGGCAGCTATGCCTATCTCCCCGACACCGCCGCGGCACAGGCGCTGCGGGCGGGCGCCAGCGCGGCCGAGCGCTTCACCTACACCGTTGCCGACGCGAGCGGCGCCACCGCCACCGCGACGCTTGCCTTTGCCGTCACCGGCGCCAACGACGCGCCGGTCGCCCGGGCGCTGACCGGGGCGGTCGCGGAGAACGGCCCTGCGCTGGTGCTCGCCCCCGATTTCGCGGATGCCGATGCGGGCGACACGCACACGATCGCCATCGATACGGCCGGCACGATCGGCCGCGTGGTGCTCAACGCGGACGGGACCTTCGCCTATGACGCCAATGGCCGGTTCGAATCGCTCAAGGCCGGCGCGACCGCGACCGACCGCTTCAGCTACACCGTCACCGACGCCGCCGGCGCGAGCGCGACCAGGACGGTGACGATGACCGTCACCGGCGAGAATGACGGGCCCGTCGCCAGGGCGCTGGCGGGCAGCGTCGCCGAGAACGGGACTCGGGTGTTCGCCGCCGACTTCACCGACGTCGATGCGGGCGACAGCTGGACCTTTGCCGCCGACACCGCCGGCACCAGGGGCAAGGTGACGGCCAAGGCGGACGGCACCTTCCTGTACGACACCGCCGGCAAGTTCGACTATCTCAAGGGCGGACAGACCGCGCTCGACACGTTCAGCTACACCGTCACCGACGCGTCGGGTGCGAGTTCGACCAAAACGGTGAGCGTCACCGTGGTCGGCAACAATGCCGGCCCGGCAGCGCTGGCCGACCACAATGGCGTCGACATGCGCGCGACGCTGACCGTCAAGGCCGCGCGCGGCGTGCTGGCGAACGACAGCGATGCCGATGGCGACACGCTGGCGGTGGCGGCGGTGAACGGCATGGCGGGTTCGGTCGGCAAGGCGGTGACGGGCACCTATGGCACCCTGACGCTCGCGGCGGACGGCAGCTATTCCTACCTCGCCAACGCCAAGGCGGGGGCACTGCCGGCTAGGCAGGTCGCGCAGGACCAGTTCAGCTACACGGTCGCCGACGGGCATGGCGGCACGACCACCAGCACCCTGACGATCACCGTCGAAAAGGCGGGCCAGGGTTACGTCAAGGGCGGCGACGGGAACGACATCCTGCTCAGCATCTTCGGCTGCGACGTGCTGGACGGCGGCAATGGCGACGACTGGATCTATGGCGGGCTGGGCCAGGACGCGCTGATCGGGGGCGCGGGCAACGACGTCATGTTCGGCGGCTGGGGCGCGGACACCTTTGTCTTCAATAAGGGGTTCGGCCGCGACACGGTGCTGGACTTCACCAACGGGCAGGACGTGCTGCAGTTCAGCAAGGCGGTGTTCGCCGACTTCGCCGCGGTCAAGGCGGCGGCGAGGACGGTCGGCAACGACCTGATGATCGACGCCGGCGGCGGCAACACGATCACGCTGTCGGGCTTCAGGATGTCGCAGTTCGACGCGAGCGACGTCATTCTCGCCTGACACACGCCGCCGCTCCGCCGCTCCGGTCCTGCCGGAGCGGCGGATCGGTCGCTGGCCCCCACTGTGTCGCAGGCTTCGGTTCAGCGGTTCGTTTCACCGGCGGTTCACATCGTGTAGCTAGATGCCGGGCGTGCGTGACGTCCGAACACCGGGGGGAATGGGGAGTTGATTGAACCTCGGCATGTGCTCCCGACCGGCGCGACGCGCGACGTGGCCATGTCCGTGCCCGCTCCACAGGCCGCGCCGCGGGTCAGCGTCGTCGTCCCGCATTATCGCGATCTGGCCGCGCTCGACCGCTGCCTCGCCGCGCTGGAGCGGCAGACGCTGGCCGAGCCGTTCGAGGTGGTCGTCGCCGACAACAACTCGCCAGAGGGTGCCGAGGCGATCGCCGCGGTCATCGCCGGCCGCGCGCGGCTGGTGGTGGTGACCGAGCGTGGTGCCGGCCCGGCGCGCAACGGCGGGGTGGCGGCATCGCGGGCGCCGATCCTGGCGTTCACCGATTCGGACTGCGTGCCCACCCCCGGTTGGCTCGCGGCCGGGCTCGCCGCGCTGGACCGGCATGATTTCATCGGCGGACATGTCTCGGTACTGGTCGGCGACCCGGCCCGGATGACCCCCGTCGAGGCGTTCGAGGCGGTGTTCGCGTTCAACTTCAAGGATTACATCGAGCGCAAGGGCTTCACCGGGTCGGGCAACCTGTTCGTCGCGCGCACGGTGTTCGACCGGGTCGGCGGGTTCCGCCCGGCGGTGTCGGAGGACGTCGACTGGTCCTACCGCGCCCGCCATCTCGGCTATCGGCTGGGCTATGCGCCCGCGGCGGAGGTGGCGCACCCGGCGCGCACCCACTGGCCGGAGTTCATGGGCAAATGGTGCCGCGTCCAGCGCGAGATGTGGACGCTGGCCCGCACCCGCCGCTTCGGCCGGCTCGGCTGGGCGGCGCGGATGTGGGCAATGCCGCTGTCCGCGCTGGCACACACCCCGCGGGTGCTGACAAGCCCCGTGCTGCCCGATGCACGAACCCGGCTGGCGGCATTGGGGGTGCTGTATCGCATCCGGCTGTGGCGCTTCGTCGACGGCAACGCCCGGCTGCTGGGGCTGCGCTGAGATGCACGTTTCGGTGGGGATCGTGGGGTTCCGCAACGCCGACGACGTCGTCGCCTGCATCACCGCGCTGGCGGCGAGCAGCCATCGCGATTTCGACGTCGTCGTGGTCGAGAATGGCGGCGCGGCGGCGCATGCGGCGCTGGTCGCGGCGGTGCCCGCGATGCTGCCCGGCGGCCAGCCGGTGCGGGTGCTGCTGGCGCCCGGCAATCTGGGGTTCGCCGGCGGGGTCAACGCCTGTCACGCCGCCGCGCCCGATGCCGACGCCTGGTGGACGCTCAACCCCGACACCCAGCCCGAGCCGCCGGCCCTCGCGGCGCTGGTCGCGCGATTGGCCCAGGGCGATTGCGACGCGGTCGGCGGCACGCTCCACGACCGCGGCGTGGTCCAGACCGATGGCGGCCGATGGCGGGGCTGGGCCGCGCGGGCGGTGTCGCTCGGCCGGGGGCGGCGGCTGTCCACCCCGGTCGCGCGCGCCGCGGTGGAGGCGCGGATGTCGTACATCTCGGGCGCATCGCTGCTCGCCGGACGCCGGTTCCTCCAGGTCGCGGGGCCGATGCGGGAGGATTATTTCCTCTATGCCGAGGAGGTCGAATGGTGCCTGCGAGCCACTGCCCGCGGGCTGAGGCTGGGCTTCGCGCCGGACGCGCGGGTGCGCCACGGCCAGGGCAGCACCACGGGGTCGGCGGAGACGGTCGGGCGCCGCCCGCGGCTGCCGATCTGGCTCGACGAGCGCAACAAGCTGCTGGTGGTGCGCGACACGGCCCCCGCGCTGCTGCCGGTGGCGGCGGCGGCGGCCCTGGGGCTGACCTTTCTGCGTTTCGGGCGGCGGCGGGCGTGGCGACAGTGGCGCTGGGCGCTGGGCGGCTGGGCGGCCGGGGTCGCCAACCGGCGGGGGGTGCCCGAATGGCTCGCGGCAGGGTCAACCGGCTCTTAACCGTACCCGGCTAACACCGTTCTCGCAAAGGGAGACGCGCATGCCGGCCGAGCCCATCGAACGGATCGGAACGCTGGCCGCCACCGCGCGCCGCGAATCGCAGCGCATGGCGGCCGCGACGCGGGGGCAGGCCGACGATCGCCACGTCCGCCTGACCGTGGGCGAGTTCCGCCGGCTGGCGGCGCTGCTCGACGCTCTGGGCCGGGCGGGAACGGCCTGTGGGGGCGGCGACTGCATGGGCGCGACGGTCGGCGGCGTGAAGCTGTGGGTCACCCACGATCGCCTGCTGTCCGAACGCGCCGCCACCGCGACCCGGCCGGACCCGCTGTTGCTGTAGGGAGCACGCCCGACCGGACCGCTCGCGATGCCCCTCGGCCGGCAGGCGTTCAGCGGATGCGCCGGTCGCCGAAGCTGATCCGGGCATAGGCCATCACGCTTTTCACCCCGTCGCCGCCATAGGCGGGCTCCAGGCGCCGCGGATAGGCATAGGCGCTCGCCAGCCCGCCCAGTGCCAGCCGCCACTGCGCCGCGAGCGGCACTTCGTACTGATAGCCCAGACTCAGCTTGTTGACGGGGATGTCCTCGTCGTGGAGCGGGTCGTCCTCCCCGAACAGTTCGGCCTCGTCCGCGCGCTCGACGCGGCCGAACGCGGTGTGCCGGTCCGCCCAGCGCAGCGTCGTTTCCGCCAGCCAGGCGTGCAGCGCCGGGCCGGGCTTGCCGTCCTTCAGGCTCCACGCGACCGTGGTCGCCCAGTTGGCGCCGGGGCCGAGCGGGCGGTTCCAGCTTGCCGACGCGGTGGTACGCTGCTCGTCCTCGTCGGGGTGGAGCTGTTCGGGCGAATGCAGGTGGCCCGTGGACAGCTGAAAGGACAGGTCGGGGGTCGGGTTCCAGAAGCCGCGCACCGACCAGCTGTCGAGCCGCGGCGTTTCGATGTCCCAGCGGCGCTGGTCGGGCTCGCGCCCTTTGAACACGCTGCCTTCGAGCTTCCAGGTCCGCGTCGAATAGCCGGCGGTCACCACGCCCCAGGTGATGTGGGTCGAATCGAACCAGTGATGCCCGATCGGCGCCTCCGGATTGTCCATGCCCGAGATGCGATGCATGAAGGTGGGCGGTCCCAGCGCAGGCTCGCCGGGCAATCCGGCATACAGGAACGCCGCCCGCCCCTGCCCCAGATCGTGGCTGTAGCTCGCCGCCAGTTCCATGGCGAAGTCGTGCGGATGCTGGCGATCGACCAGCTTGGTGACGCCGTCCGCGGTCTCGCCGGTCGCGAACAGCAGCGGATAGCCGTCGCGCCCGATCAGCGGGTCGAGCGATATCATGCCGCGCAGGCCCAGTCGGCCGCGCTCGCCCACCGGCCGGCTCGCCATCAGCATCGCCATCGATTCGACAAACGTCTTGCCGTCGCCGCGCGGGCCGCCCTGACGGTCGCCGACCAGCGTCGCATAGCCCTGCGCCATGCCGGTCCATTCGCCCCGGTGGAGCATCAGGCCGTACATCGGCGCGCTGTCCGGCTGCCACGCGGTGCCCGACGCCTCGCGGGTCATCGCGAACGGCCCCAGCATCGCCGGCATCATGTGGGTCATGCCGGCCATGGCCGCATGGTCCATCGCGGGCATCCCAGGCATCTCGGGCATTGCAGGCGGCGCCGGCTCGGCCTGCTCTGCCGCCGATGCGGTTCCGTCCGGCGCCGCGTGATGGTCGGCAGGTGCAGGGGGCGGAACCGGCGCGGCCGCCGCACCGTGATGCCCCGCGTGCGGATCGGCCTGCGCGAGCGCAGCCGCAGGCGAGCTCGCCGCCACGAACAGCAGCACCGCCCTCATCGCGCGATCATCCATGCAGCCATGGCCACCATCAGCAGGTTCTCGGTCAGCGACAGGAACCCGAGCGGCACCGGGCTCGCGCCGCCGACGCACGCGCATCTGAGCGCCCGCCCGTCGATATAAACCGCCTTGACCACCGACGCCGCGCCCACCGTGCCGATGAACAGCGCCACCGGCACCGCCAGCCAGCCGAGCCGCCCCGCCGCCATCAGCACCCCCGCCAGCGCTTCCGCGAACGGGTAGAGATAGGCGTATGGCACCCAGCGGCGCGCGAGCAGGTCATAGCCCAGGAACATGGTCGAGAAGCGCTCGATGTCCTGGAGCTTGAGCATCGCGAGTACCGCCATGCTGAACCCGACGAACCATTCGCCGGCACGGGCGGTCCACGGCGTCCCGAACGCGGCGACGCTCGCCGCCAGCGCCAGCAGCGCGGTTGTCGCGAACACCGCGAGGATGGGGACATAGCTCGTCTCGTCCCTGCCGGGCACGGGCCGGCCAAAGAAGCGGCGCAAATCGTCATAGCCGCCGACCCGCTCGCCGTCGATGAAGGCCTGGGGCGTGGTGGCGACATCGTACCGGCGCTTGAACGCGTCCTGCTCCTCGCGCGTGGCGAGCACGTGATCCTCGACCGCATAGCCCCTGGCGTGGAGCAGGTGCCTGGCCTTGAGGCCGAAGGGGCAGATGTGGCTGGGCGTCGCCATGCGATACAGCACCGCGCGTGGCCTGCTGGTGGATGGGTGACGGGCGACGGTGGCCATGGCTGGATTCCCCGGCGGCGAAACGGTTACCCGCCGCTCTGACCGGCCCCACATACCCGCCGTACCATGGTACGGAGTCAAGCGGTGGCGATGACGATCGGGATGCTCGCCCGCGACGGGGGCGTCGGGGTGGAAACGGTGCGCTACTATCAGCGCCGCGGGCTGTTGCCCGAACCGCCTCGCCCCGCCGGATCGGGACCGACCGGCGGCACCCGCCGCTACGACGCCGACGCGCTCCGCCGGCTGCGCTTCATCCGCTCCGCCCAGGCGGCGGGGTTCACGCTCGACGAGATCGGCGAACTGCTCGAACTCGACGCGCAGGACGACCGCCCCCGCGCCCGCGCAATCGCCCGCGAGCGACTGGCGGCACTCGACGCGCGGATCGCGGAGCTGGAAGCGGCGCGGGGGTGGTTGCGGCGGCTGGAGGGCGAATGCGCCGGCGGGGCGGCGGGGCCGTGCCCGATCCTGGCGGCGTTCGAGGGGTGAAGGGGTAGCACGCGAAGGACCTGATGCTTTCGCGTGAAGCCGCAGGCGGGCCGACGGCGAAGCCGCCGGCTGGACGTCGAACGGGTTCGGCTGCGCCGACCCGCCGGCCGAGCCGGGCACTGCGCAGCCCGCTCTGGCGGGCGCGCATCGGCGGCGTCGTGGCGCCGCCTGCGCCCGGCCTGCCCCGGCGAAGGCCGGGGTCAGTACATGTGCTGCCCGCCGTTGATGCTCAGCGTCGATCCGGTCACGAACCCGCCCTCGTCCGCACACAGGAACGCCACCCCGCGCGCGATCTCGCTTGCCTGGCCCAGGCGGCCGGCGGGAATCTTCGCCACGATCTTCTCGAGCACGTCGGCCGGCACCGCCGCCACCATGTCGGTGTCGATATAGCCCGGCGCGATCGCGTTCACCGTGACGCCGAAGCGCGCGCCCTCCTGTGCCAGCGCCTTGGTGAAGCCGTGGATGCCCGACTTGGCGGCGGCATAGTTGACCTGGCCATATTGCCCCGCCTGCCCGTTGATCGAGCCGATGTTGACGATGCGTCCCCATTTGCGGTCGCGCATCCCCGGAAACACCGCCTTGGCCATGTTGAAACACCCGCCCAGATTGGTGTCGATCACCGCCTTCCACGCCTCGTAGGTCAGCTTCAGGATGGTGCCGTCGCGGGTGATGCCGGCATTGTTGACCAGCACGTCCACCGGCCCCAGCGCGTCGGCCACCTCCGCGCACCCCGCCAGGCATGCCTCGTGATCGGCGACGTCCCATTTGAACGCCCTGATCCCGGTCCGCTCGGTGAACTCCGCGGCGCGCGCGTCGTTGCCGGCATAGTTGGCCGCGACCGTCATCCCCGCGTCCTGCAACGCGACGCTGATCGCCTCGCCGATGCCGCGCGTTCCGCCCGTGACGATTGCCACCCGTGCCATCCTGATCCTCTCCGCTGCTTGTTGCGTCCGACGCTACGGAACGGGCACCCAGCCTGCAAGCTCCCGCGCCAGGATGCTGCGCAACATTTCGATACCGGCAGGCTCGGCGTTGAGGCAGGGCAGATAGGCGAAGTCGGTGCCCCCCGCCGCCTCGAACGTCTCGCGCCCGCGAATCGCCAGCTCCTCCAGCGTCTCGACGCAATCGGCGGAGAAGCCGGGGGCGAGCACCGCCACTTTCCCGATCCCGCGCGCCGGCATCCCTGCGAGCACGACGTCGGTCGCGGGTTCGAGCCACTTGGCCCGCCCGAAGCGCGACTGGAAGGCGAGCACCAGCTTCCGACCCCCGAGCGTGTCCTTCATGGCCTCGGACAGGAGCCGCGAGGTCTTGGCGCAGTGGCAGTGATACGGATCGCCGAGCTCCAGCGTCCGCTGCGGCATCCCGTGAAAGCTGGTCATGATCGCGTCGGGTTCGAACGGCAGCGTGGCGAGCGAGGCTTCCACCGTGGTCTTGAGCGCGTCGATATAGGCGGGGTCGTCATGATAGGGCGGCAACGTCCGGATCGCGGGTTGCCAGCGCATGGTGGCGAGGTGCGCGAACGCCTTGTCGTTCGCCGTCGCGGTCGTCGCTGCGCAATATTGCGGGTAGAGCGGGGCGATCAGGATGCGCTCGCAGCCGGCATCCTTCATTGCCTGCAACCGCTCGCCGATCGCCGGGCGGCCATAGCGCATCGCCCAGTCGACCAGCACGCCCGCCCCGAACGCGTCCTTGAGCGCGAGCGCCTGCGCCTTGGTGATCGCGGCGAGCGGCGAGCCGTCGGCGGTCCACACCTGCGAATAGGCGTGGGCCGACTTCTTGGGCCGGGTGGTCAGCACCGCGCCGCGCAGGATCGGCTGCCACACGATCTGCGGGATCTCGACCACGCGCCGGTCGGACAGGAACTCCTTGAGGTAGCGGCGCACCGCGCGCGGTTCCGCGGCATCGGGGGTGCCGAGGTTGGTGAGAAGGACGCCCACCTTGCGGGCGGGGATCGGCGGATGGTCTGTGGGGGTCATCGTGCCCGCCCTAACGCGCTGCCCGGCATTTGGTCACGCCCGCACCAGCGGCAGCGTCCGCAGCCGTCGCCCGCTCGCCGCCCACAGCGCGTTCGCCACCGCCGGTGCGACCGGAGGCACCGCGATCTCGCCCACCCCGCCGGGCGGCTCGTCGCTGCGGATCAGCTCCACCGCGATGTCGGGCGTGTCGCGCAATCGCGGCAACCGGAGCCCGCCGATCCCCACCGCGGTCGGCAGCCCGCGCGCATGGGCGGTCGCGGCGCCCAGCGCGTGAGCCAGCCCGAACACCAGCCCGCCCTCGACCTGCTGGCGGACGATGTCGGGGTGGAGCATCCGGCCGCAGTCCACCGCCGCGACCAGCCGGTCCACCACCGGGCGACCGCCGTCGAAATGCGCGTCCGCCAGTACCGCAACATGGCTGCCGCGAAAGCTGTGGCAGGCGATTCCCTGCCCCGATCCGGGCACCCCGCCCTCCCACCCGCCCAGCGACGCGGCGGTGGACAGGCATTGCGCGAGGCGCGGGTTGCCGCCCAGCATCCCGATCCGGAACGACACCGGCTCGTTGCCGCCGGCATGGGCCAGTTCGTCGAGGAAGGATTCGGTGAAGAAACAGGTATAGCCATGCGCCCCCCCGCGCAGGTGCCCGGTATCGAGCGGCAGCTCCGCCGGGCAGTGCCGCACCGCCACCGCGGGCAGCCGGTATGGCGGCAGCGCGCCGGCCACTGCATAGTCGTCGCCCCGCGTCGCGGCCAGCGCCAGCCCGGTACCGGCCCCGCCGACCAGCCGGGCGGCGAGCGCCCGGCCCGTCGCGGGCGCCGCGATCCGGGTCTGCCAGCCCAGGATGCCGCCATTCGCCGCCAGCCGCGCGGTCAGCCGCGCACGCGCGGGCGGGCGCACCCGGTCAGCGCGGGTCGCCTCGTCGCGCGACCAGACCAGGCTGACCGGGCGCCTGAGCCTGGCCGCGATCACCGCCGCCTGCGCCGCGACCTCCGCCTCCAGCGCCTCGCCGAAGCCGCCGCCGACCGGCATCGGGTGGACCGTCACCGCGCCCGCATCGATCCCCAGTGCCGCCGCGGCGGTCCGCGCCGCATGGGTCGGCGCCTGGGTCGCGCACCACAGTTCCAGCCGGCCCTCGCGGAACCAGGCGGTGGCGGACGGGGTCTCGATCGCGGCATGGACGCCCGGTGCGACCCGGTATTCGGCGGTGAGCGCACGCCCCCCCGCAAGCAGCGCGGGCACCCCCTCCTGCCCCGCGACCAGCACGCCGTCGTCGCGCAGCGCCGCGGCCAGCGCCCGGTCGATCCCTTCGTCGTCGAGCACGGGGCCGCGCGTCGCGAAGCGCGGGTGGGCCGCGTCGAGCGCGCGCTCGGCCGCCCAGCGGGTGGTCGCCGCCGCCGCGACCCAGCGCTCCGCGGTGACCACCGCGATGCAGCCGCGCACCCGGTCGGCGGCGGCGGTGTCCGCGGACAGCAGCCGCGATCCCGCCGGCCCGGTGCGGACGGCGGCGTGGACCATGTCGGCAAGCCGGACGTCGCCCGCGAACTGCGCCGATCCGTCGACCTTGGCGGGCGCGTCGATCCGCGGCACCGACTGGCCCGCGAGCCGGCCCGCGCCATGGCTGCCCAGCGCCACCGCCCCCGGCAGCGGCTCGTGAGCCGCGGCGGCGGCCAGTTCGGCAAAGCGCAGCCGCCGCGCGCCCTCGACCACGAACCCCGCCTCCACCCGGCAGGCTTCCGCCGCCACCTCCCACCGCCGTGCCGCCGCCGCGATCAGCAGCATCCGTGCCGCCGCGCCCGCCCGCCGGCACGGGTCCTCGAACTGCCGGAACGAGGTCGATCCCGCGGTCAGCGTCACGATCCCCGCGCGCGCGATCCGCTCGACGGCGGCATCGGGCAGGCGTCGGTACGCGCCCTCGAACAGCTCGTGCAGCGCCAGCGGATTGGCGTACAGCGGGTTGGGCGGCGCGGGCTCGACGCCGACGGTGCGCCAGTCCGCGCCCAGCTCGTCGGCCACCGCCTGGGGCAGCGTGGTGTGGACGCCCTGGCCGTGCTCGACCTGGGGCACCGCGACGGTGACATGGCCGTCGCTGCCGATCTTGAGCCAGCCGCCGAACAGCGTCTCGCCCGGATTGGCGACGAGGTTGGGCGGATAGTCGCGCGGCCACAGCCCCCACGCGACCACCAGCCCCACACCCATTCCGCCGCCGACCAGCAGCGTCCGCCTGTCGATCGTCGCCATGGCTGCGGCCCTAGGCGGTCGACGGGGGAGCGGCAACGGCCGGGCGCTCGATTGCGGGGCGGTGGCGATCGTGCCAGTCTGCGCCCGTCCTATCGCCGGAGACGATCATGGCCCTGCACTGCCGCACCCCCAACCGGCTTGCGCTGACCGGCGCGTTCATCGCGATCGCCGCGGGGTGCTTGGTCGTGTTCGGCGGGCTCCGCTAGCGTGTGATCCGGCCGGCTTGAACTCCCGCCTCCCCCCGGCGAGGGCCGGCCCGGTCGGGGATCGTCTCGGCTCGGATGAAGCGGAACGCAGGACGTCGCCCTACCCCGTTGATGCCACGCGAAGCCGAAGTACGAACTTCCCTGCGGATCGTTCGTCGCGTGCCCTTCGACGGCGCTCAGGGCGAACGGCGGCAGGTCATGTCCGACGCCCGCCGCCGCTCCGCGTCAGGGCCGGAGTGCCGGGTCGGGATCGGGATGCTGCCCCCGGCCGCCCTCCGCCGCGGCAAGCGCGCGGTACCGGGTCCGGATCGCGACCTTGTCGATCTTCTCCGTTCCCAGTCGCGGCAGCGCCACCGCGGACAGCCACAGGCGCGCGGGCACCTTGAACGCCGCCAGATGCCCGTGGAGGAACGCGGCGAGCCCCTCGGCATCGACGGCGGCACCGTCGCGCAGGTGGACGGCGGCGGCGGGCACCTCCCCCAGCCTGTCGTCGGCCAGCCCGAACACCGCGGCTTCGGCGACCTCGGGATGCTCGTACAGCGCCGCCTCGACCTCCTGGCAGCTGATGTTCTCGCCGCCGCGGATGATGATGTCCTTGCTGCGGTCGACGATGAACAGATAGCCGTCCTCGTCGAGATAGCCGATGTCGCCGGTGCGGAAGAAGCCGTCGGCGGTGAACGCCGCGGCGGTCGCCTCCGGGTCGTTCCAGTATCCGACGATGTTGGCGATCGATCGGATCGCGACCTCGCCGCGCCCGCCCTGCGGCACTCCCCGGCCCGCATCGTCGAGGATCGCGAGTTCGACCAGCGGCTCGGACGCGCGCCCGGCCGAACTCGGCTTGGCGAGGTAGTTGGTCCGCCAGTTGCCCGTGCCGACCGCGTTGGTCTCGGTCAGGCCATAGCCGATCAGCGGCGCGCCCCCCTTCCCCTCGGCGCCCCCCATCTCATCATGGATGCGGCGGACATGCTCGGCCGGGCGGGGCGCGCCGCCGGCCGCGAAGTCGGTGACGCTCGACAGGTCGTGGCGCGCGCGATCGGGATGGG
>Ga0325401_1004503_pt1 | contig 13150 bp, 11 predicted proteins | sample PopdelMetagenome_FD_205666 | JGI IMG/M metagenome (GOLD analysis project Ga0325401, IMG submission 205666) | Populus deltoides microbial communities from Bellville, Georgia, United States - Xylem-PdKOR-R2 | ecosystem: Host-associated > Plants > Phyllosphere > Stem > Wood/Secondary xylem | place...
CCAACTTCTGGATGCGCTGAACTCATGAGCCACTTCGAGAGGGACCAGAACGGCGACGCGCTCGAGGCGAGTCAGGAACGACTGTTCTTAATCACGTCGCGTCTCAACCGACTGGGATTGATGTCCCTTTTTGCCACCGTTACAAACGTCGTAATGACGGTACTATCCCTAACGTCGATACCATACATGCGCGATGATTTCGAGTTGCAAGATCTGGTGGGGCCATTAGTCTTTCTTGACGCTCTGGTCGCCCTGACGGCCGTTGTGCTATTGACCCTGTTCGATGTTCTTCGTCGCCGCGGAGACACCGTCTACGAGGCACTAAGCGATGAGGTTGAGCACCTGCTGTCGCGCCGCAGCGCCTCGGGCCAACCGACATCGTTCCGCGTGCCCCTGTACCTCAGACTGACGATGCGCGGTTATGCGAGTGCAACTCAACTTCCGCTAGTGCCCGGTCGCTCCGGCCCAGCCGTCTTGGCTGGCTTGAACCTGCTGCTGCTGTTGCTGGTGCCGGCGACGTCGTTCTGATCCACAACCTGAACCTGCCCGCTGTTCAGAGGCTTCGACTCCCCACTCGACGCTGCTCGCGTCCGGACTGCGAGCGGAGCGAGGGGCGGTTGTATCAGGACTCGCCGTCGCACTATCCCTCACTAGGGGAGGCATCACGCGACCCCACGAATGTTGGCGGTCCGGCGGAACCGGACTGTCCGACCTTCACTACTGGTCAACGGCCAAGGGAGGCATCAACCAGCCCAGGCATTCAATTGATCTCCCCTCTCGAAAGGCGTGCTCGGGAACTGGCTCTCGCGGATCAGCTGTCCGCGTCTTCGTCGACATATCAGTCGGGGCGAGCCACTCGATCGCGGCGCGACACGCCGGGACCAGCTAAGCCGGGCACTACGGTCGAAAGATGAACCGTCGCCTCTCCGCGAGCGCAGTCATGACGGCTTCTGCGCTGATCGCGGGTTCGGCGGTACTGCTGGCAGACGTCCCAGCCGCCCACGCCGACACCAGGTCGGTCACGCTCGTCGCACCGGGGACCGTTGTGTACGGATCGCCGACGTTCAATGCCGTGGCGGGCGACGCCGTCATCTTCTCGAGCAGCGAGGCCCTGACGGCGGACGATCTCGACACCGATGTCGACATATATCGGCGAGACGGCGACACGATCCGGCTCATGACGCCGGGGACGGATCGGACCGTGGTCTTCGAGGCGGTGTCGATGGACGGGTCGACGCTGGTCGTGAGCACAGACGAGGCGTTCAGTCCTGCAGACACTGACAACGACACGGACATGTACCGGCTGACCGGCACGACGTGGACGCCGCTGACACCTATGGGGTCCGGCCGGCTCGCGCCGATCCGGCTCGAGGCGGCGTCCGCCGACGGGCGCCGCGTCGTCCTGTCGAGCAACGCAGATCTGACGGGTGACGTCATCAGCAGTGGAGGCGACGACGACCTCTACCTCTCCGACGGCACGATTCGGCTCCTGACGCCGGGCGCTGACGGCGATAACAGGTACGTCGGGTCGTCGAGCGATCTCAGCAGGGTCTTCTTCACGACTTCCAGCCAGGTCGTGCCCGCTGACGGCAACAACTACTCCGACATCTATGTCAGCGCCGCGGGCACGGTCAGCCTGGTCTCCGACGGGGTCGGTGACGGTGACGAGTTCGTCGGCTCGTCCACGGACGGGACCCGCGCTTACACGATCTCGCGCGACCCGCACCCCGAGCTTGGGGACGACACCAGGATCGTCTCGCCCGATGTGTTCGTCAGGGCGGGAACGGGACCTCTGCAGCTGGTGTCCGTCGGCGCCCAGGACTCGGTGCGGTTCGGCGGGACCTCCGCGGATGGCACCGTCGCCTACTTCACCACGATGACCTCCCTGGTGGCGTCGGACACCAATTCGGCGACCGACGTCTACCGCCGAGGCGCAGATGGGCAGCTGGACGTCATGACGGGAGGCGCCAGCTGGTCGGGCACCTCCGTCCCCAAGAGCGTGTCCGCAGACGGGTCGACCCTCGTCGTCCTGACGAACAACGACTACCCGTCGGTGGGCGACCAGGACCATGCCGACGACCTCTACCGCGTGACCTGGCCCGACGTCGGCACCAAGAAGCTGCTCAGTGGGTCGGGTGAGCGCCCCGTGGAGTTCGAGGCGACGAGCCCGTCCACCAACGACGGCCGCGTCTTCTTCTCCACCGCGGACGCACTCGCGACAACTGAGTCCGACGGGACGCCGGACATCTACGTCAACGAGAACGGCGGGGTCGCGCTCGTCTCCGACGGCACCCGACCGGAGCGGGCCTACTTCCTCGGTGCCTCACCCGACGGCACGAGCGCCTACTACGAGACCTTCGCGCAAATCGTCGCCGCCGACACGGACGACCTCCTCGACATCTACCGCTCGACCTCCACCGGCCGCGCCACGCCGACGAGCCCACCCGCCACCCCGACGTCGCCAAGCTCCTCGTCGTCGGTCCCCACGTCGCCCGTCAGCACGTCTGCCCCTACCGTGGGCGCTCCGTCGACACCAGCGCCTGCGATAGACACGACGGCGCCGACCGGCGCAGTCACAGGGCCCAGCACCCAGCGGGCCGCGCGCTCTCTCAGATTGGTGCTCAGCTGCGGCACCACGGAGGCGTGCACGTTCTCCGGGACCGCGCGAGTTGTCGTCAAGGACCCGAAGGACGGCGCTACCCGCCGATCGTCCGCGCTGCCTGTCACTACCGTGGCTGCCGGTGCTCAGACAACGGTGAAGCTCAAGCTCCCGAGGAAGCTCCGCGCGGCAGTCCGGACTGCTCGCTCGCACGGCGGCGATGCCCGTGCGTCGTTCGAGATCTCCGTCGCTGACAGTGCAGGAAACGTCCGAGCCCCGACCTTCCGGATCACGCTCCGGTGAGCCGGCGGGTCCTCAGCGGGCGTCCTCCGTCGCGACGGTGAGGTACGCCGGCGGGACCGCGTCGGTGAGCCAGACCCCGTTCGAGCTCCGCCAGAACTCGTGGCCCTCCGCGCTCATGGCGGCTGCGTCGACCCGCAGCACGACGTGATCGCCGCGGCGTGAGCCGACCCGGTGCGCCGTCTCCTCGTCGGCTGACAGGTGGACGTGATGGCGCCGACGGCGTTCGAGCCCCTCACGCAGGATCAAGTCGACGTTGCGAACAGGTGTGCCGTGGAAAAGCACTGCCGGTGGCACCGCGGGCGCCAAGCCGAGGTCCACGTCGACGCTGTGGCCCTGGCGGGCACGGATGCGGTCAGCCTCGACGTCCCACTCGAAGCGCTGTTTGTCGCTCTCCTCGACGACGCGAGCCAGGTCCGAGCGGGACACCGTGGTGCCGTGGGCTGCCAATGCGTCCAGGAGCACGCTGACGTCGACCCATCCTTCATGGTCGAGCTCGATACCGACGGAACTGGGCTCGTGACGGAGCACCAGCGACAGCCGCTTCGAGGTTCGGATGTCGTCGCGTACCTGGTTCACAGCTGCCGCCTCCAGTGAAACCTGCGCATGTGCCGACCACCGCACCTCGCGCGCTCCATCATCCAGCAAGCTCTCTTAGGCGCCTGAGCGTTCGGCGGTCGATCCGGACCACTCCGACCTCCTTGTGCCGAGAGAAGACAGGCCCGCGATTCGCCAGTTCCAGCGCCGCACGCGCCGAACGTCGTGCTTGGTCCGTCTCACCTGTCAGCTCGGACAACCGGACCAGGACCAGGTGCCAGCGGAAGAGCACGTCGGGAAACTGGACCATGCCTCGACTGATGAAGGACTCGAGCAGACCGAGGGCTTCCTCGACGTCCTCCTCGCGCCCGCGCTCGGCCAGGAGCTCCGCGAGCGCGATCTCAACCGTGTACGACGTTCCCTTGAGCGTCGGGAACTCGGTCAGGAGTCTGCGGTAGAACGCCTCGGCAGCCGCAGGATCGTCGTTCGCGTACGAAGCACCCAGATGCTCAAGAGCCGTTGCTCGGTCGCCGGCCGTCCGCTCGTCGGTGCACTGGAGCACTCGCAGCCACAGGTCTCGGGCAGCGTCGACCTCGCCCGCCTCGGCCAGCGCAAGGCCCTTGATCCTCAGGTACTGGGCGCGGTTGTACGGCCGGGCACGGCGCAACCGAGCCTCGAAACCCTCGCGTGCAGCCTCGGACCACTCAGCGGAGCGAAACCAGTCGTCGGCCACCCGCGAACTGTGTCAGGTCCTCGGGTTCACCGACCAGAGAGGACGATCCCTTCAGGACACGCAGCCTGATTCAACACTCGACTGCTCGCGCAGCAGCGCCAGGAGGCGAGACCGCTCTTCAGGTGTCTCCTTCGTCGCCTCGTCCCGGTGCGTCTCCCGGGCCCTCCGGTCCTGCCACAGCAGCCCCGACGACCGAGCCGGCTCATCAGCGGCGGCGAGCCACACGATGGTGTCGGCGCCCTGGGCGGGGGTGCGCAGGACGTCCTCGAACTTCGCAGCGAAGTCGGGGATCGAGTCGTAGACGCCGGGGGTGGCGGCCCAGCCGGGATGCATGGAGTGGAAGACGACGCCGGAGTCGCGGTGCTGCTCGGCGCGCAGCTCGGTGAGGATCACCTGGCCGCGCTTGGTGCGGGAGTAGACCGCGCGGCCGTCGTACTCCTGCTCCAGCGTCTGGTGGTCGACGACGTCGATGCGCTGGGAGTACATCCCGCCCGAGGTCACCTCGATGACCCGTGCCGGGGCGCTCGCGACGAGGCGGTCCATCAGCAGCTCGGTGAGCAGGTAGGGGCCGAGGAGGTTGGTCGCCCAGACCTTCTCGAAGCCGTCCTCGGTGGTGAGGTGCTCGTGGATGAGGATGCCTGCGTTGTTGACCAGCACGTGGATCTCGTCGAGGCGTTCGAGCAGCTCGACCGCGGCGGCGCGCACCGAGGCGAGCGAGCCGAGGTCGCACTGCACCCACGCCTTCACCGGGCGGCCGGTGCGCGACTCGATCTCGGCAGCGACGCGCTCGAGCTTGGCCGCGTCGCGCGACACGAGGACGACGTGGGCCCCGTGGGTGACGAGGCGTTCGGCGGCGGCCAGGCCGAGGCCGGCGGTCGCGCCGGTGACGACGACGGTGCGGCCGGCGACGTGGTCCAGGTCGGCGTTGTCCCAGGTGGGCTCGCGCATCTCGTAGCCCAGCCGGCTCCAGCCGACGGTGTCCTTGCGGGCGGCCTCGGCGTCGACCGCGTCGGCGTCGAGGGTGGGGTCGAGGGCGGTCATGGGTGGCTCCTCACCAGGCGGGGGTCACGGCGGGCCGCAGCGCGACCCCCGGGTCGGCGGCGACGACGTGCGGGATCGCGTTGACCACCGAGGCGCCGACGGCGTAGGGCTCCGCCGGCATCCGGGTGGTGTCGTCGGGGTGCTTCTCGAGCTCGAGGTGGACCCGTACGCCGGGGTGGCCGGTCACGTGCACCGTCCACAGCGGCGGCTCGGGGTCGTCGAGGTGGCTCGTCTCGACGTACCAGTGGATCGACAGCGTGATGCGGCGCGTGCCCGCGGCCACGCCGTGCCAGCGCCAGTTGAGGTGGCTGACCGTGCCCGCGGCGACCGTGCCCGCGCGCAGCTCGACGTCCTCCGGAGCGGCGTGCAGCAGGTGGTCGGGCTCGATGGTGTCGAGCTCGATGCTGAGCCGCTCGGCGAGCGCCGCGACCACCTCGGAGAACATCCCGTCCAGCGCGGCCGCGGCCGGCGGCGGGGCGCTCGGGTCGGCGCCGAAGCCCAGCGCGCCGAAGAGGTACGCCGGGTCGCGGATCGCGCGGCTGTCGGCGTGCTCGACGAGCTCGACGTGGTCGACCCGGTTGGTCAGCCCGCTGACGACCACGGCGAGCTGCTCGCCGAGGAACCCGGGGTTGAGCCCCGCCCCCATCAGCGTCGCGCCGCCGCGCTCCCCGGCGGCCCGCAGCGCGTCGAGGCGCTCGCCGACGTGCCACGCGGGGTCGCTGTAGCCGTTGAGCGAGAGCACGTTGACCCCCGCCTCCAGCAGCCGCAGGACCTCCGGGTCGTGGCTGCCGTAGGGCCCGATCCGCCCGGCGTGCACCACCACGTCGGGGCGCAACGCCACGATCTCGTCGACGGAGTCGGTCGACAGCACGCCGATCGCCTCGCGCCCGGCGAGCTCGCCGACGTCGCGGCCGGCCTTGGCGGCGCTGTAGACGTAGCAGCCGACCACCTCGACCCCCGGGTGGTCGAGCATACTGCGCAGGCAGGCGGTGCCCATGGCACCGGTGGCCCACTGGACGGCGCGGAACGCCATGGTCCTCCTCGGTTCGACGTACGACGGGGCAGGGCGTCAGCCCGGCAGGCCCTCGATCACCACGGCCATCGCGACGCCGAGCGCGGCGGGGATGACGAGCAGCCCCCACCCGCCGCCGTTGCGCTGGAGCAGCTCGGTGGCGTGGGCGAGCAGGATGCCGCCGCTGGCGCCGAGCGGGTGGCCGAGCGCGACGGCGCCGCCCTGGGCGTTGACGATGTCGTCGGGCAGTCCGAGCTCGCGCTGCAGCAGCAGCGGGGAGACGGAGAACGACTCGTTGAGCTCGGCGACTGCGAGGTCCTCGACACCGATGCCGGCGCGCTGCAGCGTCGTACGCGCGGCCTCGATGGTGCCGTCGAGCCCGGGCGAGCGGACGGCGGTGTGGGCCCACGCGGCGACCCGCGCGAGCGGAGCGCGGCCGAGCAGCTCGCCCGCGGCGAGCGAGCCGATGACCGCAGCGGAGGCCCCGTCGCACATCTGCGGCGCGGTGGCCACGGTGTGCAGCCCCTCGGGCGGACGGGTCGTGCCCGGGCCAGTCATTCCAGCAAAGCGCGCCTCGACGCGTGCCCACAGCGGGTCGTCGCCGAAGAGCGCCGGCATCGCAGCCAGCCCCTCGAGCGTGGTGTCGGGGCGCGCGCCCTCGTCGGCCTTGAGCAGCACCTCGCCGTCGACCTCGACCGGCACGACGCAGTCCCACTGCGCCTCGGCGGCGCGGGTGTGCGAGCGCACCGCGAAGGCGTCGAGGTCGGTGCGCGAGAAGCCGTGCTTGTGCGCGGTGAGGTCGGCGGAGACGCCGATCGTGACGAACCCGGTCGCGTCGCCCAGGTCGGCGTCGAGCGCGAACGCCGGCTTGTCGCTCAGCATCGGCACCCGCGACATCGACTCGGCGCCGCCGACGACGACCATCTCGGCCATCCCCGAGCGCACCTGCGCGGCGCCGCCGGCCAGGGCGTCGAGCCCCGAGCAGCACATCCGCGACACGACCCCGGCGGGCACCTCGTCGGGCCACCCGGCCCGCATGACCGCGACCCGGGCGAGGTCGCCGGCCTGCTCGCCGACGGTGGTGCTGACGCCCATCACGACGTCGTCGACGGCCTCGGCCGGCACCCCGCGCGCCGACAGCTCGCGCAGCAGCCCCGCCAGCAGGTCGTACGCCGGCACCCCGGCGAGCGTCCCGCCGTCGCGGCGCACGCGCGCGCGGGGCGTGCGGATCGCGTCGTAGACGTAGGCCTCAGACATCGGCGTTCTCCTTGTCATCAGTGGTGGCGGCGGACTCCGCGCGCAGCCGCTCCCGCAGCTCGCGCTTGAGCACCTTGCCGACGGGGTTGCGGGGCAGGGCGTCGACGACCTCGAGCCGCTCGGGCAGCTTGTAGGAGGCGATCTTGAGCGAGCGCAGGTGCGCGACCAGCTCGTCGAGGGTCAGCGACGAGCCCGGGCGGACGACGACGACCGCCGCCACCCGCTCCCCCAGCACCTCGTCGGGCTGGCCGACGACGCTCGCCTCGAGCACCGCCGGGTGCTCGGTGATGAGCCCCTCGAGCTCGGCGGGCGCGATGTTCATGCCGCCGCGGATGACGAGGTCCTTGGCGCGGTCGACGTGGTGGAGGTACTCCCTCCGCTCGCCGGCGATCTCGAAGATGTCGCCGGTGCGCAGGAACCCCTCGGCGTCGAGCGGGTCACCGAGCTCGTCGCCGTGGACGTAACCGGCGAACAGCTGCGGCCCCCAGATGTGCAGCTCGCCGGGGCGGCCGGGCTCCTCGATCGTCTCGCCGGTGGCGAGGTCGACGAGCTTGAGGCGGTACCACTCCGAGACCCGCGACGACCACGTGACGCCGGGGGTGCCGTAGCGCGGGAAGTACTGCGCGCGCCGGTCGGGGTCGGGAAAGTCCTCGACGCTCGACATCAGCCCCATGCCCTCGTTGGAGCCGAAGAAGTTGATGATCCCGATGCCGTGGCGCTCCTGCCAGCCGCGCACCATCGCGGGCTGCAGCGGCGCCGAGCCCGACCCCATCCGCGTGATCGTCGACAGGTCGATGCGCGCCAGCGTCGCCTCGTCGTGCAGCAGTCCCCACAGCAGCGCGGGCGGCGCCACCGTGTAGGTCACGCCCTCGCGCGCGATCTGGCCGAAGAACGTCGGCCCGTCGAACGGGTGGTGCTGCACCAGCACGCAGCCGACCCGCAGCCACGGCAGGAACATCCCGTTGATGCCCGCCATGTTGATCATCGGGAACGGGTTGAGCATCACGTCGTCGGCCACCAGCCGCGGCGCGTCGATCGTCGACCAGGCAAAGGAGAGCCAGTCGTAGTGCGCGCGCTTGACGCCCTTCGGCCTGCTCTCGGTGCCGGAGGTCCAGCAGACGGTGACCAGGTCGTTGGGGTCCACCGGGTGGGCGGCGCGGTGCTCCTCGACCGCGCGGCAGTCGTCGGCCGTGGCCGGGCCGGGCACGAGGTGCTGCACCATTCCGTCGAGCAGGTCCGCCCCCAGACCGGACCCGCTCGCCTCCTCGGCCCCACCGAGCGTGATCACGCGGCGTACGGACGGCAGGCGGTCGAGCAGGTCGACCGCGGCCGCGGCGGGGCTGCGGTCGCCGAAGTGCTGGCAGGTCACGAACACGTCGAAGTCGGCGGTGGTGGCCATGGTCTCGAGCTCGTGCTCGCGGTACTGCATGGCCAGCGGCGAGACGCCCGCGCCGATCGTCCAGGCGGCGAGGTAGAGCTCCGCGAGCTCGATGGTGTTGGGCAGCTGCACGCCGACCAGGTCGCCGGCGCCGACGCCGAGCTCGAGCAGCCGCGCGGCGAGGTGGGTGACCTCGGAGTCGACCTCGGTCCAGGTGAGCCGGCGCGGCTCGGAGCCGAGCAGGTCGACGCGGTTGGCCGGGTCGACGATCGCGAGGGCGTCGCCGCGCTCGCGGGCCGTCTCGCGGAACACCGCGTCGATGGTCTCGTCGGTCCACCAGCCGCGCTCGAGAAAGTCCTCGACGCGCTCGCGCGGGTGCAGGTCGTGACGCTCGCTCCCCATCGGGCCCTCCTCGTCAGTCCGCCCGTCCGGTGTGCCGCACGTTACTGCAACAAACAGAGCGACCTCAAGGATCCGTGGCATGCTCGCCCGGTGACGACGGGTCAGCGCGGTGGTGTGGACACCGACACCACGCCGCTCGAGCCCGACGGGGCCAACGCGCTCGCCCGCGCGATCGGCGTCCTCGGCGACGAGTGGACGCTGCTGATCCTGCGCCAGGCGATGGCCGGCACGACGCGGTACGTCGACTTCGCGGCCGCGCTGCCCATCTCCAACGCCGTGCTCACCCGGCGCCTCGAGACCCTCGTGGCCGAGCGGCTCGTCGAGCGCAGCGTCTACCAGGAGCGGCCGGTGCGCGCGGAGTACGTCCTCACCCGCCGCGGGCGCGGTGTGTGGCCGGTGCTCGTCGCGATGTGGGGCTGGGAGCGCGCCTGGGTGCCCGAGCACGTCTACGCCACGCCCCCGATCCCCCACCGGCAGTGCGGGCGCGAGACGACCCCGCTCTTCTGCTGCGCGGCCTGCGGCGAGCCCGCCCCGGCGACCTCGATGCGCACCGGGTGGGGGCCGAGCGGGGGGTGGCGGCGTTCGGTGCCCGAGGTGCGCACCCGACGGCGCCCCGGCTCGCGGGCCGGTCGCGCCGAGACCCCGACGCTCTACCCCGACACGATGGCGGTCTTCGGCAACCGCTGGTCGGCGGCGGTCGTGGGCGCGGCGTTCCGCGGCGTACGCCGGTTCTCGGAGTTCCAGGACCTCCTCGGCGCGCCGCCGAGCCTGCTCACCGAGCGGCTCGCGTCGCTGACCGAGCGCGGCATCCTGCGCCAGGTCGAGGTCGCGGCGCACCGGGTGGAGTACCGCCTCACCCGCAAGGGCCTCGACTTCTTCCCCGTCGTCGCGCTCGCGCTGCAGTGGGCCGAGCAGTGGTACACCGCCACCGACGGCCCGGTCATGGCGTGGACCCACGCCTGCGGTGCGGCGTTCGACGGGGTGCTGACCTGCGACCACTGCCGGGTGCCGCTGCAGCCCCGCGACATCGTGCTGGAGTCACCGTGACCGCTTCCCGCTTCCTGCAGCTCGGCGGGGGCGACCCCGACCGGCTCGCCGTCGTCGTCTCCGACACCGGCGACTCGCTGACCTACCGCGAGCTCGAGGACGGCTCGGCCCGCCTCGCCCGGCTCTGGTGGGCCGCCGGGCTGCGGCCCGGTGACCACGTGGCGCTGATGATGGGCAACCACGTGCGGTTCATGGAGGTCTACTGGGCCGCGATGCGCTCGGGGCTGCGCTTCACGACGGCCAACACCTTCCTCACCCCGCGCGAGGTCGAGCACGTCCTGCGCGACAGCGGTGCCACCGCGCTCGTCGTCGACGCGTCCGTCGGGTCGCGCGCCGAGGAGATCGCCCGCGAGCCGTGGGCTCCGCCGCTGCGGCTCGCCGTCGGCGGGCCGCTGGCCGGCTTCGAGTCCTACGAGGACGCCGTCGCCGCCCACCCGCCGACCCCGCTCGACGACCAGCCCATGGGCGTGCGGGTGCTCTACAGCTCCGGCAGCACCGGGCTGCCCAAGGCGATCGAGCGCTCCCTGCCCGGCACCGACGTGTCCGTCGGCGCGCAGCGCCAGGCCGACTACCTCGCGCACAGCTACGGCATGACCGCCTCGTCCGCGGCGCTCAGCCCGGCGCCGCTGCACCACGCGGCGCCCCTGTCGTTCGCCGGCGGCACCCTGGCCCTCGGCGCCACGCTCGTCCTCTCGACGCGCTTCGACGCCGAGCGGCTGCTGGCCGATGTGTCGACGTACGCCGCGACGCACGCGCTCGTCGTGCCGACGATGTTCGTGCGGCTGCTGCGCCTGCCCGCCGAGGTGCGCGAGGCCGCCGACGTGTCGTCGCTGGAGTACGTCGTGCACGGCGCCGCGCCCTGCCCCGTCGGGGTCAAGCGGGCGATGATCGAGTGGTGGGGCCCGGTGATCTGGGAGTACTACGCCGGCACCGAGGACAACGGCTCGACCTACATCTCGTCCACGGAGTGGCTCGCCCACGAGGGCTCGGTCGGCCGGGCGGCGCCGGGGTGCGTGATCCACGTCTGCGACGCGGTCTCGGGTCTCGAGGTGGAGGCGGGGGTGGACGGGGTGGTGTGGTTCGAGCAGGTCGGAGACGGGGTGCTCGAGCCGTTCACCTACCGCGGGGCGCCCGACAAGACCTCCGGCAGCCGGCACCCGCTGCACCCGCGGTGGACCACGCTCGGCGACGTCGGCCACCTCGACGACGAGGGCTACCTCTACCTCACCGACCGCGTCGACCACCTCGTCATCTCCGGCGGCGTCAACATCTCGCCCCAGGAGACCGAGAACACCCTCGCCGAGCACCCCGCCGTCCTCGACGTCGCGGTCTTCGGCGTCCCCGACGACGAGCTCGGCCAGCGACTGGTCGCGGTGGTGCAGCCTGCGCCTGGGTCTGTGCCTGGCGAGGAACTGCGGGCGGCGCTGCTGGCGTGGGCGCGCGAGCGGCTGGCGCGCCACAAGGTCCCCCGCACCCTCGACTTCACCGACGAGCTCCCCCGCTCGGCCGCCGGCAAGATCTACAAGAAGCGGCTGCAGGCGGCGTACGGCAACAGGGGTCTCGACGACGCTCGGCGCTAGCGCGCCTCCCTGCTCGACCACCAATCCGCTGGTCGAGCAGCGAGCGCCAGCGAGCGTCGTCGAGACCACCACCGCACGAGGTCTCGACGACGCTCGGCGCTAGCGCGCCTCCCTGCTCGACCACCGGTTCGGTGGTTGAGGAAGGACGGAGTCCTGTCTCGAAACCACGCTCGGCGGACGTGGTTTCGAGACGGCCCTAGCGGGCCTCCTCAACCACCGGGGCCGACGGCCCTAGCGGGCCTCCTCAACCACCGGGACCGGCGGCCCTAGCGGGCCTCCTCAACCACCGGTGGCTCTACTCCCTCAACCACCGACCCGGGCGGCCAGCCGCTGGGCGGCCTCGACGTACTCCCGCTCCATGCGGTCGACGACGTCGGCGACGGGCTCGACGGCGCGGATGGTCTGCAGGCCCTGGCCGGCGGCCCAGATGTCCTTCCAGCGGCGCTGGGCGGACTCGCCGGAGGCGTACTCGCGCTGGGCGGGGGGCTCGGCGGTGTCGGGGTCGTAGCCGTTGGCGGCGAGGCTGGGGCGCAGCCAGGAGGCGTCGGTGCCGGTGACGGCGGAGCTCACCACGAGGTCGGCGGGGCCGTGGTCGACGACCATCTGCTTGTACGCCGCGTCGGCGGTGCTCTCGGTCGTCGCGAGGAAGCGGGTGCCGACGTAGACGAGGTCGGCACCGGCGGCGACCGCCCCTGCGACGCCGTGACCGTCGGTGATCGCGCCGCCGATGGTGACGATGCCGCCGAAGGACTCGCGCACCGCGGAGACGAACGCGAACGGCGACAGGTGGCCGGTGTGCCCGCCCGCCCCGGCCGAGACGCAGGCGAGGCCGTCGACCCCGGCGGCCACCGCCTTGTCGGCCAGCGCGAGGGTGGTGACGTCGGCGATGACGAGGCCGCCGTAGGCGTGGACCGTCTCCATCACCGGCTTGGGCGAGCCGAGCGCGGTGATGACGACCGGCGGGCGGTGCGCCGCGACGACCTCGAGGTCGTCGGCGAGGCGGGCGTTGGTGCGGTGGGTGACCAGGTTGACCGCCCAGGTGCCGCGGGCGCCCTCGACGTCGCGGGCGATGCGGCCCATCCACTCGTCGAGCTCGTCGACCGTGCGGCAGTTGGGCGCGGGGAACGAGCCCACGATGCCCGCCCGGGCCGCCGCGACCACGAGCTCGGGGCCCGAGACCAGGAACATCGGCGCGGCCACCACCGGCAGCCGCAGCGCGTCGAGCTGAGGGGTCACAGGATGCCTCCGGGAGTCACTTGCCCAC
>Ga0325401_1004504_pt1 | contig 13149 bp, 8 predicted proteins | sample PopdelMetagenome_FD_205666 | JGI IMG/M metagenome (GOLD analysis project Ga0325401, IMG submission 205666) | Populus deltoides microbial communities from Bellville, Georgia, United States - Xylem-PdKOR-R2 | ecosystem: Host-associated > Plants > Phyllosphere > Stem > Wood/Secondary xylem | place...
TTGCACACTGCAAATGCCATTTGCATATGCATATATGTAAACATTAACGCAACCGATAGCAGGTAAAGTTGAAAAAAGCAAACAAAGAGATGAGCTTTGACAAAGAAAAATGCATACCTGCTTCGCTATGTTGAGGTTCGGGTTCAGTTTAATCTGCCATATAAAAGACTAAAGATCACAGCTTTCACCAGTCCACTACATCCAATAGCTACAATTCACTGTGCTTTGAGAATCTGAAAATCAATGACGAAACCTTAGAAAATCAACAAGAGAACATTCACCAGGCACATTCTACACTGTAATTCGATCCAAATCTGAGGCAAATAACTTCACAAAGCCGCCTGTAAAGCACCGATTGACTAACTAAGAACCTTGATTACAAGCTCTCTTGCAACCAAACCCTTAAAAGCAAGACCGAAAGAACCGAGCGAGATAATAAAGTAACCACCAATAACTTACCCAGAAGCAGAAAGAACACCGTCGTCAAATTCTAGAAAGTTCTAGATTCGTCCGGAGATTTCTCTGATTGAGGAACTTTTTCGAAATCCGTTTCGGCCTTTCTGGGGGTAACGCAGGAACGCCGAGAGGGCGGGCATGGGCGTTGTCCTGCCGTGCTGCCGCTTTCAATCTTTGCCTTGTAATTATAATCCGTGATTGATGTCATATGATCCGTGTGATCAGATGACGTTTGGTAAGGTATTCGAATATTTACCTACTCACATTAGCTAAGAGCATTCACACCCTTCTCTGTATTACGACTCTCCTTTGCTATCATAGCTAGTAAGTGTAGGTATTTCCGATAGTATCCATGCTCCGTAAAAACTATCTACCGTCGCTCTGCGAATAGTTCTTGTTATATATATGCTAGCATTGTAGCACCCCTCAATTTTGTGATGAGAAAAAAGGTGTGGAGGGAAAAGAAGGTGAGGTCGTCGCATGAAAAGGAAAAGGTTGGGTTGTATCTGGATCCGGAGCTAGAGAATCCACTGGAATTGAGTCCTGATCATCTCTTTATTAGATGGTTCCGGTGTTGGAAAATCCAATCTTTAGTGAAGATTTACGAAAAATAATTCTCACTAGGATTTGGGACACTGTTGCCCAAGAAAGGTATAGTCTTTTTTATTTCTAAATTATCAATCTTTCTAGTTTTCTTACATGGGTTTTTTTTTAAGTTTAATGTAGCTGTCGGGATTAATTTGTTCACACCTCAACTAATTCTATGGACCCTAAAGTTAACAACCTTATAAGTCTTCAGTGCCATCATATGAGCAAACATAAGACTTGAACTTAAAATCAAAAAAAAGCAAATATTTTGATTCCAAACTTTTATTTTGAAATTATTTTTTTTAATGAGATTTGCATTTAGGTCTATCATATTTATATGCCTTAGTTCTCGGAAGAATTTATGGTCAAAGATATTAGAAAATTTCCCGTTGAACAACACCTTCATAGATTTTTTAATTACTTAGATAGTTGTTCTCAACATCCAATAATAAATTGCAAAGTTGTTGCATTTAAAAAAGATTGTCCATTGCAATTTTACGGTTTAATATAAACGGTATAAATTGCACCCAACCCATATTCTTCTATAAATTGGATTTTTTTCTATTAAAAATGTACACTTTCATGTATATTAGCTTAACTTCAATTTCTTTCTCGATCACAGTTGCTCAAAGTTTTTCAATGGAATCTCAAGAAGGTGGTGGCTAATTCACTAGTAGGGTCAGCCCGAATACATAATTTTCACAAGAAAATTATAGTCTAGCCTATCAAGATCCATGTTAAAATCCACTTGCGGCTAAATTGACAAAGCGATCGAGTAACTTTAAGGATGAATAAAATATTGTTCTTATAGAGACATAGATCAACACTAGTATGGATCCAATATGTAGAAATAAAAAAAAAATGCAAGGTGTATTAGAAAAGAATTCACAAAAGTTACCAAGTTCTCTAATGTATCTTTTATCAATCGGTTAACTAGTGATGAATTAGTTTTATTTATTCTATGTTCAAATTAAAAATAGAAATCAAAGACGATGTATTATTTATATAAAACTCGAATATTTAAATTCATTTAATTTATTATTATTTTAAGTAATGAATTTCAATGTGCTTTAATATTAGGTCAATAAAGTAAAAATTACATATCAAAAGATTCAAAATTAACTATTTTTATTTTAATATTGCTAAGGAAATTAAAGAGCCAACATAAATAGATAATTGTAAATTCAAAGAAGAAGTTCAAAAACATTAGAAATGCAACTCCTCCAACTTATTCTCCTTTTACGTAAAGTTCAATCAACTTATAAGAAGATGATGTTGTATTTGATGATGGTGGTAGCATGGAGAGATCGATAGGTAGAAAAGAGACAAAAAAGCAAGCTAAAAAAGATAAGGGAAGCACGGGTTCTCATGTTTGATCAATCTTAACGGATTACAAAGAACATAAAATAAAAATAAAATGTAAGAAGATAAATTTTTTTTGCAAAAACATATTTGCTTTCAAGGAAAGGAAAGTAAATGCAAAACATAAAAAAACAAAGATAAAACGAGATATGATTGTTATTATATAAAAAGAATGAAACAATAACTAGAAGATGAGAGAATAATGTTGATAGATACCATAAGCATGCCTTGATATGTGGTTGAATATTATAAGATGCATCAAATTTGGTTGAATATTATAAGATACTAGCTAAATGATATAATAGTAGTTTTAATTAGTATGCATTATTTAAATTTCTCATTATTTTTTTAAGTGTATGCATTTTATTTTTATTATTTTTAATTTCTAGTATAATAAAAAAATATATTTTTTAAATGTGCTATTAAATAATTATTAAATTATTAGCATATTTTGGAAGTTGTAAACAATATGAAACAATCTACACTTGAATATTAATCTCACATGTAATTTGAATAATAAGAAATAATAAGATATCCATAGAGAATAGAGACAAAAATATATTTAATTAAAGAAATAGATATATAAAAATAAATTTATTTTTAAGATAATTATAGAGTGAATCTTTGTATTCTCAAAATATAAGGTATGAAGAAAATATGTCTTCAAAGATCGTATTTGTTATTTTTAAAAAAAAAAAATATTAATGTAAAAAACTCTCAATTTCAAAATTGTTCAACTAAGAGATGTAAGGATAAAAATTGTAATTATTGTTTTAAAACTCAACTTGAAGATTGATTCGAGGCAAAGCTTGGGTCACGGGTCGGATTGACCCAAATCATCGTAAGAATAAAAATAATTATTATTATAGTTTTGAAGTCCGATTTGAGGGTTGAGTCAAGGTAAGAGCAAGGTTAATATAAGGACAGAAGTGATTATTATTATTGTTTTAAAACTCGACTTAGAGTAAAGTCTCAGGAGGGTAAACGTAAAATAAAAACGGTTATTATCATAATTTTAAAACTTGATATAGGGATCAACTCGGGTTTACCCGAGTCAATGTAAAGATAAAAGTTGTTATTATTAAATTTCGGAGTCAACTTGAAACAAGATTCAGGTCATGGGTTGAGCGTATCAACTCGAGTAACCCAATTTTTTTCAAAGAAGTCAACGAGTTTTTGACTCGTGTTTTATCTAGGGATAACTTGTGTTTTTGGTCCGGTTAGGTCAAAACAATTCTTCCTCTTTTTTTTTTCTTAAACAAGTCTTGACCTCATGAAGTTTTATAACTAGAGTTATTATAATATTATTAATCTCAACATTTAATATAAACTAGAGTAAAAATAATATTATATATCAATTTTTTTAGTATATAAATTTGAAAATAATTCATATTAAGAGTAAAATTAATTTTTTATATTATATTCTCTTTAATTCATCATTTTCAGACAATCAATTTATCTTATATATTAATACAAAATATAATTTTATTCTTATCTTCTTTTCTGTTTTGTCTTTACCTTCTCTATTTCTTTTGTCCTAAAGCTACTGAAATGCACAAGTCATTGGAGTGGGCAAACATCAACACAATCGGGCCTATAATATAAAATCACGATGGTTTATTTATGATTAATAATCTTATAATTTATTAATTTGGATACTGTTTTTTTCCCCTTTTTTCTCTCTCCTTCCCAAAAACTCTATCCTCAACTCTTTCAGTATTTGAAAAACTAGTTTTAAGAAATCTAATCAAAATAATAATAATAATAATAAAGAAAAAAAACCCTCTCAGAGGCCCAAACTCCCTCAAATGTAATTTTCTCTAGCCCCCGCAATTTCCATTTCCCCTAAGCTAACACCCCCGCTCCCTTCCTCTCTCTCTCTCTGCAGCCCCGAGAATAATAGGAAAGGGAAAAAACTAATCACTGTATTGAAATTGATCCACGCCTCCATCCTTTATTCAGAAATAAATTCAACGCACCTAATATTGCTTATTGCATTTGCTATGTGGTCCTTTTTAATCCTGCAATATTTCTTTATTTGATTTGCCGACACTTCAATCATTATAAATTATTTTTTTTATCAGGATTCAGATTTTCTCTGTTTTTTTTTTTCTGTATTTGGGCTCGTAATTTCCAGCGTTTCCTTTGATTTAGTTTAATTTATTATTCTGTTTTATTCAGGAGAATCCTTTCAATCATGCAATGTCACGTAAGTGCCCAACTTAACTGAAATTGATTTGTGTTTTTTTTACCCAATATTAGTGGAAATTTCAGCACCTGCTCTTTTTTTTTTCCATTTTTGGAAACAGGTTATCCTGAAAACCTATTTCTGAATACTGTACCTGTTTTTTTGTGGTTGTTTATGGTTTCAAGTGTTTAAAATTTGTTATTTTCTGGAAGAAAGTTGGTTTGTTGGTTGTGGAATAAAAGGGGGGAGAGAGAGAGAGAGAGGAAAACACTTGCTTTTATTTTAGGATTGCATGGGAGAGCATGAAGGGTGGGCACAGCCACCAAGTGGGCTATCGCCAAATGGCCTATTGCCCAATGAAGCGCCCTCTGTGATCAGAGTGCTTGATTCAGAGCGATGGTCAAAGGCCGAAGAGAGAACTGCAGAGCTTATTGCCTGCATTCAGCCCAACCAGCCTTCTGAAGAGCTTCGCAATGCCGTTGCAGATTATGTGCAGCGGCTTATTGCTAAGTGCTTTCCTTGCCAGGTGCATTGCCTATATGCCTTAACGTATGAAATCTTTGTGTTTCTCACGCTCATGGTGTGTGTCTTGATGGGTTTCTGGATTTAGATTGTATAACCATTGTTGTGGATTGTGTTGGTCCAGTAGAGAGAGACATGGAATAATGCCTCATCGTTATGCCTGGATTGTTGATATGGAATCTGGGAATGTGATTTTGTGCGTAGGAATTTTTAAGTTAAGGCGTTGATCAAAAAACATTTCTTGAAAAACAAGTGAAATATGAGATGGTATGTCTTGATTGGCAATGTAAACAAGAGCATTTAGTGGATTATAAGCTGATGGCAGTAAAATACTGTGTTTTCTGTGTAAGTGACCAAACAAAAAGAATATGTTTGTCTTAATTAGAATAGATTATAGACCTAAGGTCGAGTTCAAAGACATCAACAACTGTGAACATTGCAGACTGGCTTACTGGCAGGACTTGAGTATTTTTATAGTGGGAGTGATTTGGATTCATAATATCATTTGTTTCATTGCTGCAAAAGGTATGCATCTTCAAGTTTTTAATATAATTATTTACCCATGATTGCTATGATCTTCAGGTATTCACCTTTGGGTCTGTACCACTTAAGACTTATTTACCTGATGGGGATATTGACTTAACAGCCTTCAGTAAGATTCCTAATTTAAAAGATACATGGGCTCATCAGGTTCGTGATATGCTGGAGAATGAGGAGAAGAATGAAAATGCTGAATTCCGAGTGAAGGAGGTTCAGTACATTCAGGCAGAGGTAGGTCCCTTATTAATCCTTTCAATTCCTTTACATTCTGTTTATTTCTTTTGTTATCTCTGTTTCTTCATTTTATTTTAAGCTTGCTTCTACAACTAGGATGCGATTGTTTGTGTTTAGCTTGAATATATCTAGTTAGTAATGTTGACTTCAGAATTGTTATAGCAGCAGTAATATTCCATCCATGCATTTTCTTCCACTACAGTGGACTTGTAATCTTCAGTGAACATTTCAAGGTTCTGTGGTATGTTTGAAACAAGGGGGTTGTTTGCTAGACATATGCACTCTGTATTACCTCTAATTATGGGGCAATGGTGAACACTAGTAAGCTTTTCAACACATTTTCAACATTATTTTGAGGTGAAATTATATTTCGCAATCTAATTTCTATGTAATTTGTTTTGATCGTTTCTGTATTTGTTTGTTTAAGAAAATGATTCTCCCGCTGAGATCTGTGTCTAGAAGGCGTACTAAAAAATCTCAATTAAAGATTTCTCAATGCCCTGTACTCTATGAAGCAATTCTTGATGATAGATGTAACTTTCTTTTTGTTTGAATACACATATACAGGTGAAGATAATAAAGTGTCTTGTGGAAAACATTGTGGTAGATATTTCATTTAACCAACTTGGTGGACTGTGCACCCTTTGTTTCCTTGAGGAGGTTAGTGCTCTATCTGGAAAATCTTTCTTACTTCCTTTGTCCAAATATAATGATCCGTGTTGGAACACTTCTGCCATACCAAATTATTAGTGCATTATTCGGAAGTCACAAATTATTTTGATGTTTTGCTGTCATGCCCTAATCATTAAGCAACCTCAAATTTGAAAAAAAAGTAAACCAAAAAAAGAGGCTAACAAAATGAAAAAGGTGATGGCATAAAGTACTGTACAACCATGTTATCAGCCTTCCTTAAACAACTGAAAAGTAAAACATGTATTATAATTTCAGATGGAGTACCATTTTTCTCTTGGTAACTAGAAACCAGGATACTCTTTCATATTTTTGTCCCTGATAGTATTCTTGCCTCTGTAGGTTGATAATTTGATAAATCAAAACCATCTATTCAAGCGTAGCGTTATTTTGATAAAGGCCTGGTGTTACTATGAGAGCCGAATACTTGGTGCTCACCATGGATTGATCTCCACCTATGCTTTGGAAACCTTGGTTCTATATATATTTCATGTTTTCAACAACTCCTTTGCGGGTCCTCTTGAGGTGGATTTTGGTGCTTGGTCTCACTGTCTTGCTCCATTCCCCTCTTCGTTTATCTGATTCTTTCTCTATCTACCTGTCTAGGTCCTTTATCGTTTTCTCGAGTTCTTCAGTAAGTTTGATTGGGCTAATTTATGTGTTAGTCTCTGGGGTCCTGTACCTATTAGTTCACTTCCAGATGTAACAGGTATGCTTGATTGATTGAAGATTCCTTTCCATCTTCTCAATAAGTGACCCTTTCCTTTTTTGTAAATATTTGTCAATCTACTGGCACCAACTATTTTAATGTTACACAGCGGAACCTCCTCGAAAGGATGGTGGAGAGTTACTACTTAGCAAATTATTTCTTGAGGCTTGTAGTGCTGTGTATGCTGTTTTACCTGCTGGACAAGATAATCAAGGGCAACCTTTTTTGTCCAAACACTTCAATGTTATTGATCCTTTGCGTGTAAACAACAACCTGGGACGTAGTGTCAGTAAAGGTACACAAATAGAACCCTGCCATGTTGTCTGCTACCAAGTTAACTGTCGTTTGAATATTTCTCCCTTTTCATTTTGAGTTGTAGATATGTTTTATTGTGCATCTGCATGACAAATGCTCTTCTTTCTTCTTCTTCCCTTTGACAAGGTACTGTAGATAGCACAGAGAATCAGGACTTAATGTCTTGTCATTTCTTTGCTGGCTTTTAATATTCATTGAAGCATTATCCAACTGCAATTTTTTTTCATTATTGATTGTGTCATTTTTTATATGGTACAAACTAGCATTACCTTTGGCACTATTTCTTCTTTATACATGTTTCTGCTGATAGTAGCGTGCAAGAGCCGTAAGAGAGGTTTGTGCAGTTGTTTTGCAATTTTCTCCTCAAGGTATTTTGTACACCATGGTTTTTAGTGATGATTTGAAGCAAAAATGGATAGAAAAGGTATTGATAAAGAAAAGGTACCAGAAATAAAGAAGGGGCAAAAGATGTATGTTGATGTATTTCTATATTTATCTTTTTGTTTATTCCTTGCAAAAAAGGAAAAAGAAAAACATCTGTAACTATGTTTCTTTTTCTGCCTCCCCTCTCTCTCTTGTTTTCAAATATATCCTAGTTCTTGTTCTTTTATTGGTGGTAGGGTTAAGGCTTATAACAGGGAAATTGGGCATTCAAGTTGATATATTTAGATTTTTCGTTCTAGGACTTGAAAAGGGTTCTTTTTGTTGTCAATTGCCTAAATATGCTATTAATATTGATGTGTTAATTGTTTTCCATTATTTGCTTTACCTATATACACATGTATACATATTGGTGGAAAATTTAATGTAGGTTAAGTGGTCTGGATGGTGGGAATGGTTGCAAATTGTAATTGAGGTTAAGAGTGTACAGAACAAAGGGAAATGATAACATAAGTGTGCTTCTCTAAACTTCATGTGTGCGTTTGGGCGTTTATGTCCTTGGACGCAACAGAATTTGATTGGAATGTAAACATATAGATCAGTTCATGAATGTTTTATACTTCTGACTGATCTGTTAGCATTTAGTAACTTTTATTGTGTAATACAACGTACATTTTCCAGGTAACTTCTTTAGGATACGCAGTGCGTTTGCATTTGGAGCTAAAAGGCTAGCAAGGTTACTTGATTGCCCCAAAGAAGACCTGTGTTTTGAAGTAAATCAGTTTTTTCTGAACACCTGGGAGAGACATGGTAGTGGTCATCGTCCTGATGCGCCAAGGAATGATTTGTGGCAGTTGAGATTGTCAAATCATGATCACTTGCATGGGCCTGAGAGTCTAAGGAACAATTCAAGCAGCAAACCTTCCGGTCATGAAGCTCAAGTTGATGCGGCTCATGGCTCATGTACTGTTCCCTCCCAGCATGATAATTATTCCATAGAGAGCACATCCAAAGGTAGTGAAGTTTCAACACTTTCTCGTACTCAAAGCCAAAAGACTAACGCTAACACTAACAGCACAAGGAGCACCTCTGATCAGAGTAGAAGGGAATCTACTTCCAATCAGAGCATGCATGCTGCTAGAAGTCAGAGAAATGAAAAACCCGACAACTTAGTCACTGATTTTCAGGGAAGGTATCTTTTTGCTAGGACACGCTCTAGTCCTGAACTTACTGAGACATATAGCGAAATTGCTTCTCAAGGAAGGCGTAACAAAGTCCAAGAAAGTGGGAAAGGCCAGGCTTCATCTGCTAGGCTAAATCATGGCAGGAGGAAAAACCTGGGATCTGATAATTTGAAAAACCATGGTATTAGCTCTTCAAGTGATGATCCTTCATCTGTTAGTCACACCATTTCCAGTCAAAGCTGCAATCCTGCTGCTGATTCAAATAGTTACCACAAAGATTCATGCTTGGATGTCACCAGTGAGGAATTTGTTTCTGTCCTAGGGTCACAGGGGATGCATCAGGAAGAGCAAGATCTTGTGAATGTGATGGCTTCTTCTACTGGTGTGGGTTTCAATGGACAGGTTCATGTTCCACTGAATATGGCACCTGCTCACATTTCTCTTCCAATTCCACCTTCTGTTCTAGCTTCAATGGGATATGGTCAGAGAAATATGGGTGGAATGGTACCTGCAAACATTCCCTTCTTGGAGACTCCTTGGGGTTCAAATATGCAATTTCCTCAAGGTTTGGTTCCATCACCATTAGCCCATTATCTTCCTGGCATTGAATTGACTTCAAACCAAGAAGATTCAATTCAACCTGGTAATGAGAATATTGGTCCTGTGGAAATGAATGTCAGGAAGCCTGATCATGATTTCTGGCATGAGCAGGAGAGGGGCTCCATTAGTGGGTTTGATATAGAAAATGGAAGCTTTGAGATGCATCAATTAGATGATCCGCAGCCTAGTTCATCTAGTTACAAATTTGTTTCATCGTCTCGAAGAGGTGGCTCTGGCAACTCTTTGAGAGCTCACCAGAAGCTCACCAGAGAAACCCGAGGGCCAGCTAGGGAAGAATCTATAGGTGCTTTAACATATCAAGAAAACAGAGGCACTGAAGAATACTTTGATGATACAAGTGCATGTTCAAGGTCCTGTACTACGGTGAATATTAGTCCCTTGAGAAGTAAAACCTCATCTGAGAGTTCGTGGGAAGGATCATCAGCAAAGTTGTCAAAGCCTGTGAAGGAAAAAAGAGGTAGGAAAACGGTTTCTTCTGCAGTGCAGTCTTCTGTTTATGGAAAAGGTAAGAGTGCCTCTGAACATTCTTCCAATCTGACAGATGATGACAGTAAAGAATGGAATGCGCCATCAACAATGGGCCCTGAACCTGAAAGAAGCAGAGGATCCCAAACTGAATCTTCTGCTGCTTTGCATGTTTCAAGGCATCAAGTACCTGGTTATGAAAGAGCACATCCAAGTGAATCTGATTCGTTGATACCCATTGCTCCAGTGCTCTTAGGTCATGGTTCACGGCAAAGATCTGCTGATAACTCAGGGTCAGGGACTGTTCACTATACATTTTATCCTGCAGGGCCACCAGTTCCATTTGTTACGATGCTTCAACTGTACAACTTCCCAACTGAGACAGGAACTTCTGGTGCATCAACTAGCCAATTTGACAGTGAAGAGGGCCTTGATAAGAGTGATTCGGGTCAAAATTTTGATTCATCTGAAGGAATTGATCTATCTGAGGTTTTAAATACCTCCAGTTCTATGAGAATGGCTGCTTCTGTTGAGCCATTGGAACACAAACCTGACATTCTTAATAGTGATTTTGCTAGCCACTGGCAGAACTTGCAGTTTGGGCGTTTATGCCAAAACACACAAAATCCTGCACCTATGATTTATCCATCACCTGTTATGGTGCCGCCTGTGTATTTACAGGGCCGTTTTCCATGGGATGGTTCTGGGAGACCAGTTTCAACTAACACTAATAATTTTACTCAGCTAAGTATTGTTCCAGTTGCTCCGCTACAGTCTGCATCTAATAGACCTGCTGGTGTCTATCAGCATTATGTTGATGAAATGCCTAGATATCGAGGTGGAACTGGGACCTACTTGCCGAATCCAGTAAGATTACTTGACCAGCTTTATCTTTTGTGCTTTCTATGCTTTTCCCCCCTCCTTTTTGTGCAATGCTTTTTTGTATCAACAGTGCAGTTGTCATTGTAGAGAGGCAGAGAGTTGCAACCGTCATTCAGTTGTAATATTTTTTATGTACTTATGTTTGCATGGATGCTTTGCACTTCTCTTGCCATGTTTTCTTGAACTGTAGACCCTTCTAGTTCTCCATTTAGACAATCTTTCCCCCAGTTATGACCGCTCATTTGATGAGCTTATAGTTTTCTTTGCCATGGGCTTTTTATTTGGTGGTCAGAGTAATTTGGTTCTGGTTGCATATTATTGGGCAACCATTCACTTTTATTTTACCTGGATGTGGCAAATATGCGCTGTGATTGTTTGATTCTAACCTGGTTTGGAAAGTTGGCATTTTTTTGGTTAAAATAATTTGATTTTGTTGTCATATTCAAATAGTTTTGAATTATGCAGCATTTTGTACACTTCAAATCTATAATTTTTTACAGTTAAGTTCTTACTGCAGAAGGTTGCTGTCCGAGACCGGCATGCTACAAATATGAGAAAGGGAAATCACAACTACAATAGAAGTGACCACCATGGTGATAGGGAAGTGAGCTGGAACAATGATTCTAGAGCACGAGCTGCTGGACGCGGCAACAATCGCAGCCATGCTGAGAAGTCTAATACAAGGCCAGACCGGTTGGCTGGTGAGAGTCAAGCTGAGAGGACATGGGGCTCACATAGACATGATATGTTCCCTTCGTGCCAGTCTCAGAATGGTTCCAGCAATGTGGCATATGGCATGTATCCATTACCATCCTTGACTCCTGGAGTGTCATCAAATGGACCTACCATTCCTTCTGTTGTCATGCTGTATCCTTATGATCATAGTACTGGCTATGGTTCTGCAGAGCATCTTGAGCTTGGGTTCGTTGGGCCAGTAGGTTTCTCAGGTGCAAATGAGACCTTGCATTTAAGTGAGGTGAGTCGATCAAGTGGGGGATTTGAGGACCAAAGGTTTCATAGCAGCTCTGCTCATCAGCCATCTCCAGATCAGCCTTCTTCACCCCATGTCCAGAGGTAGTTACACTGTTTATTTCTTGAAATCAGTTATAGAAGTGCAAGATTTCAGAATTGCTGTGTGTTAAAGGCAAGTTGGTGCAAGGTTGCGGTGTATTAAACTAGTACAAGAGTTAATAATGCAATGTGGTTAGCGGTCTAGTCCATATTATAAATTATTATATGTGACGTAACAAGCTAATTTTAGGATTTTATTTATTGTGTTAACAGGGAGATTTGACTTTCGTTGCAAAATCTATGGCCCAGAGGAATCAGGTATTGTCAATCAAAGGATGACAATTCCTCCTTGTGCGTTTCCAAACCAGGGAGAAAACGATGGTGGGAGAAACGATGAAGGGAAAACCTTCAACTACAACGTTTTTTCATTCTCACCTTATTGTTAATGGTTTCTCAGTTTGATCCATGTCATCATTTTCTCAAGGTCGCACTTCTTGATGGCTTGTGCTTGTTTGTACACTAGAAGTCATTATCTAACCTGTCCTGCTTACAAGAATTAACAGATTGGCAGGTAATGGGATGCAGGCTCTGTGATTAGTTCTTTTTTAAAATATATTTTAGGGTTCAACACCATGTAACTCCACTGATGTAGAAGCTCGCAGATTTAGAATCTAGAACTTTATCATGTTCTAAAAAACGTTTCTCGGGATCTTCCACGATGTAATAGGGATTTTGATTCATGAGTTCGGTGTAACAGCTAAACTATACTCGTTTCAAAAAGAACGGTGTAGTAATACTACCCCCAAAGATGGGGTGAAATTGCACGATGCTCTTAGGTTTCCAATGGTGATTGTTCAGGAAAGCATCTGTTCTTTATATGGTCAAATACTGTCAAGTTTCCGCTGATTTTATCAAGGATTTTTAAAAAACAAATTCACGATGTTGTAAATATTTTACGACTTAATTGAGGACAAAAATGACTGGGAGACTACTGAGAATTG